>OLNV01001814.1_pt1 | contig 13164 bp, 10 predicted proteins | sample 1672891 | NCBI WGS metagenome assembly OLNV01 (sample SAMEA3136734, study PRJEB25190) | human gut metagenome | biome: human gut; feature: human-associated habitat; material: faeces | place: Austria | collected 2013 | reverse complement strand
CGAAGGTCTCGCCGTCGCAGACGCTTTCCAGCGCAAAGCCGTGCTTTTCCAGCGCGGTGCGGATGGTGTCAAGGTCATAGGTGTACTCGTAGAACTGTTCGTGGAAGTGCTCGCCGGTCTCGTGGTAGTCGATGTCCACGGTGATCTCCACGCGGCGGTTGGCGGCATCGTAGTGGTTGCGCCACACACAGGCGGCATCCTCTTCCTCAAAGGTGAACGCGTTGTCGCCCAGCACGTTCCGGTGCTTGTAGGGCGTGTTCATATCGAACAGGAACACCCCGCCCTTCTCCATGAAAAAGCCCGCGTTGGCAATGGCGGTGTCCAGGTCCGGGATGTGGTTGAAGGTGTCAAAGGTGGACACCGCGCCCCGGATGGTGCCGTACAGATCGAGCTTGAGCAGGTCCTGCCGGAGCAGCAGCAGCCTGCCGGAAAGGCCCAGCTGTTCGGCCTTATCGCGCACAACGCAGAGCATCTCCTCGGACTGGTCAATGCCGATCATATCATAGCCCGCCTGCGTGAGCATCAACGTCAGCTCACCGGTGCCGCAGCCAAGGTCGGCAAGGATGCCGTCGTGGATGCCGTGCTCCTTGAGCTTTGCATGGATGTGGGCATACAGGGCATCGTAATCGGCCTCGCCGTTGAATTCATCGTAGAAATAGGCAAATTCGTTGTAGGCCATGGTTTACTCCGCTTCCTGTTCCCCGGCCACAGCGGCATTGAGCACCGCCTGCAGCTCCGGGATGCCGTAGCCGTTCTCGCCGCTGGTCAGCACCACCTTCTGGCAGCCATAGGGGCGGCAGAGGTTCTCAAAGTCTTCCAGCGTCTTGGCCAGCTGGCTCTTTTTGAGCTTGTCGGCCTTGGTCAGGGCCACCACGTAGGGGATCTGGTGATAGTGCAGGTAGCGCAGCATCTGCTCATCGTCGGCGCTGGGGGCGTGGCGGCAGTCCAGCAGCTGCACCAGCAGGGTGTGGTGGCGGGGTGCTTCAAAGTAGCTGTTGATGAGGTCGTCCCAGCGCTCACGGTCGGCGTTGCTCACCTTGGCGTAGCCGTAGCCGGGCAGATCCACAAAGTAGCAGTCGTCCACCGAATAGAAATTGATGGTGGCCGTTTTGCCCGGCGTACTGGACACGCGGGCAAGGTTTTTGCGGCTGCACAGCTTATTGATGAGGCTGGATTTGCCCACGTTGGACCGCCCCGAAAAGCTCAGCTCCGGGCGGTCGCTCTCGGGCAGCTGGCTGGAAATGCCGTAGCTGGCAATGAAATCAGCTTTGTTGTAATTCATGGAGCTTTCCTTTCTTTGATAAGGGGATCGTCACCGGACACTCCGTCCCGCCTGCGCTCGCCAGACCACCAGCGAAGGCAAGCCCTCGCACTTCCCGTCGGGCTTTTCTGTCGATTTTAGTCGCAGCCTGCACTTTAGACATGGCTTCGCGCATCTTGCCGGAGTATCCGGTGCCGATCCCAGCAGGACGGCAGATAGTTTCTCCAGCGAATGTCCTGGGGGTGGGGCCCCGGCGCGCAAGCGTTGGGGCGGGACTGGAGTCCCGGGCTGTTCGCGGAGAAAGCTATCTGCCGCCCTGCCCTATTCTCAGCACACCGCGCCGGGCTGGGGCTTTTCGGCGGTGGGCGGCACGATGGCGGCGTCTGCCGCCTTTTTCTTTGCGTGGGTGCGGCTGGGAGCCTTGGCCTTCTTTGCGTTCTGGGGCTTGAGCAGGGCTGCGTTCAGCACCTGTGTCAGGCTCTGCATGGGCAGGAAGGTGAGGTTCTTCTTCACCTCGTCGTCCACCTCATACAGGTCGGGTTCGTTGTCCTTGGGGATGAGCACCGTTTTCATGCCCTCGCGGTAGGCCGCCATGCTCTTTTCCCGCAGGCCGCCGATGGGCAGCACGTTGCCGTGCAGGGTGATCTCGCCGGTCATGGCCACATCCCCGCGCACCGGCATCCCGGACAGGCAGGACACCAGCGCTGTGGTCAGGGTGACACCGGCCGAGGGACCGTCCTTGGGCACAGCACCCTCCGGGGCGTGGATGTGCAGGTCGCACTTCTTGAGCCGCTCCGGGTCGATGCCGTATTCCAGCGCATGGACCCGCACCCAGGTGACAGCCAGCTGAGCGCTCTCCTTCATCACATCGCCCAGCGAACCGGTCACCGTGATCTTGCCGCTGCCGTTGTCGATGACCTGCACCTCAATGGGCAGGGTCTCGCCGCCCACACTGGTCCAGGCCAGACCGTTGGCGATGCCCACGGCATTGGTGCGGTTGAGAAAGTCGGGCTTGACGAAGCGGGGCCCCAGCAGATCTTCCAGCATGGAGCCGGTGACCGACACCGTCTCCGCCTCGCCGGATGCGATCTTGCGGGCGCACTTGCGCAGCACACTGGTAATGGTGCGCTCCAGATTGCGCACGCCGGCTTCGCGGGTGTAGCCGTCAATGATGCCGTACAGGGCGCTCTGGCTCAGGGTGACCTTGCCGGTCAGACCGCAGGCTTTGAGCTGCTTGGGCAGCAGATGCTTGCGGGCAATGTTGTATTTTTCCACGCGGGTGTAGCTGGGCAGCTCGATGACGTCCATGCGGTCGCGCAGGGGGCCGGGAATGCTGCCCAGATCGTTGGCCGTGGTGATGAAGAGCACATGGCTCAGGTCGAACGGGATGTCCAGGAAGTGGTCGTTGAAGGTGCTGTTCTGCTCGGGGTCCAGTGCCTCCAGCAGAGCTGCCGCCGGGTCGCCCCGGAAGTCACCGGCCAGCTTGTCGATCTCGTCCAGCAGCATCAGAGGGTTCGAGCTCTTGGCGGTGATCATGGCACTGATGATCTTGCCGGGCATGGCACCGATGTAGGTGCGGCGGTGGCCGCGGATCTCGGCTTCATCCCGCACGCCGCCCAGACTGATGCGCACATACTTGCGGCCCAGACTTTCGGCGATGGAGCGTGCAATACTGGTCTTGCCCACGCCCGGAGGGCCTACAAGGCAGATGATCTGTGCCTTCACGTCCGGTGCCAGCTTGCGCACGGCCAGCGTTTCCAGAATGCGGTCCTTCACCTTTTTCAGGCCGTAGTGGTCGCGGTCCAGAATCTGCTGTGCGCGGCTGATATCAAGGTCGTCCACCGTAAAGGTGTTCCACGGCAGGTCAAGGCAGGTGTCCAGATAGGTGCGGATGACCGTTGCCTCCTGATTGGAGCCCTGCATCTTGGCAAGGCGGTCCACTTCCTTGAGCAGCTTCTTCTCGCTGTCCTCGGCAAGGTGCAGCCCGGTGATCCTGCGGCGGTACTCGTCGGCCTCGGCGTGGGTGTCGTCGCCCTCGCCCAGCTCGTCGCTGATGATGTGCAGCTGTTCGTGCAGGTAGTAATCGCGCTGGTTCTTGTCCATGGACTCGTTGACCTTTTCCGCGATCTCCTTTTCAATTTTCATCACCTGACACTCACGGCGCAGCATCTCGATGAGCTTTTTCAGCCGTCCGTTCAGGGTGCCCTCGTCCATCACAGCCTGCTTGTCCTCGTAGCGGAACAGCAGGTTTGCGGGCATGTACTCGCTGAGGAAGGCGGGGTCGTCGCTGGAAACGATGGCAAACACCACGTCCTTGCCAAGGCGCGGGTTCATGCCAAGGTACTCGTCAAACCCGGCCTTGAGGGCGCGCAGCAGCGCTTCGGTCTCCACGGCATCGTCGGCCTTGCCTGCGCGCACCGGGGCCGGGCGCACCTCCGAAAGCAGAAAATCGCCGCTGGCATCCAGTGCACTGAGCTTTGCGCGGTACTTGCCCTCCACCAGGACCTTTACAAGGTCCCCGGAGACGCGCAGCACCTGCTTGACCTCGGCCACCACGCCGTAGCTGAACAGGTCTGCCTGCTGCGGCTCGGTGGTGTCCATGGACTTCTGTGCCACCAGAAACACGTTGGAATTATTTGCCATTGCCCACTCCACGGCGGCAATGCTCTTTTCGCGGCCCACCTCAAAGTGGACGAGATTGTTGGGGAACACCACCAGCCCCCGCAGGGCGATGGTGGGCAGATGCAGCTTTTTGCGCTCCACCTTGATGGTAACTTTTTCACTCATAGTGCAAACACCTCCCGGCTGCCGCGCACTTTCCCACGGCGGCAGCGCTGTATGCAAGAGATTTTATCTTTAAAATAGCAGGTTGTTTCCTTATTATACTGATTTCCGGCCAAAATGCAACTGTGATGCATGGACGGTTGGTTATTCTCCCCGCTTTTCCTGTGTACTGAAGCCCATTTTGCCAAGAGCCGGCAGCAGGGCCTTGAGGGTGATGGAGGTCAGTGCGCCCATCACAAGGCCCAGCACCAGCATGACCGGCGCATAGTAGAACGAGAGCGACGACGAGATGATCACACCTGCACCCAGCAGCTGGCCGATGTTGTGGGCCAGTGCGCCGCACACGGAAAGGATGAACCAGGTGGGCCGCACCGGCAGCAGGTAGTAGAGCACCCACATCACCAGCAGGGACAAAAGGCCGCCGCACAGCGAGAGAAAGCCCGCCGTGAAGCCGGACACCAGAAACACGAACAGTGCCTTGAGCACGTCCAGCACCAGCGCCTGCCTTGGCCCCATGAAAAACAGCGCGTACATCACCACGATGTTGGCAAGGCCCAGCTTCATGCCCGGCAAAAGGCCCGGGATGGTGAGCGTGCCCTCAATGAACGAAAGTGCCATGGCCAGCGCAAACAGCAGGCCGGAAAGGGCGATGCGGCGCGTTTTTTCGTAACTGCGTCTGTTTTGGGGCATGCTGCACCCTCCTTTACTCTTCGGTCTGCTGGCTCTGCTCGTAGCTTTCCTGCTCTTCCATGGCAGCTTCCCACGCGGCAAACAGCTCTTCCTGATGGAAGCGCAGGTCGCTCAGCTCGTCGCTCTTCTGGCGCAGCAGGTCGGGGTCGTTGTACACCTCCGGGGAGTTGATCTCGTTGTCCAGCTCCACTTCGCGTGCACCGCAGGCTTCCATCTCGTCCTCGCAGGCCTTGATCTTGGCCCGCAGCTCTGCGCGGCGGCGGCGCTGCTCCCTGCCGTAGCCGGTCTTGGCCGGTTCGGCGGCCTTCTGCACGGCAGGTGCCGGGGCGCTGCGGCCCATCAGGGCATCGTAGCTGGGGTAGAGGGTGGCCTTGCCGTCCTCAAGGTAGAGGATGGGACAGGCCAGACTGTTCATCAGGTGGCGGTCATGGGTGACCAGCAGCAGCGTGCCGGTGTAGGCCATGAGGGCCTCGGTAAGGTTTTCGCGGGTGTAGATGTCCAGATGGTTGGTGGGCTCGTCCAGAAACAGCAGGTTGGGCCGTTCCAGCACGATCTCCGCAAAGCGCAGGCGGGCCAGCTCGCCACCGGAAAGCGCCTCGCAGGGCTTGAACACCGTCTCGCCCCGGAAGCCCAGCTTTGCCAGATGGCTGCGCACTTCCAGCTCGGTCATGCGGGGGTACTTGTTCCAGATCACATCGATGACCCGGCCCTGCCCCAGACGGTTCTGCTGCTGGGCAAAGATGCTGGGCCGTGCGCCGGTGCCCAGCCGCACCATGCCGCCGGAGGGGCGGCGCTTGCCGTCCAGCACCTGCATCAGGGTGGACTTGCCCGCGCCGTTGGGGCCTGCGATCACCAGCCGCTGGCCGCGGCACACCGTGTAGGTAAAGGGTTCCAGCAGGGTGCGCTCCCCTATTTTGATGGTCAGGTTCTTGAGCAGCACCAGTTCGTTCCACGGTTCTACGTCATATTCAAACCGGAACTTGAGCTGGTTGGTCTCGTCCTTGGGCGCTTCGGTGATCTCCAGCTTTTCCAGCTGCTTGCGGCGGCTCTGGGCCATTTTGGTGGTGGAGGCGCGCACAAGGTTGCGGTCCACATAGTCCTGCAGCTTTTCGGCCAGTGCCACATCTGCATCGTGCTGCTTCTGGCGCAGGGCATCGGAAGCTTCCTTCTGGGGCAGGTAGGCCGAGAAGTTGCCCTTGTAGGTGGTCATGGTCTGGAAGGAGACCTCCCAGATCTTCGTACACACGTTATCGAGGAAATAGCGGTCGTGGCTGACCACCAGCACCGCACCGGAATAGCTTTTGAGGTAGTTTTCCAGCCATTCCATGGTGGCAAAGTCCAGGTGGTTGGTGGGCTCGTCCAGAATGAGCACGTCCGGCTTTTCCAGCAGCAGCTTTGCCAGCCGCAGCCTCGTCAGCTCGCCGCCGGAGAGCACCGCAATGTTCTTCTGCCATGTATCCTGCGCAAAGCCCATGCCAGACAGCACCTTTTTGATGTTCACATCCATGTTGTAGCCGTCGGCGGCATCCACGATGTTCTGCAGCTGGTCGTGCTGGGCCAGCAGCTCCGTGTCGTCCGGCTGCGCGGCCATTTTGCGTTCCAGCACCTGCATCTGGGCCATGGCATCCAGCACAGGGGCAAAGGTGGAGCGCATCTCGCCGTAGAGATCCAGCGTGGCATCCAGCTTTGCGTTCTGTTCCAGATAGCCCAGCGTCACGCCGTGGGTCACGCTGAACTCACCTTCGTAGTCCTGGTACTCGCCGGTCAAAATCTTGAGCAGGGTGGTCTTGCCCGCGCCGTTCTGGCCCACGATGCCGATGCGGTCCTCCCGCTCGACACTGGCGGTCACATCGTGCAGCACGATCTTCTCGCCAAAGCTCTTGCCTAGTTTTTCCAAATGTATCAGCATAGTTTTATGATCCCGTTCTCCATCCGCTTATTGGCTCAGCACTGGTGGCGGCGGTTCTTCAGGCCCACATTGGCCAGCTCTTCCTGCTCCATCACCAGCGGGTACAGCTCTTTCAGGTCTGCGATCTCATAGGTAGGCACCACCTTGCCGGGGTTCTCGGCGTGGCTGGGGTTATACCAGCAGGTGTCAAGGCCCGCATTCACGCCGCCCTGAATGTCGCTGCTCAGGCCGTCGCCCACCACCAGCACATGCTCGCGGTTCTCCACGCCAAGGGCGCGCAGGGCCGCATCAAAAATTCTGCGGTTGGGCTTTTCGCTGTCCATCTTCTCGGAGACGAACACGTCCTCCATAAAGTTCAGCACACCGCTCTCGGCCAGACGGCGGATCTGCACCTTCTGGAAGCCGTTGGTCACAACGGCCAGCGTTGCCACCTCGGAAAGCTCCCGCAGCACATCCAGCACTTCCGGCCCCATCAGGTCCGGGTGGGTGGAGAGCTGTTCCAGATAGAAGCGGTTCATCTCGGCTCCGTCACCGGCGGCATCAATGGCCTTGAGGAAGCGGGTGAACCGCTCCGCCATGAGCTTTTCCCGCTTGATCTGACCTTTTTCCAGCTGCCGCCACAGCTCCGAGTTGATGGTGCGGTAGGTCTGCACCGTTTCTGCATCCGGCTCAATGCCGTAGTTCACCAGCGTTTCGGCCAGTGCCTTGCTTTCGGCTGCGTCAAAGTTCAGCAGGGTGTTGTCTGCATCGAACAGCACGCAATAATATTTTGCCATAAACCTTCCCTCTTTTCCTTCTGCCATGGCCTCAGCTGCCATGCGCTCAACAACAGGCAGAAGCCAGCCCTGCCGTAAACAGAGCTGGCTTCACATCATTCTGTTACAATTTCGTACGATGGTACGTCCGTCTGCTCCGGGTCGTTGTCCGGGCAGGTGGTTTTGACATCACAGGGGGTGGCAGCACACTTTGCCATTTCCTCTTCCAGCGCGCCGTTGTCCACGTTCTCCCAGTCGGTGCCGTAATCGTCCACGCTGCCGTCGGTCACGTTCTCTTCCCCGGGCAGCGCCGGGATGCGGGGTTCCTCGTAGTACATGCAAACGCCTCCCTTCCTGCCAGCCTATGCGGCACAGCAGGCCGGGGTGACAGCCTCAGGACGCGGAGTCCGTGGATGCGGACTGCTCGTTGGCGGCTTCCTTGCTGGCATTGGATTCCGAAGCCGCATGGGAGCTGCCAGAGCTGCTCTCGCTGCTGGAGCTGCTATGGGAAGCCGAGCTGCTCTCACCAGAGCCCGCGTGGGACGAGCTGGTGCTGTGGGAAGAGCTGGCTGTTCCGTTGGAAGCAGAAGCCGAGCCTGCCGGGGAAGCCGCGCTCTCACTGCTGGAAGAGCTGTGAGACGAGCTGTCGGAAGAGCTGTGAGACGAGCTGCCGGAGGTGGATGTAGCCCCGGAGGATGCCCCGGAGGTGGTGCCGGACGATGCACCGGAAGAACTGGTGCTGCCGGAAGAACTGCTGCCCGACGTGCTGCCAGAGCTGCCGGAGCTGTGAGACGAGCTGCCGGAGCTTACGCCGCTGACCGTCACATTCAGGACGTTGCTGGTAACGGTGCAGCCGTTGTAGCTTGCCACTGCGTACACCTTAAAGGTCGCATTGAGCATGGAGGGGTCGATCTCCACCTTGACGGTGGTCTTACCCGCCGCCTGCGGCACTTCCGCACCGTTGGCGTACCAGCGGATGCTGTCGGCAGTGAGGTGCTTGCCGCCCAGCTTTGCGGTAAAGGTGTAGGAATCGCCCAGCACGGCCTTGCCGGTGCTGCTGATATGCACGGAAGCCGCTGCAAACACGGCGGTCACGTCCACGTTCTGCTTGAAGTTCGTATCGGTGCGGGTCTTCTGGGTCACGCCGTCGCTCCACTTGACGAACACATAGCCGTCCTGCGGCACAGCCGTCACGCTGATGGACTGGGCGGCGCTGGTCACTTCATAGGAGAGGGATATCTTGCCGCTGTCGCTGCCGCTGGAAAGGGTGCCGCCGGTCTTGTCCACCCGGTAGCTGGCCTGATACAGCACACCCTGCTCTTCGGAAGAGCCTGCAGCCTCCGAGCTGCTGGGTGCTGTCACCGCAGAGCTGGGGTTCGGGGTATACTCGGCGCGGGTGGGGATGTTGGCGGTGTCGGGCCGACGGTCGTCGGTCTGGTAAGCGTGGGTGCGCAGATAGCTCAGCATGGCCTTCAGGCCCACGGGCTTCAGGTGGATATCGCCGGTCTGGTAGTAATCCTCGCGGCCATAGCCGTTGGCATCCTTCAGCGCTTCGGCACTGTTGAGGAACTTCAGGCCCATCTGCTCACACATGGACAGCAGGGCCATGTTGAAGTCGTCGATCTTGGTCTGGTCCATGTGGGGGTAGTTTGCGTGGTTTGCAGGCACCGGCGGCACCGTGTTCACGATGATGTCGGTGTAGGGGTAGCTTTCCTGAATGGCCTGCACCAGCGCGGTGTAGTTCTTGATGAACTCGTCCACGCTCATGCCGGTATCGTTGGTGCCCAGCATGATGACCACGCGGCGGGGCTTCATTTTGGCCACGGCCTGCGCGATGGTGTAGGTGCTGCTGTCCTTTTTAAAGGTAACGATGCCCTCGTTCAGGGCGGCATGGGTGCCAATGCCCTCCTTGGCGCAGAACTGCTGCAGGCTGATCAGGCCGTTGGCGTACAGGCGCACCGTGTTGGAATCGCCGAGGAACAGCGTTTCCTTCTGGTAGCTCTCGCCCGCGTCGGCGGTCTCCGGCAGCAGGGCGGCAGAGGTCTCGCTGATCTGGTAGTGATCCGAGATATCCTCTTCGCCCGGCACCAGCACCTCGCTGGAGGGCTGTTCCCCCGGGGCTGCAGGGGTCTTGCCGCGCTTGAGCAGCGTCATGGTAATGGCAATGGTCAGAATGGCTGCCAGCGCGCACACACTGCACACCAGCACAGCCTGCTTCTGCATAGGAGTAAGCGATTGCTTTTCCGGTCGTGTATTTCTCATATCTCTCACCATTCACTTAGTTTCCGGTACAGGGCCTTCCGGTCATGCCTGTCCGTTCAGGATCTGGTCTGCAAGGCTGGCGCAGCTTTCGGCCAGCAGCACCGGGTGGAAGGGTTCCAGCTCTTCCCTGCTGCCGTAGCCGTACAGCGCACCGGCGGCATCCAGCCCGCAGTCCGCAGCGCCGCGCATGTCGTCGTTGCGGTCGCCCACCATCAGCACCCGCCTGCCCTGCATCATGGGCTGGGCCAGCACATGGCGCACCACGTCGGTCTTGGTGTCGCGGCTCTCGTCCATGGACGCGCCGCCGATAAAATCAAAATAGCCTGCAAGGCCCTTTTCTTCCAGAATGGGCGTAACGACCTGCGTGGGCTTGGAGGTAGCGGTGCACAGCACAAGGCCCGCGTCCTTCAGGCGCTGCAGCATCTCTGCTGCACCGGGGTAGGCGGCGCACTCGTGGCTGCCCTTGACGGCGTAGCTGTCGCGGTACAGGTCGGTGGCCTTTTCAATGAGGGCCGGGTCGGTAAAGTGCTCCCCAAAGCTCTTGCGCAGCGGCGGGCCAAGGTAGCGGCGCAGGTTCACATTTGTGGTGTCCACGCCCATCCTGGCAAAGACTTCTTTTAATGTATTTATGATACCGGGAGCGGAATCGATCAGGGTCCCGTCCACATCAAACAGGATCGCATCGTAGTTCAGCAATTTGTAAATTTCCTCACTTTCATGGTGATACATTGTATAGTATAGCACAGAATCCCGTTATCAGCAATTCCAACAAATGGTTTTTACAAAAATTATGCATTCAAGCAGAGAAAAGGCCCGCCCGGCATCCGGACAGGCCTTTCCGCATCTTCTTACTTCGCTGCGGCATCCGCAGGCGGATAGTACAGGTTGTTGGAGACGAACTCCAGCTTATCCTTGAGCACCAGCTCCAGGTTTGCCACGGCGTGCACCATGTTGGTGGCCGAATCGTTTACTTCCAGCAGCTTGCACAGGTCCAGACCGTCCAGTTTCATGGCGGCATCCATCTTCCGGCTCTCGGCACACAGGATGTGGCTCAGGGCATTTTCCTGCAGAGCGATGCTCTCCACAAGGTCAACGACCGCCTGCTCCAGCGTCACCTTGGGCAGGCAGGGGCAGGGGCAGCGGGTGGTATCGATACAGTTCTCAGCAGACATGATAAAACCTTCCTTTCGTTCGTCCGGTCATGGGCGGTGTACGCCCCATTCTATGTCTGCCGGGTACGCCGGTGTTACTCCTGCTTTTTCGGGTTCTGGGTGCCGCGCACCTTTTCAATGGTCTCGCGGTAGCCGCCGGAGCCGTACTGGATGCAGCGGTTGATGCGGCTGATGGTGGCCGTGCTGATCTCCACTGCCTTCACGATCTGATCGTAGGTTCTGCCGTCCAGCAGCATCTTTGCCGCTTCCAGCCGCTGCGCCATATCCGAGATCTCCTTTACAGTGCACAGGTCTTCAAAGAAATTGTAGCACTCCTCCCGCGTTTCCAGACTGAGGATGGCATCAAACAGTGCATCGGTGGTCTGGTTTCTTCTGGAATTTTTATCTGCCATGAATGTTCTCCTTGCCGCCGCAGCGGACTGTCCGGTTTTGGGAGCGTTCCCTTTTTTAAATGTTCCGGAAATGTTCAGGTTCTTTCTTGCATCACCACTTTAGCACATCAAAGTGTGAAAGTCAAGCCCTTGGCGTGAACTCTTTTCATTCGTGGGTGTATATAGTTTTTTTTCGTTTCACGCATGAACAAAAATCACCTAAAAATTATTGCAGAACGCTTTTCTGAATTAGTGTATCCTCCGAACTTGTTCCAAGGATATTGACAATTTGTGAATTCCGCACTAAAATACGGACAATCATTCGGCAAATGCGATGAACAGGACATGATTCTTTGCAGCACCCTCTCCCAGAGAGCCGCCCATCTGATGCAAAGGCGGCAGTCAGGAGCAAAGCGTTCTCCCCTGCGAGCAGCCTGTGTGAACAAAGGCGCTGACCCCGCCTTCCAGTAATGCATGGCCGTTTTGCCCACGTTACGGGGCTGCGTATGTACGCTGGGAGTGGCTGCCCTGTGCAGCAAACGAAGTGGTATCGCGGAGTATTCCATACACGATGTGCAGTGTATGTGAAGGCCTTCGTCTTCGATGGTTCGTCCCAAATGGAACGAACGCAGGAAGACGGGGCCTTTTTTACATCCTGCCGCCCCCATGCCGCTGACATTTGCCGGATGCCAAAAAAGGAAAGAGGTAAAAACAATGAATACGCTGGTCATCGTATTGATCGCAGCCGTGTGTCTGTTTGGCGCTTATATGCTTTACGGCCGCTGGCTGGCAAACAAGTGGGGCATCGACCCCTCTGCCAAGACCCCGGCAGTTGTCCATGAGGACGGCCGGGACTACGTTCCCACCGACGGCTGGACCGTGTTTGCACACCAGTTCAGCTCCATTGCCGGTGCAGGCCCTGTCACCGGTGCGATCCAGGCCGCTGCTTTCGGCTGGCTGCCGGTGCTGCTGTGGGTGCTGCTGGGCGGCATCTTCTTCGGTGCTGTCACCGACTTCGGTGCTCTGTATGCTTCCGTTAAGAACGACGGCAAGAGCATGGGCATGCTGATCGAAAAGTACATCGGCAAGACCGGCCGCAAGCTGTTCCTGCTGTTCTGCTGGCTGTTCTGCGGCATCGTCATTGCCGCCTTTGCCGACATGGTGGCCGGCACCTTCAATGCCTACGGTGCTGACGGTGCTCTGGTGGAGGCTGCCCAGACCAACGGTGCTGCCGGCATGGTCTCCATCATGTTCATGGTGTTCGCCGTGATTTTTGGCCTGCTGCAGAAGAACCTGCACTTCACCGGCTGGAAAGAAAATGTGATCAGCATCGTATTCATCGTGCTGTCCTTTGTGGTGGGTGCAAACTTCCCCATCATTCTGGGCAAGGCTGCATGGAGCTACATCACCTTTGTGTACATCTTCTTTGCCGCTGTCCTGCCCATGTGGCTGCTGAAGCAGCCCCGTGACCACATGACCACCTTTATGTTCGTGGCCATGATCGTGGGCGCTGTTCTGGGCCTGATCGTCAACCATCCCGTCATGAACCTGCCGGTGTTCACCGGCTTTACCAACGCCAAGCTGGGCACCATGTTCCCCATCCTGTTCGTTACCGTTGCCTGCGGCGCTGTTTCCGGTTTCCACAGTCTGGTGTCTTCCGGCACCTCCTCCAAGACCGTTACCAATGAGAAGGATATGCTGAAGGTCGGCTATGGTGCCATGGTGCTGGAAAGCCTGCTGGCTGTCATCGCCCTGTGCGTGGCCGGTGCTTCTGCTGCTGCAGACGGCACCCCCGCAGACGGCACTCCGTTCCAGATCTTCAGCCGCGGCGTTGCCAGCTTCTTCGTGGGCTTCGGCCTGGACCAGCACTTTGCCTCTGTGTTTATGACCATGTGCGTTTCCGCACTGGCCCTGACCAGTCTGGATGCTGTGGCCCGTATCGGCCGCATGAGCTTCCAGG
>OLNV01001810.1_pt1 | contig 13209 bp, 8 predicted proteins | sample 1672891 | NCBI WGS metagenome assembly OLNV01 (sample SAMEA3136734, study PRJEB25190) | human gut metagenome | biome: human gut; feature: human-associated habitat; material: faeces | place: Austria | collected 2013 | reverse complement strand
GCACGGGTATTCCAGAACCTCCTGTTAGATAAACGAACAACTCCACGCTTGAACCGAGAATGATTATATACTAATCTGATAATCAATTTATATATTAGTATTTATCTTTTATTTGATACCGTATAGTTCCCATATTCTGTCGGTTTCCCAAAGGTTATTATTATTTTGCTCCACTGTCTAATAAAAGCTCTTCATTTTGAGGTATGGTGTTAATGTTCGCCAAAGGGTTGGTTAGAACAACCCATTGGCGAACTATGATAACCTTAACTTAATGTACTCGGTTCATGATCGGGGTATTAAGCCGCAAAGCATTCTATAATGTCCGATTTTCTTTAAGAATTTCGGACATTTTATTGCTACATCAAGAGTAATATCGTATCTTTGCAAGTGGAATCATTGTGGATATGAAGACGATACTGACAAAGGAAATACGAAACATCATAGACCGAAACGGACCGAACAGGCTTTATATGGTGAGTGATTTTGCCCATCTGAATAATGATGGGCTAGTTACTCGTGCGCTTTCCCGATTAGAGAAAGAGGGGGTGCTCATTCGTCTTTCTCAAGGTCTATATCTATATCCATTACGGAATAAGTTCGGTGTACTTCGTCCCTCTATAGAAGATATCGCATACGCTATAGCGGAAAAGGATAAGGCTCGTATTATACCTAGTGGATTGACAGCATTGAACAAATTGGGACTTTCCACACAGGTCACGATGAATGCAGTCTATTTGACAGATGCCACAGCAAGGGAACTTACTATCGGGAACCGTAAAATCATATTCAAGCGTAGCGCACCTCGCAATTTTGCCTACAAGACAGACTTGTTCCCACTTATAGTCGCTGCCATGAAAGAATTAGGGAAAGATAACGTGACAGATGAACAGATCGCAATCATAAAACAAACCATTGAAAAATATGGTAGTCCTGATGAAATCAAATACGATTACAGCATTGCTCCGCAATGGATTAAACAAAGACTTGCATTATGAATTTTACTAAGCTTACAAAAGAAGAACAACTTACCATTTTGGCTAATGTAGCCGAAGATAAAGGGATTGTGGACAATGCCGTAGAAAAGGACTACTGGGTCAGTATGGTGTTACGTGCCATATTTTCTTTGCCGTATGCAGCAGCTTTTGTTTTCAAGGGAGGAACAAGCCTTAGCAAAGGTTGGGGATTAATAGAACGGTTTTCGGAAGATATTGACCTTGCAATAGATCCCCAATATCTCGGCTTTACAAATATTGAGACTAAAAGTCAACGGACTAAGTTGCGGAAAGACTCCAAGAAGTTCATAGATGGCTCTTTCGCGCTCGACGTTGAGACCAGATTAAAAGAGTTTGGGCTATCAGAGAGCTGTAAGGTTATAGTTCCAGAGACATCTGTCAGTGACCTTGATCCTGTAGTCCTGTTTGTCGAGTATAATTCAGTGCTGCAAACGAAAATGCAATATATACCCGAACGAGTCAAGGTTGAGATAAGTTGTCGTTCACTCATGGAACCGTCAGAAGATGTGAAAATGCGTTCTATGATAGAAGAGGCTTATCCAGGTGAAGAGTTCTCATTACCTATATTCACTGTTCCTACCGTAGTGCCAGGACGAACATTCCTGGAAAAGGTTTTTCTTTTACATGAAGAGTTTAACCGTCCCAATGGCTGTACGCATATCGAACGTATCACACGACACATGTATGACATTGTAAAGATGATGGATAAACCGTTTGCTATGGAAGCAATGCAGGATGTACAATTATACGAGGACATTGTGACTCATCGTAAAAAGTTTACGGCTTGGAGTGGATTGGACTATACGAGTCATCTTCCACACACAATATCGTTCCTGCCTCCTAAAAGCATCGAAGATGTTTTGCGTGACGACTATAAGCAGATGCAAATTGGCTTCATCTATGCCAATGCACCTTCTTTCGATGAGATTATGGAACGATTGAGTGAGTTGCAAAGCAGATTTAGGACATTGGTATGGAAAAATAATCGTTGACGGTATGGATAGAATAAATGTTGATATGACCGAAACTATTATTTTTGATTGATAAAGAATACAAAACATAGTTCAATATGGCACATAGTTTCATAACCAATAAAGATCGTCTACTCTCCGACATTATCACGGGTATCTTGCCCAAATCGGATGCCGTAGATATTCTTGTGGGCTATTTCTATTTTTCGGGATACATACAGCTTGCCGATAAGCTCGCTGATAAGCATCTCCGTATTTTGGTTGGTCTTGACATAGACACTCGGATTTCAAATCGTGTCCGTGAGGTAGAAGAGTTGGTGGAATGGCAACGCATCCGGAGTAAGGTTCGTGAGGAATATTTCAACAACTTAGTGAGACTCATTAATGAAACGGATAATACCGATACAGATGAAACCATCCGAATATTTCGTCAATTTCAACATAAAATTTATAATGGCACATTGGAAATACGTAAGACCGAAGACCCGTGTCATGCGAAAATGTACCTTTTTGCTTATAATAGCATCAATAACGAAAATGGAGAACAACCCGGTGATGTAATCACAGGATCAAGTAATCTTTCCTATCAAGGTTTGCAAGGTAGAACAGAAATCAATGTACGGTTTACAGACAAGGGGAAATATACGGAGGGAAAACAAATCTTTGACGAACTTTGGTCAAATGCCATTCCAATTGTGGACGAAAACACTGTTGATCGTTGGAAAGAAAAAGTCGAGAGTAAAATTTGGATTGACCGACTCTTTCAGCCATATAAACTTTATCTACGTGTGCTCAGCGAGTATTTTAACATTCCGTCTAAAACAAATGTGCGTACACCTTTCGACATTACCGATGGAAAGTTCTTCAACCTGAAATATCAAACTGATGCCATTCAACTTGCATTGAAGTCTATCGAAACCCATAACGGAACGATTGTAGCAGACGTAGTTGGCTTGGGAAAAAGTATAATCGCTTCTACCATTGCCCACAACCTCCGTTTGCGTACTATTGTTATATCACCCCCACACTTGAAGTCAGGATGGGACGCTTATAAGGACGAGTTCGGTTTCACAGGCACAGTATTCAGCAGTGGTAAAATTTCGGAAGCATTGACGCATTACAATGATTTGAAGAAACCTGATGAACAGTTTCTGATTATAGTGGACGAGGCGCATCGCTACCGCAATGAATACACAGAAGATTACGCCATGCTGCACAATCTTTGTCAAGGTAATAAGGTGGTGTTATTGACAGCAACTCCATTTAACAACGACCCTGCCGACATCTATTCCATGCTGAAACTCTTTCAGATACCTACCAAGTCCACACTTAAAACAGTGGAAAATCTTAGTATTGAGTTTCGCGATCTTATCAACCAGTACAAGGAACTGCGCGAATTGCAGCGTCAAGGTAAACTCTCCAAGCAAGACGTAAAAAACGAAACCGCTAAGATAGCTCGCACAATTCGCTCTATTATCGGGCCTTTGGTTATCCGCCGTTCACGCATTGACCTACAGCAGATTGACACATATAAAGACGACCTAAAAAAGCAAAAGATTGAGGTGGTTATTCCACAGGACCCTATTGAGTTATCTTATGACCTCAAGGAATTGAAAGACTTGTATCTGCGCACGCTTAATCTCATTTATGGGACAAAATCAAACGATGAAGATTCGGACGATGGCAGTTACCGCTTTCAAGCAGCTCGTTACAAGCCAGTGCTATATGTGCCGGAAGATAAACGTGAAGCATTGGCCAATGACATAGAACGCCAAACAGGGATTGATGATGTAAATATGCTCATCGGTCGTCAAGCAAACGTGGCAAAATTCATGCGCCGTTTGCTGGTGCGTCGCTTCGAAAGTTCGGTTGCATCTTTCAAAACGTCGCTTGCCTTTATGATAAAATCTTCTCGTAATGTGCTCGATTGGATTGACCGTACCGGAAAGATCCCCGTTTGGAAAAAAGGAGGCATGCCTGATGTGGATGACTTTTACGAAAGCACTGATGATGGCATGGCGGAAATAGAAGATGCGTTTGAGAAATATTCAGGCAAGGGATTCTTTGTTATTGACATGAAGTTTGTCAAGAACGAGTTTATCAATGACGTAAAAGCCGACATCGCACTTCTTGAGTCTATTTACTTGGAATGGTTTGGTAAGGAAAATATTATCAAGTTCGATCCGAAACTCGAATCGTTCATCCGCCTTGTTCGTGAGAAACTATCCAATGAACCAAATCGCAAACTTGTTGTATTCAGCGAGTTCGCTGATACTGCCAACTACCTTGGTGCGGCCCTCAAAGATGCCGGACTTCCTGCACTTAAATATACTTCAGCGGATGCAACGCCTTCTATGCGCCAGACTATTCGCAATAATTTTGACGCAAGTGTTAAAAAAGAAATGCAAGCCAATGACTACAAGGTCTTGGTTGCCACTGATGCCATTTCCGAGGGTTACAACTTGCATCGAGCCGGAGCGATATTTAACTATGACATTCCATATAATCCCACAAGGGTGATCCAGCGTATAGGACGTATCAATCGTATCAACAAAAAGGTTTTCGACAACCTTTATATTTATAATTACTTCCCCACAGAGGTAGGCGAAAGCGAAACCCGCACCAAAGAAATATCTACCTTAAAAATGGCAATGATTCATGCCATTATGGGTGAAGATACTAAGGCATTAACTTCCGATGAAGAATGTTACGCTTTTTTCCGAGACCGTTACCGTGCGGAAATCGAGCATTCCGAAACGGAATCGTGGGACACTCAGTATCGCCATCTTTTAGAATCGGTCAAGGGTACTGATGAATACAATGAGGCTTTGCAGATTCCACACCGCGCCCGAACAGGGCGCATCGTGGATAAGCCGCTCAAAGGTGTCATCCTTTTTGGTAAAAAAGGCGAAGATTTCGTTTTTAAAATTTCCAATGGCGACTGTGAGCCGACAATGCTTTCTGCCGAAGAAGCCTTGAAGCTCTTTGAAGCTTTACCCGATGAAAAGCCGTTTGCTACCACCGAGGACTTCGACCGATTGTATCAACAGGTGAAACTTTTACTATTCCGCAGCGATACAAAGAGCCGTAATGACAAAAACATCTTAAGGGCTATTCAAAAACTTAATGCAATTAAGATAAAACTGCCTGAAGATTACTATTCTGATCTTTTGGCGGCTCTCGATGCGGAAGCATTGTCTGGCTATGAAGTGCGTTTCATCAATCAAATGAAACCATCAGAGATTCAAAAATTATTCAAAGAGATTCCTGCCGACTATCTTATGCGCTTGCTCGAAGCACAAGCCAAAGTCGGAGAAGGGAACGAAACATTAATAATAACTGAAGAACTGCAATAATGATGGATTTTAGCAAAGCATATAATCGTGCGGATTTTGTCAATTACCTCCGCCGTGATTTCCTCCCCGATGATTTTGAGCAGGAAGAAAAGAATGTCCCATTTTGGACACAGATGAACTATGCATCTGTTGCCACTTGTCTTGGCAAGTCTAAAACGTTAGACCTCGTGGTCTATGAAATCAAACACCATTCGCCCCATGATGCTCGCGTGGGACTGTCGAAAGATGCCTTCCGTATGCTTGCAGGAGAAAAACAAAACCGAGCTTTGGTTATCTTCGTTCCAGAAGATAACTCGGACAATTACCGTTTCTCGCTGATTGAAATCCAACTCTCTATCGGTGAAAATGACAGTAATGTTACCCGTGCTTATTCTAACCCTCGTCGCTATTCTTACTATCTTGGCAAGGGAATCGCTTGCTATACGCCCAATAAATACTTGAATGAACTGGGTAGAGTCGAGGATGTGAAAGATCTTTTTGAGCGTTTCTCGGTAGAGGTACTTACCAAGGCATTCTATCAAGAACTGTCAGATTGGTATGCTTGGGCAATTAAGGTTATTTCTTTTCCAAACGATATCTCTACACAGGCAGATGATAAACGCCACAATCACGAGGGGGTAATCCGCCTTATCACTCGATTGATTTTTGTATGGTTCTTGAAAGAGCGTAAACTTATTCCGTGGCAGTTCTTCGATCAAGAGTATATAGCCAATCATCTTATTAAGGGTTTCAATCCGCATAAAATTGACAATCTTTTCGGCAAGTCGGAAGCAAGTGTTTATTATCGCGCTATCCTGCAAAACCTTTTCTTTGCAATGCTTAATTGCCCAATTACCAAGGAGGGAGGTACGGAGTTTACAGAACGCCGTTTCAAGGACAACCGCTCGCAGTTTGACGATAACAAACTGATGCGCTATCGTGATGAGTTCAATGATCCTGACGAGTTCTTGCGTCTCGCTAACGAAACCGTGCCATTCCTCAATGGCGGACTTTTCGACTGCTTGGATGAAAAGCGTACGGGAATGTACTACGATGGTTTCAGTGAACGTAAGGAGTCAATGGCGCAACTGATTGTACCAGACTATCTTTTCTTCGGAGAGGAAGCGGGTAAAAACATAGACCTTTCAGAATTCTACGGCGATGCTAACAAGAAGAAAGTGTCGGCTCGTGGTATCATTGACATTCTCAAGCGTTACAACTTTACAGTAGAGGAAAATATGCCATTTGATAAAGATGTATCGCTCGATCCGGAATTGCTTGGTAAGGTATTCGAGAACTTGTTAGCTTCATACAATCCAGAAACCCAACAAACAGCCCGTAAGCAAACTGGTTCATTCTATACTCCACGAGAAATAGTGCAGTATATGGTTGATGAAAGCCTTGTCACTCACCTCAAACGCACGGTTGGCAATGAGTTGGAGAGTGAATACCGCAAGCTACTTGACTATGCAGATAACGAAATTTTGCTTACCGAACAGCAGAAGTTGGCAATTATGCAGTCTCTCTATAACTGTAAGATACTCGATCCCGCTTGTGGTTCAGGAGCATTCCCTGTTGGTGTGCTTCAACAGATGGTGCATATTCTTAAGCAAATTGATCCCGATAATAGTCGTTGGAAGAATATGCTACTACAATTCGCTATTGATGAAACATCTGAGGCATACCTTAATTCGACTGCTGAAGAACGACGAGAAGCTGTTGCTGATATAGAAAGAGCTTTTGATGAGAATGTAAACTACCCAGACTATGCCCGTAAACTCCACCTTATTGAAAATTGCATTTATGGTGTAGATATTCAGCCCATTGCCATTCAAATTTCAAAACTCCGCTTTTTTATCTCCCTTGTCATAGACCAGAAACGGAATAACAATCCTGCCGACAATTTCGGAATTCGTCCGTTGCCTAATTTGGAAGCCAAATTTGTTGCAGCAAACTCACTTCTTGGTCTAAAACGGACGGAAGCATCTTTATTTGACTCAGAAGAAATAAAACAGAAAGAACGTCAACTTAAAATTGCTAAACATAAAATATTTAGTGCTAGACGACCTACAACCAAGGAAAAATGGCGCAATGAGGTAGTTCGCTTGCGTAAGGAGATTGCGGATCTCTTACTTGAAAAAGACTGTATCGGCAACGAACAAGCAGCCCAACTTGCACAGTGGGATATGTTCGACCAAAATACTTTCGCTCCTTTCTTTGATCCCGAATGGATGTTTGGTATCAAAGAGGGCTTTGACATTCTTATCGCCAATCCACCTTATATCTCTACAAAAGGTGTTTCAACTGCCGATTAGAAACTATTCGAAGCGGAATTTGGCTTCTCTGATGATACATACAACCTGTTCTTTTTCAAAGGCTTTTCCTTGCTTTGTGAGGGAGGATGTATTACATACATTACTCCTAAGACATTTTGGACAACTCAAACCAAGCGTAATTTAAGAGATTTACTGCTTGCCAATACACTTAATTACGTGTTTGATACAGCCAATCCATTTGAAGCTGTAATGGTTGACACTTGCATCACCTCGGCAGTTAAGAATAAGCCTGCCGCAGAAAATCTCGTGCGCTTTATGGATGGTCGTAAGAGTTTATTACAGCCCGAACGTCTGACCGTAGCTCAATCAGTATATCTCAATACTCAGAACAGTGTGATATTCAAACCGTCTGAATTGAATATGCGTATCTACGAGCTTTATGGCGAAAAGGTCAAAGCTCTGTATGATAAGTGGTGGGACAAGATTAAGACTTCTCGTGAAATCGAAAAGAATAAACGCGAACTTGAAGAATATCGGGCAAGCCTTAAACCTGGTGATGTTGCACTTCTCGGGTGCTTGACCGAGGGTGGACAAGGTTTGGCTACCGCCAATAATGGTAAATACATTGCGGTAAGAAGCACCACTAAATGGGCGGAGAACATCCGTGTGTCTCGGCCTAAGAAACTTGCTGATTTTTTGGCTCGAACCCCGAAAGCTATAACCGCAGAAATGCGCCGTTACCCATCATATGTAGCTTTTTTACAATCATTGTCAGAAGCTGAAATTGCAGAACTCTTTGATTCTCTCAAAGAGCAATATGGTCGTGACATTTTCGGTCAAGGTTATCTTTATAAGATTGTGGATGATTGCGAAATAGCAGATGTGGATTCTTTGACAAATGATGAAAAAGAGAACGGAATAGAAACCACTAAGCCGTACTATGTGCCTTACGACAAAGGAGATAAAGACGGTAATAGATGGTATTTAGAGACTCCTTTTGCTATTGCATGGTCTAAAGAGAATGTCCGTTTTTTGAAGACTAATTCCGGCAAGAAAGGAGAAGGCATGCCCGTTGTCCGTAATCCTCAATTCTATTTTAGGGAGGGATTGTGTTGGAGTGATATTAATACGACTTTTCTTAAATGCAGAATTAAGCAAAAGAGTATCCATGACGTAAAAAGTATGAGTATTTTTGGCGTGTGCGACAAAGTTCCCGAAAAATACATTTTATGTGTAATTAATTCGACACTGATTAGCTATTATGTTGATACTTTTGTAAATAACACTCAGACTTTTCAAATAAACGATGCTCGTCAACTCCCAATTATCGTTCCTACATCTGAACAATTATCATTTTGTAGCGCTTTGGCAAAAGCTGCAATAGCGCAAAAAATAAAAGGGAACGAGTCATCAAACATACAAAAACAATTGGATGATTTTATAGAAAATCAAATCTTTGGTTTAGTATAGGGAGGGTTTTTGTTGGATAGATGTTAATTCTACATACCTTAAAGCCAGAATTAAAGCGAATGGAGTTTTTGATGTTTTGAGTATGAGCCTATTCACAATGACCCCCCCCTCCCTGATTGGTACTTTGTTGCGTTAATTAATTCTGAATTTATTAGTTTGTATGTGGATAATTTCATCAATAACACCTCTCATTTTCAGATAAATGACGCCAGACAACTCCCAATAATAATCCCCCAAAAGGAAACATTTGAGTCATTGCAAAAATTAGCTGCTGATTGTATCAGCCTCAAGAAAGTTGCAACCACGGATGATTTCCTTATGGGAGAAAAGCAGTATGAACTTAATAGGTTGGTTCGTTCATTATATGGAGTAGAGGGTTTTTATTAAATCCTCTATCTCTTCTTCAATAAATTCTAAATCGTTGTCAACCAATTTTTGTTTCTTTTTAATCGCCTTATCAGCTAAAGATTCTATTAAAAAAGCAAATTCCTTAGTGGGAATAATTATCGGAAGCTGCTTAATATCATTTACTTGTATATTAACGGAACAATTTATAAATTCTCGGTAATAATCAAATAACACATTAGAATTAAGCAATGCAACAATAAATTTATTTGAAAGGAGATCGATAGCATATAATGACATAGAACCCACATCATTTACCGATTCTCCTTTTAATTTAACCTTTAATAATCGGGCATTGGGGTTTAGAAGATTATTCCAACAAAAACCCTCCCTAAAGTAGAACGTATAACCTTGGTAACGAGCTTTCGGGTCTGTCTTCAAAAAACGGACGGTTAATAGATACCGCGCTCCCATCTGCCATTCCTTGATTTTGTTGGTGTTCTTAGCCCAGTGTATGCTAAATAGCGATATAGGGTTCCTCTTGCAATTCTCAATTTCTTAGCTATTTGTGGTACACTTATTCCTTTTTCCATTTGACTCTCTATGTATTTGTGCTTAGCCACACATTTTGCGTTCAACTGTTTATTGCGTTGACCTTGACCTCTACCGACTGGATGTCCTTCCTTTTTTAATCGAGCAAGGGCTTCTTTTGTTCGTTGAGAAATCAGATTACGTTCTATCTCTGCTGACAATCCAAAAGCAAAGGCAAGAACTTTACTTTGAATATCATCGCCAAGACGGTAATTATCTTTAATAGTCCAAACGCGACTCTCTTTGGTCATGCAAATGTTGAGTATTTCCATTATCATAAAAAGATTACGACCAAGCCGAGACAGCTCCGTACAAATTATCAAATCGTCTTTGACAATTCGATTCAAAAGTTTACCAAGTGCTCGTTTATTATAATTTTTAGTACCAGAGATAGTTTCTTCAATCCATCCATCTATAGTTAGACCTTCTTTTTTACAGAAACGCTCTATCTCGAAGCGTTGATTCTCCACCGTCTGTTTGTCTGTGGAAACACGGATATAGCCATATACCATTTTTTAGATATATGATACCTCTTTTGTTTTGAAAAACAAAGGTTTTAGAGGCATTATTTTTCGATACATACCTGTCTTTTCTGCAAATTGTTTGCTCCCATGGGTTCTATTTTTTAATTCCATACCTCACATGTCTTTAATCATCGTCTTGTGGTTGTTTGTTTCTTGGAGTATTTATCTTTATCTCTCCACGGAAGTTCAGAAGAAGAACCGCCTCCACCAGTACCAACATGAACCTCCGCCGGTCCTCCGGCGGCAAGAGTAAAAGCTGCTCCCAACAGCTCGGCCTGCTTCCCGCTTACCTGTTCCTGCGGCTCGAAGACGGCATTGACAAATTCCTCGTCCGTGATCTGTCCGTTGAAATGCTTTTGTGCCACATCATAGTCTATCTGGAACTTTGTGTCCTCAAAGAGTTCCTCTCCGACCTTGGTCCAGATATGGAGCGACGGATTCCGGTAGTTGGACACATTGATGCGCACCAGTTCTGCACCGGATGAAAGGCTGTAACGCTGAGGGTTTGCATTTCGGTCAAGTTGGGCTATCCGCTTCCTCTGTCTGTCTATGACGGCATCTTTCTCTTTTGACTGCTGCTCGGCGGTTTCAGCCCTGCGGATAGCTGCCTCTATCTCTTTCTGGTAGCCGTTCCTCAGTTTCCCGATTTCCGACTTATGCAGCTCCTGCAACCGAGCCTTTTCTGCCAAAAGTTCCTTGAGCCGCTTGTTGAGTCCGGCAATCTCTTCGTCCTTGTCCGCAAGTTCCTTTTTCGCTTTGGCAAGGTCACCTTTGCCGAACCACGAGAGTATGGTGTTCCTGCCCTCCTGCGCTTTCTCTACATCGGCCTGCAACTTGGCTATGTCTTCCTCGTACCGAATTACCTGCTGCCTGTAGTATTCCGAGTTCGCCTGATGCTTGGCGGTGGAGCCGACAATCCCACGTTGCAACCCGAACGGTTTCATGGCCGCAGCATAGCTGTTCTGGTATTCGTGCAGCCGCGTACGTCGCATCACATCATCCGCCGACAGCCGGGGACCGGATTTCGTTTCATACTTCTTCTCACCCTCACGTTTCCTGCGGACTCGCTCCCCGGTCACAATGGGAACGATGGTGGCGTGCAGGTGGGGAGTCTTCTCGTCCATGTGCAGCACGCACGATACAAGGTTCTCATTCCCGAATGTATCCCTTAGCCATTTGAGGTTGGCATCAATCCAACAGTCCAGTCTGCCGCCATTGGCAATCTTCATCATCTGTTCATGTGTCCCGGTCAGGATGATACGGATGGCTTTTGTCTGGTTTTTGCCGACCTTTCGGCGCAGTCCGGCGGTATTGATGCGGTGCTGTATCGCCTCGGTGCGGCTGGACACGCCATCGGGAAACTTGACCAGTTCCCGGTTGAGATGTGTCCGACCAGCATCGGCATTGTCCGGGACATATTTCTTCCCCTTGGCATCCTTTCTTTCTATATGGCATGACATACCAGAGTCATTACCGCTGCCACGCTGCAGGTGGCAGACCGCGTATTGTGTATTACTCATATCCGTTCGTTTTATGATTATAATTTCTGTTGTAAAATCCCGTCCTATTACCGGAGGCATATATTTGAAGTCGGAGGGACATCCCTCGGCCTATGGGCTTTTTGACTGCCGGAAGCGGAGCGGAGGCGGTGAAAATGCCCTAATATGCTACGGGATTTTACAACCCCTTTTTCATGGGACAGCAAGCTGTCCGATACCTTTCCGTCATTCCACCCTCCCTGCATCCACCAGTTCGAGGCCGAAGGTGTCGATGAAGGTCTGCAGTACGGGGTTGCGTTCTATCATCCTCGCAAGAATCATCTGCGGCGTGTCCTCCATCAGCAGGAAGTCGGCAATGTCCAGTCCCTGACTGCGCTGTTCATTGGTCGCGATCCTTTCCAGCAGGTCGGAACATGTGGCACGCCTGCATATGGATTTCAGCAGCGGCAGCCATCGCCGCCATTCTTCCGTTGCCTTAAGGTCGGGGAAAAGAATCACCTCCCGTCCGTCCAATGCCTGCACCGCTTCGCCGTTGAAGCACCCGTGTATCCCTCCGGTGGCAAGCCAGATGAAGTCGGGGATGAAATGGGCGGCGACCAGTGCCGTCTTCTCGCTCTCGACAATGGCTACAGGTTTGGCAGACATTACGGCGGAGTTGTCCGACAGCAGATGTTCTCCGAACAGGCACTGCTTCATCCTGAAATCCTGCACCTTCCTCACGGAATGCACCCAGCTGACTTGGTTAAAAGGCTCCTTAATACGGTGTCCGGTTACGGCATCGTAGCCCATAATCTTGCCTGCACGCACGTTACCCTTGACATCTATCTGCCATAACACGGTCGAACCGTTCCACATCCTTGACGTGCCGACTTTGTAAACATGGAACAACCTGCCGGCTTCCTTCTTTCCCGCCACTTTGGTGAAGTAACGGTACAATGGGTTGATGTCGTACCCGCGCATGGATTGCTCCACCAAATCATAGGGAAGATAAGAAATCTCCTGTTCTTGTTCTGTTGGCGGTTGTTTAGCTGCATACTTTACTGCCGTAAATACATTGCCGTTCATTTTATGGCCAGCCGATGTTTCCCTTGCTGACGGATTGTCCCGGAAGTATTCTTTCGGGGAATAGTGATAGCCACAACTGTTGATGTGGTCGCATTTACCCACGTATCCCGGGAAAGAAAT
>OLNV01001808.1_pt1 | contig 13215 bp, 9 predicted proteins | sample 1672891 | NCBI WGS metagenome assembly OLNV01 (sample SAMEA3136734, study PRJEB25190) | human gut metagenome | biome: human gut; feature: human-associated habitat; material: faeces | place: Austria | collected 2013 | reverse complement strand
TAGGCCACGTCTTTAAGCAGACTGGCCCAATCAAATTCATCAGCTTCAGCGGTCGCAAAAGAACTGCCGGCACGATCGTACACGACATTCGTGTTGCGCACACTGGCCCCTTTTTCAAAGAAATAAATCCCTAAACGCGGCCCACCGCGCAAGATCTTATGTGTATCTACGCCCAGACCACGAATAGTGTTGCGCGCAGTGTCGCCTAATGCATTATCAGGCAGCTTGGTGACATACTGCGCCTCGTCGCCAAGCAATGCCAAAGAAACCGCCACATTAGCTTCAGAGCCACCATAATTAGCCTCGAAGCCAGACGCTTGAAGAATACGTTGATGATCATACGGCTTTAACCGTAGCATCATCTCGCCGAATGTTAATACTTTTGTCATCTGTAAGCCTTCCTTTCGTTGGGCACGATCGCGCTTACAGTGAACAAAATCTGACAACAGCGTCACCTTAGTCAGGCTGATGGCTTGGCGCTGCTTTTCCTTCAAAATAGTTAGGATAGGCACTTAAAACTGCCTTAACATCGTCATCAATCGCTAACAAATGATCCGCAACCAAATGACTGGCTAACTCAGCATCTTTAGCCTTGACTGCATCGACAATTGCCTGATGTTCCGTGATAATGTTATGCCATTTCAAGCCGCTAACTTCCAACCGTAAGTATCGGTAGCGATTAAATTGCAAATTCATTTGCTGTACCCAAGCCCAGACAAACTGCTTATGATCGGCCATATAAAATATTTCATGAAAGTCGTGATCAAGATCAAAAAAATGATCGTAATCCCGAGAATGCTCATAAACACCCTGCAACGCAATTTGCTGTTCCAATTTAGCAATTTGATCTGGCGTCATGACATCAACTGCGTCCGCCACAATCGTCCTTTCCAAATTGACCCGGGCAAACCGGCCTTGATACATTTCATCCAGATTGATCTTTGATACATAAGTACCGCTTTGAGGAATGACATTAAATAGTCCTTCCCGCCGTAAGCGGATAATGGCCTCCCGGATCGGGGTCGCACCGATCTTGAGTTGCGCGCTCAATTCAGTCTTGTCGACTTTTTCCCCGGGGGTCAGCTGCATGCTGAGAATCATCTCCTTGATAGCGTTATATGCTTCATCTTGATAATTCGATATTTGCATGGGCGTCACCCTTCCTTCTTTTTCACCTGATTAACTGATTGTATAACATCCCCAGCCTTTCGAGAAAGATGCTGCTTGAGACGTTTAAATTATAAAACTTTTTGATAGGTGTTGACACCGTTTTCGGTAAGCGCTATCATGCCCTTGTAAGGATATACTAATATATCAGTTAGCCGAGTGTCAATGTTTTCGCGCGTTTAGTTTAAAAAATACGCCTTTAACATTAACTGACTGGTTGTATATCTACCATTAAGGTCACAACTGGTTGCAGTTTGTGACCAATCAGGTTTTAAGTGGCATAAGCTGATTGGCAAGGAGGCGGGTGTGTCAAAATTCAGGTTCCGGCATTTATGCATTTGTTTTACCTATTTATTTTTAAATGCACTTACTTAATTTCATGGGAGTGAAAAAAATGGCAAATGATGTTAAGAACGATCCTAAAGCGGTCAAAACGACGGTTGGGGTTGTTACCAACGCAAAGATTCAAGATTCACAGCAGCCAAAGATGCCACTTGGTGTTGCAACCGCAATGTTCCTCGCGCCACTTTGCTGGTACGGGCCAATCGGTTCAACCCGAAGCGTTTTAATTCCACAACTATTTAGTCAAATTGATTCGGCACACAAGGTTTGGGCTGTCGGCATTCTGGCAACCGTTGCGTCTATCACCGGTGCGATTGCCAACTTATTGTTTGGTGCTTTTTCTGATGTGACGCGAACCCGTTTTGGTAAGCGGAAACCTTATATTGTCCTTGGTACCATAGCAATCGCGCTTTCACTGGTCGCCATTGCTAATACGACTTCAATTACTGCTATCATCTTTATCTGGATCATCGCGGCGGCGGCCGAAAACGCGATTGCCGCAGCGATTTATCCGCAAATATCGGATCGGGTTGCACCTAAATGGCGTGGCACTGTTTCAACCTTTTACGGCGTTGGTTTCACGATCGCGCAACAAGGTTTTGCTCTGTTAGCCGCTCAATTCCTTGGCAATGTTAAATTCGGTATTTATGTCATGGCAAGCATGACCGTTGTGTTGGCCATTATCCACGTTCTGTTGATCAACGAAAAGAGCAACCTGGACGAACCAAAGATCAAGCTCGACAAAGAATCACTCAAGAAGTACTTCTTCTTCCCAACCCATGATGCGCGCGACTTTTATCTCGCCTTGTCAGGTAAGTTCCTGATGGTTGTCGGTTCTACGATTGTTACCACATTCCTTTTGTTCATCTTCACCGACTATATTGGCCAAAGCACCAAACAAGCTGGCGGTTCCATCTCTGTATTTTCAACCATCATGTTAGTCATTGGTGTCTTCTTCGCTTTAGTTGGCGGTCCACTTGCCGATAAAATGAAGGGTCCGGTTGTTATCGCAACATTCGCCTTAGCCGTAGCTGCTTTGTTCCCATTGTTTGTCAAAGAAGCTTGGGCAATGTTTGCCTACGCTGTTATCGCTGCTTTTGGTAATGGCTTGTACAACTCAGTCGATGGCGCGTTGAACATGGATGTGCTGCCATCTTCTGATACTGCTGGTAAAGACTTAGGACTGATCAACTTAGCAAACACGTTGGGCCAGATGCTTGGTGCGATGGTTGCTTCTGCTATTGTTGAAGGCTTCGGTTATCAGGCAGTCTTCATCTTCGCGGTTGCAATGGAAATCATCGGTGGCTTCTTGATTGCCGCCATCAAACGTGTTCGTTAATTTGTTGAAATTATATTTGTCACTTGACGTAAGAAAGGACGCTTAACATGACCACAACTGAAAAAGGCTTATACCCGACGGAATTTTGGACGGTAACGGCTGGCGATCTGGCACAAAAGCGTGACCATCTGGCAACTCCAAAACCAGAAACGACACCCGGCGATGCAGCCAAGATCGTGATTGATCCTGCTGACCGGCATCAGGAATGGATCGGCGCAGGTGCCGCCATCACCGATGCAGCAGCATCACTTATCTGGAAGCAGAGCAAGGAACAACGCAGTGCCTTGCTACATGAAATGTTTGACCCAGAAGAAGGTCATTTCTCGACCATCCGTATTCCATTAGGATCCTGCGAACCAGCCAGTCAACCTTATTACACTTATGATGATGTGCCATTTGGCGAGCATGATGCATCCTTATCTAAGTTTTCTGTTGGTGAAGGTGAACCCGGAGCGCCTGATGCAACCAAAGATCTTAAATATCTGATTCCGGTTGTTCAGGAAATTCTGGCGATTAACCCAGCCGTTAAGATTATGGCTTCACCATGGTCTGCTCCCGCTTGGATGAAGAGTACCGGCGAACTAAAAATGGGCGGCCACTTACGTTTTGGCGAATATACCAACAATGGCTATGCAATTAAGGACACGTTCGAAGGCGTTTACGCGCAATACTTTGTTCGTTACCTTGAAGAATATCGCAAGTATGGCATTCCGATTTACGCCATCACGATCCAAAACGAACCTTCCAATGCAGCTGCATGGCCAGCCATGATCTGGAAGATTCCGGAACTGGCACACTTTGGCTACAAGTTCCTTCGCCCGGCTTTGGACAAGACCTTCCCTGATACCAAGATTTACTTCTGGGATGGCAGTTTAAACGTCCTTGATGTCATCGACAAGCCACTAAGCGAGTTGGTGACCCCTGATGAAGCGGCTGCATTTGATGGTTTTGCCTTCCATACCTACGATGGTCCTTACACCAACTTGTTTAAAGGCAGTCGCCTGAATCCAAACTGGAAACTCGCCATGACCGAACGCCGCTGCATGATCGAAGAAACACCAGAAGATGCTTCTCATATTATGTTTGGCTTGATCGGTAATTGGCTCGTGCGTCAAGGCTTGAACATGATTGATCTTTGGAACATTGCCTTGGACGAACGGGGCTTGCCAAACCAGGTAGGGTCAACTGGCCGTCGCGGGGTTGTCACCATTGATCACACAACCGGTAAAGTTCAACGTAACCTGGAATACTACATGCTGCGTAACTTCAACCAAGATGTTGTTCCGGGATCTATTGTGATTGGCTCCACCAACTACACGCAAGATGGCTACACCGGTGGCTTAGGCTCCGTTGCCTTTCTTGCTCCCGATGGCGCCATTGCTGCTCACCTCTACAACCCATCCGGCAAGCCGTTGGACGCCGCCGTTACCATCAACAATGACGGCCCGGTTACTTGGCAGCATGTTACCGTTCCGGCATGGGGAACCGTAACGCTTCATAAGGCATTTGGTCCCGTCAATGAAAGTGCGCCGCGTCAGGATGAAGACTTCAAGCTGAATCCTTATCCGGCAAATCTGATGGACGACTGGGCACCGGGCAAAGGTGTGAATGCTAACAAGAAATAACGTCGGAAAAGTCGGAATCAAACAACGCGGATAACTGTTGTTGATTCGACTTTTTCTTTTTTAATGGTTCAGAGCCTATACAGAAATATTTTTTGAATTAAAATGTTAAAAGTATTCTGATAGCGCTTTCCATTTTAACCCGCACGTGCTATATTAAGTGTGTGAAACTGATATATTAATATATAAGGAGGTTCATCATTTTGGTTAAGCTAACCGACGATTATCAAGCAAAGGCTGCTGACTTCAAAGCGGCTGGTATCGCTGTTCCGCAATTCGACCAAGAACAAATGAAACAGACAACTGAGGCCAATCCTGTATGGGTTCACTTCGGCGGCGGCAATCTTTTCCGCTGCTTTCATGCAAAGATTGCGCAGGACTTGCTCAATAATGGCAGCTTAAAGTCTGGTGTGGTTGTTGCCGAAACTTATGATGGCGATGTGCCTGCCGATATCTACAAGCCATATAACGATCGCGTGTTGCAAGTGGTTATGCAACCAGACGGCACACTTGATAAGACACTGATCGCCAGTGTTGCCGAAGCGATTTACTACAACAAGACCAATCCTGAAGGCTGGGAACATTTAAAAGAAATCTTCACGAAGCCTTCACTGCAACTCGTTACGATGTCCATTACCGAAAAAGGCTATCAACTGACTGACATCAACGGCAAACTGACACCAGCTGCCGAAGCTGATATCGCAGGTAAGCCAGATGATGCGACGACCAACATGGGTGCCATTGCGCGCCTACTTTTGGCACGTTACGAAGCCGGTGCCAAGCCAATTGCCATGGTCAGCACCGACAACTTCTCTGAAAACGGCAAACGTTATGAAAACGGCATTTTGACAATTGCCAAGGGCTGGGCTAAACACGGGACCGTCACCCAAGGCTTCATCGATTATCTGACCGATCCTAAGCAAGTCAGCTTCCCATGGTCCATGATTGATCGGATCACACCGAACCCGGCGCAAAACGTTGCCGACAAACTTAAGGCAGAAGGTTTTGAAGACACCACCATCGTGCACACACCTAAGCACACCAATATTGCGCCATTTGGTAATACGGAAGAAACCCACTACCTCGTCATTGAAGACAGCTTCCCAAATGGTCGTCCGGCGCTGGAAAATGCCGGTGTCATCCTCACCGATCGCGACACCGTTAACGATGCCGATCAGATGAAGGTCACCGCTTGCTTGAATCCATTGCACACGGCTTTGGCTATTTATGGTAACCTCCTTGGCTACACGTCAATTGCTGCTGAAGTTGAAAATCCTAATTTGCTCACTTTGATCAAGTACCTTGGCTATAAAGAAGATCTGCCAGTTGTGAAGGATCCTAAGATTATCGATCCTAAGAAGTTTCTGGATCAGCTGGTCACCAAGCGCTTGCCAAACAAGAATATTCCCGATACCCCGCAACGGATTGCCAGCGACACTTCACAGAAATTGCCAATTCGTTATGGCGTGACGATCCAGCACTACTTAGACAAGGATCCTGAAAGCGTTAAGCAGCTTAAGGCAATTCCGCTCATTCTTGCCGGATGGTGCCGTTACCTGATGGCAGTGGATGATAAAGGTAACGACTTCACCCCAAGCCGCGACCCATTATTGGATCAGTTGCAGCCATATGTTGCCGACATCAAGTTAGGTAGCGATGCCGATGTCCACACCGCACTCAAGCCAATCTTGAGCAATGCCCAGATCTTTGGCCACGACCTTTATCAAATCGGTTTGGCTGACCAAGTAGAAGCCGACTTCAAGAAACTCATTGCCGGCCCAGGTGCAGTGACTAAGACCCTTGAACAATTTCGTCAAGATCATGAAAAGGAGCTTTAATTTATGTCAGATTTAAAAATGGGTTTTCGCTGGTTCGGCGAAAAAGATGACCCCATCACCTTACAGCAAATTCGTCAGATTCCCGGTACGCAACAAGTTGTCGGTGCGCTTTTCGATGTTCCGGTAGGTGAAGTTTGGCCCAAGGAAAAAATTGCCGCACTGAAGAAACAAGTTGAAGATGCCGGCTTAAAACTGGAAGTCATCGAATCCGTCAACATTCACGATGACATTAAGATTGGCCTGCCATCACGTGACAAGTATATCGAAAACTACAAGGAAACCATCAAGAACCTTTCTGAATATGGGATCAAGGTCATTTGCTACAACTTCATGCCGATCTTTGACTGGCTGCGGACCAATCTCCACTATCAGCTAGAAGACGGTAGCAATGTCATGGCTTTTCAACATCAATATCTAAAAGACGATCCGCACGATATTATCGATTCGGTTCGTAACAACTCAGAAGGCTATGTTCTTCCTGGCTGGGAACCGGAACGTCTGGCTGAAATCGAACGCTTATTCAAAGCTTATGCTGACGTTGATGCCGCTAAATTACGCGAAAACATGAAGTACTTCCTCGATGCCATCATTCCAACCTGTGAAAAGTATGATGTTCGCATGGCCATGCACCCGGATGATCCGCCGCGCGAGCTCTTTGGCTTGCCGCGAGTTTACAAGAACGCCGAAGACATGCGGATTATTGAAAGCATGCATGAATCTCGGTACAATGGGTTTACCATCTGCACCGGTTCCTTAGGCGAAAATCCAAACAACGATGTACCAGCCATCATCCGTGAATTTGTCAAAAAAGATCGGGCACCTTTTATCCACGCCCGTAACATCGAGTTCATCAACAAAGAAGGCGACTTCCACGAATCCGATCACCTTTCCAAGGATGGTTCGCTGGATATGTACGAAATCATGAAGGCCTTGCACGACCTTGATTACGATGGCTACATCCGTCCTGACCACGGCCGTAACATCTGGGGCGAAAATGGCCGCCCTGGCTATGGTTTATACGATCGTGCTTTAGGCATCACCTATCTAAACGGCCTCTGGGAAGCATTAGAAAAAGGGAGCGCAAAGTAATGGCTTTTTTGGACGATGATTTTCTATTAACCAATGAGCCGGCTAAGCAACTATTTCATCAATATGCTGCTGACCTGCCGATTATTGATTTTCACTGTCATCTTAACCCGCAGGAAATCTATGAAAATCGTAACTTCAAGAACATCACCCGCATTTGGTTAAACGAAGGCACATACGGCGATCACTACAAGTGGCGCCTGGAACGGGCTAATGGTGTCCCTGAAGAACTCATCACTGGCGATGGCGATGACTACGAGAAGTTTGTCGCCTGGTGCAAAACCATGGAAAATGCTTGGGGCAACCCTGTGTTTGAATGGACTCATCTCGAACTGCGCCGTTTCTTCGGCAGTGATCTGGTATTGAGTCGTGACACCGCCAAAAAAGTCTGGGATCTCACCAACGCCAAACTGGCTACCCCTGAGTTTACGCCGCGCGCGTTGATTCGGCGCAGTCATGTCGAAGTTGTCTGCACCACCGATGATCCAGCCAGCGACTTGCACTACCACGAACTCATTGCTAACGATGAAGACACCAATGGCTTCAAGGTTTTGCCAGCGATGCGCCCTGATAAGTTAATGGCGATCTGTGCTAATACTTACGGCGACTACTTACAAACCCTTGGCAAAGCAGCAGGCGTTGAAATCACCGACTTTGCTTCTTTGAAGAAAGCCATGAAACAACGCTTCACCTTCTTTGCCGAGCATGGTGGCCACCTTTCTGACCACGGCCTCAACAGCTTCCACTACCGCCCAGTCGATCAAGAAGCACTTGATACCATTATCAAGAAAGGCATTGAAAACCGGCCAGTCAGCGATGTTGAAAATGATCAGTATCTCACCGGACTCGTTGAAATGCTGATGGATCTCAACCGGGAGTTCAACTGGACGATGCAGTTCCATGCCAATGTTGATCGCAGTCTCAGCTTACCGAACTTGAAAAAGATCGGTCCCGACACCGGCTTCGATGCGATGGGCAGTCAACCTGATTTGGTCGGCGAGTTCCGGGATCTTTTCCAAGCGATGGACGCGCGTGGCCCACTGCCAAAAGTGATCTTCTATTCCCTGAATCCAAATGATTGGCTACCACTCATCACCATGTTACAAAGCTTCGTTGGCCAAGGCGATAAACAACACCTGCAATTAGGTGCTGCCTGGTGGTTTAATGATACGGCTGAAGGGATGCATCGGCAGCTTCAGACTTTTGCGCAACAAAGCCTGTTACCAAACTTTGTCGGCATGTTAACAGATTCGCGTAGTTTCCTGTCTTATCCGCGGCATGAATACTTCCGTCGGGTACTGTGCAACTTCTATGGTGAACTGGTCGAACAGGGTCGAGTGCCATATGACCTTGATGCCCTTGGCCGGATTGTCAAGAATATCAGCTATGGGAACGCGCATGACTACTTTGGTTTCTACGACAATAACAACGATTAAACGCTTAAAGGAGTACGATCACACGTGAATGAATGCCTGACAATCGGTGAACCGCTAGTCGTCTTTGCCGCTGAAGAAGCAGATGTGCCATTAGCGGCCGCCAAACATTTTACCAAGTATCTGGCTGGCGCTGAGTTAAATGTTGCCGTTGGATTGAGTCGACTCGGCCATTCCGTCGAGTACATTACGCATCTCGGTGAAGACCCGAATGGCATTTTCATTCGCCAACAACTCACAGCAGCCGGCATCGGTTCCGACAATGTAACCACGACTTCACGTTATCCAACCGGCATCGAGTTCAAGGCGCGTGTGACGCATGGCGATCCTAACACCTACTATCTGCGGGCAGGATCAGCGGCAGCGCATTTTGATCCCGCGGCGATTGATCGGATTGACTTGGCCGGCGTCAAACTTGCCCACATTACCGGTATCTTTCCAGCCGCCTCGGCATCAACGCTGGCTGCAACTAAGCGGCTGATGAAACGTTTGATCAGCAATCGCATTCTGATCACGTTCGACCCCAATTTGCGCCCAGCACTATGGCCTGATCAGAACACCATGGTGACAACGATTAATTCGTTGGCCAAAAGTGCATCGATCGTGCTGCCGGGTGCCGCAGAAGGAAAAATTCTCGTCGGCAGTGATGATCCGGAAACCATCGCTCACTTCTATCTCAATCAAAGTGAGCAAACGCAACTGGTCATTGTCAAAGTCGGTAAACAAGGTGCGTATCTGTTAGGCCGTGATGTGCCTGGACAGTTACTGCCAAGTTTTCCGGCCGAACACATTGTCGATACGGTGGGCGCAGGCGATGGCTTTGCATTAGGCGTCATCAGCGCCTTACTGGAAGGTCGCTCACCGGCCGAAGCAGCCAGCCGCGGTAATGCTATCGGTGCCTTAGCGATTCAATCACCCGGCGACAACACCGGTTACCCAACGCGACAACAGCTTGACAAGTTCATGCAAACCAGTCTTAATAAAACTGAGCGCGCGTGAGACACTCAATTCTTTTAAGCATCCCATTTGATTTTCTTCACTACAGAACACGTCTAAGGAGAAAAAAACAACCATGCAAAAATATGACTATCTTAATCGCTTAATTAACACCGGCTGTGTCGCCGTTGTCCGCGGTGACGATGCTGATGAAGCGGTCAAAACCGTTGATGCCGTGATTGCTGGCGGCGTTACGGGTATTGAGCTTACTTTCACCGTCCCGCATGCTGACAAGGCATTGGATGAACTCAGTGAAAAGTATGGTGACCGTGAAGACGTCCTGATCGGTGCCGGAACGGTTCTTGATCCTGCAACCGCGCGTCTGGCTATCATTGCCGGCGCCAAGTTTATCGTCAGCCCAAGCTTCAATGCTGACGTTGCCAAGATCTGCAACCTTTACTCAATTCCTTACACCCCAGGCTGCTTCACCCCAACCGAAATCCAAACCGCGCTTGAAGCTGGCGTCGATCTCGTGAAGGTCTTCCCTGGCAGTGTTGCTGGTCCGGCTATGGTCAAAGCACTTCACGGCCCATTCCCGCCGCTGGCCATTATGCCAACCGGTGGTGTGTCGCTTGATAACCTCGAAACCTGGTTCGATGCCGGCGTTACCTTAGTCGGTGCCGGCAGCAACCTCACCGCCGCAGCCAAAACCGGCGACTATGCTGGCGTCACTGCTACAGCTAAGAAGTATCGGGCCAAGCTTGATGCCATTCGGGCTGGTAAGTAAAGAAAAATCTATCACTATAAAAGACTGATCTACTTTTGTTAACTACCAAAAACACTTGCCATGAAGGACACTCCCGGCAAGTGTTTTTTAGTTATATCTCCAAATACTATTCTTGGTATGTTAAGCGTTGTTTGCTGACAATTTTGGGTAGTCATTACCTTGGAGATGGCTGCGACACTTTTTCCAGTATTTTTCATCTCTATATTTGACCATCAGCCAAAAAGAGACTCTAGGGACACTTCAATCGTCCCTAGAGCCTCTTTATTTAGTTTTGATCTTCCATAGTCAGGGGTCTTAAGCTTATCTAGTCGTTCACTTTACGTGCTTGATTATTTAGCTTTCCCCTTCTGGTGTAAGAACCATGCAAAGCCGCTGATGCCAATGAGGAAAACGACTGCTGCCATCGTAACGGCCAGTGACAGCTGTGATTCACCTGTACTTGGATACTTGGCTGTTGATGAGGAAGCTGTTTCTTCGCTAGAACTGGCACTTTCGGATGAAGCATCACCTGTTGATGGCAGCTTACCTGTTGGCGCTGCGACAAGACTGGTTTTGGCTTTCTTCAGTGCGGTTGCGGCTGCATCTAATTCTTGCTGACTCGGCTTACCTGCTAACAGTTTTTGTGCTGCTGCTACTGCTTGCTGATAAGGCGTCCAGCTGTTCTGGGTGTAATCATCGGCACGCAAGGTTTGCGACTCGGTGACGAGCTGTGTTAGCTGGTCGCGGTTAACGGTCACAACGGTCTGTTTGAAGGCCGTGACCGCTTGTTTTAATGTCGATGCTGCAGTGTCGATATCATCTTTTGAAGCATCAGGGTTATCCGCGACTTTCTTGGCGGTGTCGATCGCAACTTGGAGGGTTTTAAGCGCATCTGCTGGGTAGTTACCTTCGTGGTCGCCAGTTACTGCTGAATGACTGAGCGTTTGTGCCTCTGTGAGTACCGTTTGCAGTGCCGATTTATCCGGGCTAAGGGTTAAGCCGTCATAAGCATTATTTAACTTCTGCAAAGCCGTATCAACATCTGCTTGAACCGCGTCAGTGTCTGCCAGCACTTTTTTCGCATTAGCAAGTGCTGACTGGAAGGTTGTCCAACTTGCGGTCGTGTACTTATTAGCTTGGTTGGTCACTGTACTGTCTTTGTCATAAGCCGTCTGTAGTGCCGACTTATCTGGTTTTTGGCTGTTAAGCTTTAAGCCAGCATAAGCGTTATTCAGCTTTTGCAAGGTTGTATCAAGACTGTCTTGGGTCGCGTTGGTGTCAGCGAGAACCTTTTGCGCATCTGATAACGCCTTCTGGAATGCCTGCCAACTTTCACTTGTGTACTTGTCGTCTGGATTCGTAACCGTCTTATTCTTATCGTATGCAGCCTGAAGCTTCGTCTTACCTGGTTTGGCCGGGTTCAACGTTAAGTCAGTGGCTGCCTGGTTCAGACTTTTCAAGGCGCTGTCGACATCATTTTGAGTTGCGTTGGCGTTAGCGAGAACGTCCTGCGCATCCGTTAATGCGGTCTGGAATACTTTCCAGCTGGCGTCCGTGTACTTATCGCTTGGGTTAGTCACAGCTTTTGCCTTATCATAAGCCGTTTGCAGTTTTGTCTTGTCTGGGTTAAGCGCCAAGGCGGCATATGCTGTGTTGAGATTTTTGAGGGCCGTATCAATATCGTTTTGCGAAGCCGTCGTGTCTGCAAGGACATTTTTTGCTGCTAATAAAACTTTTTGAAACGATGTCCAACTTGATGACGTGTACTTGTTATCAGCGTTCGTGACATCTTTGACTTTATCGTACGCCGTTTGCAGCTTGCTGAAATCGGCAATGGTGTCACTTGGGACGACACCGACATAATCAACTGCTAACGTACCGCTTTTGACAGTGAACGTCACGGTATGCTGGCCGTACTTCAAATTTCGTAATGTGTAGGTCTGCCCGAGATTGTCAGCCTTGTTGGTTGCAGCATCTGTTGCGACTTGTTTGCCATCAACCGTCACATCCAACTTCGCTGAGCCATCATTGTTGCCACAAATATCCAGACCGGTCCCAGTGAACGTATACGTAAGGGTAGCACCGGCGCCTGTATTCTTGGAAACTGTCCGGTCCCGCAAGTACATACCTTGTCCGGTTTCGTGCGTCCAGTGATCGTTATAAACCAGTTGTTGTTTTGGTGTGGCAGATGTGTCGTACATCTCTAAGTCATCGATTTGCTGCGAATAGTACGGGGTATAGCCTTTGACAGTTTCAACTTTCAGGTTATCAAAGTCAGTGTGGAAGTAGCCGCTGCCTAAAGTGACTCGTCCGGAAAGCTCAGACGTTATTTTGATCCGAAAAATTTTTCGGATCCGTTCAAAGTTTTAAAAGGCTATCATCAGTCCGTCCGTCTTTTGAAAAAGTTAAAGCCGGATGTTGTTTTCTCAAAGGGAGGCTTTGTCTCCGTGCCAGTTGTGCTTGCAGCAAGCCGCTGCCATATTCCTGCGATCATCCATGAATCGGATCTCACGCCGGGACTTGCCAACCGCATTGCAATTCCAAAAGCCACAAAAGTATGCTGCAATTTTCCTGAGACAATGAAGTATCTTCCTGAGGGAAAAGCAGTTCTCACTGGTTCTCCGATCCGTCAGGAACTATTATCCGGAAACAGGATCGCGGCTATGGATCTGTGTCATTTTTCTGC
>OLNV01001805.1_pt1 | contig 13227 bp, 13 predicted proteins | sample 1672891 | NCBI WGS metagenome assembly OLNV01 (sample SAMEA3136734, study PRJEB25190) | human gut metagenome | biome: human gut; feature: human-associated habitat; material: faeces | place: Austria | collected 2013 | reverse complement strand
GCAGGGAACTTACTATGGGGGTGTGATCGCAGCACCGGTTATGGCAGAAATTTTTCAAAATGTCCTGCCATATCTTGATAATCTGTGAAAAGAGGATTATACTGTGTAAGAATGTCTTAAATTACAAAGAGATAAAATGGAGGTTAGATTATGGATCATTCAATTGCAATACCAGCATTAGTTGCATTTTTTATTACATTAATATTAGGGCCGGGGCTGATCAGTTTCTTACATAAGCTGAAATTTGGCCAGTTTATCAGAGAAGAGGGACCGGAATCTCATCTGAAAAAGTCAGGAACACCAACAATGGGTGGAATCTTATTCTTAGTGGGAATCTTAGTCGGAAGTGCGTTCTATATTCCTGATTACAAAAAGATTATCCCAATTCTTTTCGTCACACTGGGATTTGGATTAATTGGTTTTCTTGATGACTATATCAAGGTTGTTATGAAGCGGAATCTTGGATTGACACCAGCACAGAAGATGCTTGGACAGATTGTTATTACAGCCGTATTTGCCTTTTACATGGTGAATCATTCCGGACTTGGAACAGATGTAATTATTCCATTTTCTGGAGGAAAGGAATGGCATCTTGGAATCTTATATATTCCAATTTTATTTGTTGTTGTACTTGGAACAGTTAATGGTGCGAACTTTACAGATGGTCTGGATGGTCTCGCAGCAAGCGTAACCACATTAATTGCAGTATTTTTAACAGTGATCGCTGTTGGAACAAACGCGGGAATCCATCCTGTAATTTGTGCGGTAATTGGTGCTTTACTTGGATTCTTATGCTTTAACACACATCCAGCCAAGGTATTTATGGGAGATACAGGTTCTCTCGCATTAGGTGGATTTGTCGTATCTGCAGCATATATGTTAAAGATTCCTTTGTTTATACCAATCGTTGCATTTATCTACTTCATTGAGGTACTTTCTGTTATCATTCAGGTAACATACTATAAAAAGACAAAGAAGCGTATTTTCAAAATGGCACCAATTCACCACCATTTTGAGTTATCAGGATGGCCGGAGACAAAGGTAGTTTCTATCTTTTCTATTGTAACGGCTGTTTTATGTCTGATTGGTATGCTTGCTTACTAGAGAGTGTTTGAAAAATCATTTCTGCAATCTGCACGCCTCAATTTGCGGTATATCACATGGTTTAGAGCTATAAAAAGATACTTATAGAATTAAAGAGAAATATTATAAAATATAAACACTAAAATATAAAGATCAACCACATTTGTGGAGTTTTTATTTAAAGATACGAAACTTGGAGGTTAACATGGATTTAAAGAGTGAAAAGATACTGATTGCCGGAGCCGGAATCAGTGGAATTGGTGCAGCAGCTTTATTAGGAAAAGCAGGAATTGCAGCAGCAATATATGATGGGAATGAAGAACTTGATAAGGAGGCAGTAGCTGCAAAGCTTCCAGAAGGAATGGAAATTTCTTTTGAGTTAGGAGAATTTAAAGAGGAATTAGCAGATAAATACGATATGCTGATTTTAAGCCCTGGAATTTCAATTCATAAACCGGTAGCAAAAGCTTTCTATGACAGAAAGAAGCCAGTGTGGGGCGAGATTGAACTTGCATATTCTTTCGCAAAAGGCAGACTGATTGCAATCACCGGAACAAACGGAAAGACCACTACGACAGCATTGACCGGAGAAATCATGAAAAATTATTTCAAGGATGTGCGCGTGGTTGGAAATATCGGAATTCCGTATACTTCCGAGGCTGCCACAATGACGGATGAAACCGTAACCGTCGCAGAGATCAGCAGTTTCCAGCTGGAAACCATTCATGAGTTCCATCCACAAATATCCGCAATCTTAAATATTACGCCGGATCATCTGAACCGTCATCACACCATGGATTGTTATATTAAGACCAAAGAGGCAATCACCACCAATCAGACAAAGGATGAGGTCTGTGTGCTTAATTATGAGGATGAGGTGCTTCGGGCATTCGGAGAGAGCGCACCGGTGCATGTGGTCTGGTTCAGCAGTGTAAGAAAACTTGCTGAAGGATTTTATCTCGACGGAGAGGAAATCTTTTATGCGCATGACGGAAACACCGAGAAGGTGATCAATGTCAATGATCTGAATCTGCTGGGACGACATAACTATGAAAATGTCATGGCCGCAACTGCCATGAGTGTGAATTTCGGAGTGCCGATGGAGAAAATCGTGGAGGTGCTGAAGCGTTTCCAGGCGGTAGAACACCGGATCGAGTATGTGACCGAAAAGAGAGGGGTCCGTTTTTACAACGATTCCAAGGGAACCAACCCGGATGCCGCTATTCAGGGAATCCGTGCGATGAACCGTCCAACGCTTCTGATCGGAGGCGGTTATGATAAGCAGTCCACATATGATGAGGGGATTGATGCATTTGACGGAAAAGTAAAAAAACTGATTCTTCTTGGGGATACCAGAGAAAAAATTGCTGCTGACGCTGAAAAGTGCGGATTTACTGATTATATGTTTGTAGATTCATTTGAAGAAGCAGTGCTCACGGCAGCGAAGATTGCAAAAGAGGGAGAAGCGGTTCTGCTTTCACCGGCATGTGCAAGCTGGGATATGTTCCCAAGTTACGAAGTACGCGGAGAGAAGTTCAAAGAGATTGTAAATTCCTTATAAGGAGTGAACGGGTTGAAGTATTCGTGGCAGTCAGAACAAACGGAACAGAAAAAATGTGACAGAGTTCTGGTATTAGTACTGGCAATCATTATCGTAACTGGTCTTGTGATTCTCTACAGCACAAGTGCATATAATGGAGAGATAAAATTCCAGGATACGTTTTATTATCTGAAAAAACAGGTATTTGCAACGCTTCTCGGGATTATGGGTATGTGGTGTATAGCAAATATAGACTATCATATCTGGAAAAAGTGGGCAGTTCCGGGATATCTGTTATCTATTTTACTCGGAGTACTGGTAATGTTGTTCGGAGAAGAATACAATGGGTCCAAAAGATGGTTGTCTTTTGGACCATTTTCTTTTCAGCCATCGGAATTTGCAAAGGTTGCGGTGATTCTGTTCCTGACATATATCATACTAAGAAATGCAGAAGAAATGTGGAAATTTTCAACAGTCTGCAAGATTGTTATCAGTGTGCTGCCAATTGTAGGTCTGGTTGGGGCGAGCAATTTGAGCACAGCGGTTATTATTCTGGGAATAGCAGTCATCCTGGTATTTGTCGCAAGTCCGAAGTATGGGCAATTTGCGTGGATGGTGTGTCTGGGGTGTGCATTTATGGGGATATTTCTTGCTATGGAAAGTTACCGGCTTGAACGGCTGCAGATCTGGCAGCATCCGGAAAAATATGAGAAAGGCTATCAGACACTTCAGGGGCTGTATGCAATCGGATCAGGAGGATTGTTTGGCAGGGGACTTGGAAGCAGTATCCAGAAACTCGGATTTGTACCGGAAGCGCAGAATGATATGATATTTTCTATTATCTGTGAGGAAATGGGATTGATCGGGGCAGTATTTGTAATGTTATTATTTTTCATCCTGATATGGCGCTTTTTTATTATTGCATCTCATGCACCCGATCTGGAGGGAGCTTTGATCGCATCCGGCGCAATGGCACACATGATGATACAGGTAATTCTTAATATTGCGGTTGTGACAAATACCATACCGAATACGGGAATTACATTGCCATTCATCAGTTATGGAGGAACTTCGGTTATGTTCCTGCTTTTTGAAATGGGGCTTGTGTTGAATGTGTCATGTTTGGTAAAATAATATACATGTGGATGAAAGGAAGTTTGAATCATATATGGGAAACCAGAGGCCAAAGAAAAAACAAGGGAACAAGAAGAATGGAAAAAAGCATCATGTATATGCAGTGATTGTTCTGCTGCTGGCAGCAGCGATCATCATTATCGGAGGTATTTTGCTGTTCTATATTCAAGAAATAGAAGTAAGCGGAAATGAGTACTGTGACAGTCAGGAGATTGTGAATTGCGTGCAGAATGATAAGCTGTCGGATAATTCTTTATATGTAGTTGCAAAATATTCTATGGGAAAAGGAACCGTACCGAAATGTCTGGATTCTTTAAAAGTCAGAATGAAAAATCCGTGGACACTGCAGATTACGGTAAAAGAAAAGGCAATTACCGGGTGCGTGAAAACCGGAACAACCTATAGTTATTTTGATCAGAGTGGACTTGTGGTAAAACAATCTTCAGTAAAAGATGCGCAGATACCGGTTGTAGAGGGAGTGAAGATAAAATCAGGCAAACTGTATAAGCAGATCCGAACATCAAATCAGACAAAATTTAATGAAATACTGGAAGCATGTGCAGAAAGTCAGAAATATGGGATATATCCGGAAAATGTGACGGTAAAACAGCAGCAGATCTATATGAAATTTGGAAATGTAAGTGCCTGTCTGGGAAGCCAGGTATCTGGTGAACAGATTGCTCAGATCAAGCCGATCTTAAAAAAACTTGGTGATAAAGAGGGAATCCTGCATTTGGAGACCTATTCAGAGAATAACACTACGATTACTTTTGAGATGAAAGAAATTTCACAAGAAAATTAGAAAAATTAGAGAAATTCTATTGATATTTTACACGAAAGTCTATATTATATACTATATATAGCAAACTGAGTTCATCTCACTTGCTCTATCAATGGGATGTATAATATATAATAAGGATAACAAAGGAGGAGAAACCCTTGCTAGAAATTAAAACAAATGAATCAGAAGCAGCGGCAAAAATAATTGTTGTTGGAGTCGGTGGAGGCGGTAATAACGCAGTAAACCGAATGATTGATGAGCAGATTGCCGGTGTTGAATTTATAGCGATCAATACAGATAAACAGGCACTTCAGCTGTGTAAAGCTCCGACATTGATGCAGATCGGTGATAAGATCACAAAAGGTCTGGGAGCTGGTGCAAGACCAGAGATTGGTGAGAAAGCTGCAGAAGAAAGTGCAGAAGAAGTATCAGCAGCACTGAAAGGTGCTGACATGGTATTTGTAACTTGTGGTATGGGCGGCGGAACAGGAACAGGTGCTACACCGGTTGTTGCCCGCATTGCAAAAGAACAGGGAGCATTAACAGTTGGTGTTGTAACAAAGCCTTTCCGTTTTGAGTCAAAGACACGTATGAACAATGCCCTTGCAGGAATTGAAAAATTAAAAGAAAGTGTAGATACACTGATCGTAATCCCGAATGATAAACTGCTGGAAGTTGTAGACAGACGTACAACAATGCCGGAAGCTTTGAAGAAAGCTGACGAAGTGTTACAGCAGGGTATTCAGGGAATCACAGACCTGATCAATGTACCTTCACTGATCAACCTTGACTTTGCAGATGTACAGACAGTTATGACAGATAAGGGAATTGCCCACATTGGTATCGGTCAGGGACGTGGTGATGATAAAGCACTGGAAGCTGTAAAACAGGCTGTTGCCAGTCCGCTTCTGGAGACAACTATTGCCGGAGCATCTCATGTCATCATCAATGTATCCGGTGATATCACACTTATGGATGCATCCGATGCAGCAGAATATGTACAGGAACTTGCCGGAGAAGATGCGAACATCATTTTTGGTGCAATGTATGATGATTCCAGAGCAGACGAAGCTACAATTACTGTAATTGCTACAGGACTTCACAATGTTGGAGGAAGTGCTTCAAAGTTAAAATCAAGACTGGAGAATCAGGGCAGATCTTCGGCTATGCCACATGGTCAGCAGGGACATGCATCCGCATATGAAAGACCGACACGTCAGAATAATACGATGTATACGCAGCAGCAGACTGTACGTACACAGCAGGCTGAACGTCCGGTTTCACCAAGACTTGATTTTGGAACAACAACACAGAGAGAAAATGGTGGAACAACTGCAAGAAGACCGATTGGTGGAACAACTCCTACATTGGATACACCAAGAACACCGACAAGTAAAGTGAAAGAGCAGTCAATCAAAATTCCGGATTTCTTTAAAAAATAACAATCACATAAAGAGTTATATTACTTAAAAAAGACAGAAGAACTGATGCACATGAATTTGAAATGTGCACAGTTCTTTCTTTTTTTCTTCTTTTCTTTCTTAAATGCTCTTTTGTTTACGAAAGCAGTCGAACGAAAACCGGCATATCATACATCATATGACAAAATCCTTTCTATAAAATCTATATAATGATACTTGTTTGAAACAACAAATCTATTTCTGTGCACAGAAAGAGAAAGAAGGCCTGATGTGTACTATGAATTATATGTAGATGTGTTCTTTTTGATGAACTTTACGATGGATACAATTCTTTTGGCTTTACTAAAGAAGGCATTGGCATGTCCGGTGAGATATGGCCGCATAATAGCGGGAGGCGTACTGGGAGCAGTATTGACCTGTGTTGTTGTGATATGGCCGTGTAAGACAACTTGGGCGAAATTTATAGTATTTCATGGCGTCATTAATGTATTGATGCTAAGAACCGGTCTGGGATTAAAATGGGGCCGGGAATTGTTCAGAGGATGGGTGCTCTTGTATATAGAGTCATTTCTGCTGGGAGGTGTGTTCCAGTTCGTTCAACAGTATATAAGGCGGGGAAGTATGTTCTTTTTACTGGCTGTAATCAGTTACTACCTCGTGTCGGTAATCTGGAAAATCATTTTATTCTTTTCAGAGAAAGGAAATCGTTACTGTGAAGTCGAAGTGTTTTTTGGAGAAAAAAATGACAGACTGAGAGGACTGATAGATACAGGGAATACATTGAGTGATACGATCAGTAATGATCCTGTCAGTATTATAGACAGAGCATCTGTAAGAAGACTGACAGAGGAAAAAAAACCGGAACGATTCAGATATATTTCTTATCATTCCATCGGGAAAAAAGAGGGTGTGATGCCGGCGTTCCGGCTGGATAAGATGCAGATCATACGGGATGGAAACAAGATAAATGTGGAACATCCATTAGTGGCAGTAAGTGAAGAAGAATTAGGTTCAGAAAATTATCAGATGATTATCAATCCAGATATATTGACAGGAGGAAAGAAAAATGGTGATAAAAGTGGCAGTTCCACATCAGTTTAAATTGAAAGTTATTCCGGATTTCCGGTCTCTCTTTTTTTCGGATAAAAAAGATATTCATTATATAGGAGGATCAGATATTCTTCCGGCACCATTGGAAACAGAGGAAGAAAGAAAAGCAATACGGGGACTGGGGACAGAGAATGATGAACAGGCAAGAAAAATGCTGATTGAACACAATCTTCGTCTGGTTGTGTATATTGCAAAAAAATTTGATAATACCGGAGTAGGAGTTGAGGATTTGATTTCTATAGGTACAATTGGGTTGATAAAAGCAATTAATACGTTTGATCCAGATAAGAATATCAAACTTGCAACGTATGCATCCAGATGTATTGAAAATGAAATTCTGATGTATCTGAGGAGAAATAGTAAGACCAAGATGGAAGTGTCGATTGATGAGCCTTTAAACGTCGACTGGGATGGAAATGAACTGCTGTTGTCGGACATTTTGGGAACAGAGGAAGATGCTGTCTATAAGGATCTGGAAAATGATGCAGAGAAGAAAGTACTGATCAAAGCAATCAGCCGCCTGTCAGGAAGGGAACAGATGATCATCCGGATGAGGTTCGGTCTGGGGACAGCCGACGGAGAAGAAAAGACACAGAAAGAGGTGGCAGATATGCTTGGTATTTCCCAGTCTTACATATCCAGATTAGAGAAAAAGATTATGCAAAGATTGCGCCGGGAAATGGTGAAGTATTCCTGAAAATGTGCTACAATAAAAAGAAAAAGGGGTTGGTCATATGAGGCTTAGTTTTTTTGGAGCAGCCCATGAAGTGACTGGAAGCTGTCATCTTCTTGAAGCATGCGGAAAGAATATCTTGATTGACTGTGGAATGGAGCAGGGACCGGATCTTTACGAGAATCAGGAACTTCCGGTTGCACCGGGAGATGTAGATTACATTCTTCTGACACATGCACATATTGATCATTCCGGAAATATTCCGCTTCTGGTGAAAAAAGGATTTTCCGGGGAGATCATTACCACATTTGCAACGGCAGATCTTTGTGATATTATGCTTCGTGACAGCGCACATATTCAGGAATTTGAAGCGGAATGGAGAAACAGGAAGGCAAGAAGAAGCGGAGAACCGGAATACGAACCAATTTATACGGTTGCAGACGCAGATGCCGCAACGAAGCTTCTGGCACCGGTAGATTACGGACAGAAGATTACGTTGTGTGACGGAATTGAAGTAAGATTCAATGATGTGGGGCATCTGCTTGGATCGGCAAGCATTGAAGTATGGATAACCGAAGGAGATGTCTCAAAGAAGGTTGTATTTTCCGGAGATGTGGGAAATGTCAATCAGCCGATCATTAAAGATCCCCAGTTAGTAAAAGAGGCAGACTATCTGGTGATCGAATCTACATACGGAGACCGTACACATGGTGAGGATATTCCAGATTATGTGGGAGAGTTTACAAGGATTTTGAGAGAGACATTCCAAAAAGGCGGCAATGTGGTGATTCCTTCTTTTGCGGTTGGACGTACGCAGGAGATTTTGTATTTTATCCGTGAGATCAAAGAAAAGAATCTGCTTCCGGAATTTCCGGGATTTGAAGTATATGTGGACAGTCCGCTTGCAATCGAAGCGACGAATGTGTTTAATAAAAATGTCAAAGGATGTTTTGATGAGGAAGCAATGGAATTGGTAAATCAGGGGATCAATCCTCTGCTGTTCCGGGGTCTGAAGACGACGATTACCAGTGACGAGTCCAGACAGATCAACTTTGATACAAAACCGAAAGTTATCCTGTCTGCATCCGGTATGTGCGAAGCAGGACGGATCCGGCATCATTTGAAACACAATCTGTGGCGTCCGGAATGCACGATCTGTTTTGTGGGATATCAGGCAGTCGGAACGCTTGGAAGAAAACTGATTGAGGGTGCAGAGAGTGTAAAGCTGTTTGGAGAGAATATCACGGTCAATGCCAGAATCGAGGTATTGAAAGGGATCAGCGGACATGCAGATATGAATGGTCTTTTGGACTGGATCAGGGGATTTGAAAAAATACCGGACCGCGTAATGGTTGTGCATGGGGAAGATACAGTGACAGATCATTTTGCAAAATTGGTAGAAGATACATTCGGTTGTCCGGCATTCGCACCATATTCAGGTGGAACGGTAGACCTCGCAGCAAATGAGATTATAACGATCGGACAGAAGATTCCGAAAAAATCAGATGAGAAACCGAGTAAGCTTAAGAGTGCATCCGCATTTAATCGTCTGGTGGCAGCTGCAAAGCGTTTGCTGAACGTTGTGTATAAGAATGAAGGCCTGGCGAATAAAGATATGGCCAAGTTCGAGACCCAGATCCAGAATCTGGCAGATAAGTGGGATAGATAACGCAGAATCTGCCAGATGTCAAGGAGTAAAATTTTTTTTATTTGATAAGAAACCGCATAAGCCTGTGCGATAAGGAGCATCATCTTAATAGAAACTGATGGATGAGATTCTGACAGGAGGTCTGTAATGGCACAGGGAAAGGTAGAAATATGTGGTGTGAATACGGCAAAGCTTCCTATCCTGAATGAAGAGGAGAAGGAAGCTTTGTTTGTACGCATCAAAGAAGGAGACCGGGAAGCGAAAGAAGAGTACATTAAAGGAAATTTACGACTTGTCCTGAGCGTGATAAGACGATTTGGGGCAAGCGGGGAGAACCCGGATGATCTGTTCCAGATTGGGTGTATCGGACTGATTAAGGCGGTTAATAATTTTAACACAGAATTAGAGGTAAAATTTTCCACCTATGCAGTACCAATGATCATTGGAGAAATCAGAAGGTACATGAGAGATAACAATTCCATTCGTGTCAGCCGGTCACTCAGAGATACGGCATATAAAGCAATCTATGCAAGGGAAAGTTACAGAAAGAAGAACCAGAAAGAACCGACGGTGCAGGAAATTGCGACAGAAATCGGCATATCCAAAGAGGATATTATGTTTGCTTTGGATGCAATCCAGATACCGATGAGTCTGCAGGAACCGGTCTATAATGATGGTGGAGATGCATTGTATGTGATGGATCAATTGAGTGATCAGACGAATAAAGAAGAAAAATGGGTGGAAGACCTGTCACTGGAGGAAGCAATGAAGCATCTTGATGAACGGGAACGTTATATTATCAAGCTCCGGTTCTTTCAGGGAAGAACGCAGATGGAAGTTGCAAAGGAGATACAGATATCCCAGGCTCAGGTCAGCAGGCTGGAGAAGAATGCGTTGAAAACTATGCGCCAGTACCTTATCTAAGGGCTGGCGCATTTTTGGTATTGCATTTTTGACGGTCTCATACTATGATATTTGCAGGAGGAATTTGTATAATGAAAGCTTGTATATTTGATCTGGATGGAACATTAACAAATACATTGGAATCTATGACATATTCCGTAAATCTGACACTTGAGGAGATGGGACTTTCCAAGATCACAAAAGATCAGTGCAGGTTGTTCGTCGGGAATGGAGCCAGGGTATTAATGGAAAAGTCACTGAAAGCAGCCGGAGACACAGATGCTTCAAGGATTGAAGAGGGGATGGAAATATACGGACGTATATTTGACCGGAATTGTACATATCATGTAACACCTTATGAAGGAATCCCGGAGATGTTGAAAGCATTGAAAGATAAAGGAATTCAACTGGCAGTCCTTTCCAATAAGCCGGACCGTCAGACCGTAAAAGTTGTGAAAGCAATCTTTGGAGAAGAATTGTTTGATTATGCACAGGGACAGAAAGAAGGTATCCGAAGAAAACCGGAGCCGGACGGAGTATGGTATCTTATGGAACAGATGCACGTATCAAAAGAAGAATGCCTGTATATCGGAGATTCAGAAGTTGATGCGGCAACCGGAAGGAATGCAGGCCTTAAGACGATAGGCGTGTTGTGGGGATTCCGGGACAGAAAAACGTTAGAAACTGCGGGAGCAGATGATCTGATCGACAGACCGGATGAACTGTTGCAGTTTGTGTAATATTACGATAAGGGAGGTTGAGATGTATGTACGAGTATGATGAAGAATGTCTGCAGACGTTTATTTTGAATCAGGGACAGCTGTTTGATGAACCGGTTGCAGAGACTTTGGAAGAGGCAGAGGCTTTTCTGGAGGACTGTATGGCTTCTATCGTAGATAATATCGGAGAAGTCAGGGAATTCCTTGATCAGGAAGGAATGGATGTCAGTGGAATGTCTGACGAAGAGATTGAAGATGCATCAGAAGTATTTGCGCTATCGGATGGTCGTTATCTTATCGTTGAAGGATAAAAGCAAAAAGACGAAAGTACCTGCCGGGTGGCATCGCACAGGCCACTGTCAGATGTAAGAAAAAGCCGCAACTACTTTGTAGTTCCGGCTTTTTTCAATGCAGTTTCAATGGCCTGGACAATCAGCTGGGAAGTGTAAGGAGTGTCAGATGAATACTGGATATTGTCGAGTGACTGTTTTTTGTAGACCTGTTCGGCAATATCTTCGATCGCAGGTTCGATGAACGGATACATGGTTGTGATAGATTCGTTCAGATTGGTGAAACGGATGGAATTGATATGGGATTCATCTACAGTCACCTCAACTTCCAGCGCAGTATTGTTCAGAGTGATATCTGAGGTGTAGATTCCCGGAGTATAGATCCGGTTATCTTTTGAGGCGGAGCGATGTTCCGGGCGGAACATGAATATCAAAAGCAGGATCAGAATAATGGCCAATACTGCGAAAATAACGGTATAGATGATTTCCTTCATGTGAAGTACAACAATTTTGGTTTTGGAACTCATAGCGAGACCTCCTGGTATTTTATTTCAAAGATTGTTTTATTTTCTATAATGTATGAAAAAAGTGGAAGGATTATTCATTTAATTTTTCCGTGACAAATGGAAAAGGTTCTTGTAGAATGATAAAAGAAATGGAAGGTGAAAAATTATGTTTATTATTGCAGGACTTGGAAATCCTACACTTCAGTATGAAGGAACCAGACACAATGTAGGATTTGATGTCATAGATATGCTGGCGGACAGATATAATATTTCTGTAGATGGAAGAAAAGGAAGAGCGCTGGTCGGAAAGGGAATCATTGAGGGTCAGAAAGTGCTTCTGGTAAAACCGCAGACTTACATGAATCTCAGCGGGGAAAGCTTAAGAGAACTGGTCAATTATTATAAGATTGATGAAGAACACGAACTTCTTGTGATCTATGATGATATCAGTCTGGATGTAGGGCAGTTGAGAATCCGTAAGAAAGGAAGCGCCGGAGGGCATAATGGAATAAAAAATATTATTGCCAACCTTGGAACCGATGTGTTTCCGAGAATCAAGATCGGCGTTGGGGAGAAGCCAAAGAAATACGACCTGGCGGATTATGTACTGGGACATTTTTCGAAAGAAGATCGTGAATTGATGGAAGAGGGATATGACCGCGCAGACCATGCGGTGGGAATGATCTTAAATGGAGAGATCGAGGTTGCCATGAACCAGTATAACAGGAAAGTAAAGCCTAAGGAGGCATAAAAAGATGCAGGGCTTAATCGGACCGTTAAAAGAACTTGCAGAGTTTGAAGAACTCTGTAAAAATAAGAAAAAAGATGCAGGAATGATCCGTGTATGCGGATGTGTGAATTCCCAGAAATCTCATATGATGTATGCAATTGGCGATGGCTGTAAATACAAGGTCATCGCCTGTTCCAGTGAGACAAAAGCAAAACAAATCTATGAAGAATACCGTTTCCTGGACAGTAATACGTATCTGTATCCGGCGAAAGATTTTCTCTTCTATCAGGCAGATATCCGAAGTAAAGAACTGGTAAAGCAGAGAATGGAAGGAATCCAGGCAGTGCTTTCGGGTGAACCGGTAACGGTTGTGACAAGCCTGGACGGCTTCATGGATCATCTGGCACCGAAGGAAAGTATTGCGGAAAAAGTACTTAAGATACAAAATGACAGCGTTCTCAAATTGGATGAGATGGCAGAGAAGCTTTCGGTTATAGGTTATGACCGGGAAGTGCAGGTGGAAGGACCTGGACAGTTTGCGGTACGTGGAGGAATCCTGGATATCTATCCGCTGACGGAAGAACTTCCGGTGCGTATCGAACTCTGGGGAGATGAGGTGGATTCCATCCGTACCTTTGATCCGGACAGCCAGCGTTCCGTGGATACCATGGAAGAGATCGTGGTGTATC
>OLNV01001797.1_pt1 | contig 13261 bp, 10 predicted proteins | sample 1672891 | NCBI WGS metagenome assembly OLNV01 (sample SAMEA3136734, study PRJEB25190) | human gut metagenome | biome: human gut; feature: human-associated habitat; material: faeces | place: Austria | collected 2013 | reverse complement strand
GCAATCGCCGCAGGCGGTTGGATAGCGGTTCTGATTATTATGATTGTCGTGCTGTTTGGTGCTGCCGTAGCAATGTTCGGAGGAGGAAGTGACAGTAATTCCTATACTCCGGTAAGTGCAGAGGTAGAAGCCTATGAACCCATCATACAGAAGTATGCCAAAGAGTACGGCATTCCTGAGTATGTAGAACTTATCAAGGCGGTTATGATGCAGGAAAGCGGCGGCAGAGGACTTGACCCTATGCAGGCAGCAGAAGGAAGTTTCAATACGAAGTATCCGCACGAACCTAATGGAATTAAAGACCCTGAATATTCTATCCAGTGTGGAGTTCAGGAATTGAAAGCGGCTCTTACTTCGGCAGAAGTGGAAAGTCCGATAGATATGGAGCATATCAAACTTGCCTTGCAAGGCTACAACTTCGGTAATGGGTATATTTCTTGGGCAAAAACAAAGTATGGCGGTTATTCTTATGCCAATGCAGTGGAGTTTTCCACTCAGCAGGCACAAAGGCTTGGTTGGGACAGTTATGGAGATACCCAATATCCGGCTCACGTTCTGAGGTACTATCCGTATGGGCGAGCCTTTACTGTCGGAGGTAATCAGGCTATTGTTGAGGTTGCCTTGACGCAGCTAGGCAATCAGGGAGGACAACCGTATTGGAGTTGGTACGGCTTTAACAGTCGAGTGGAATGGTGTGCCTGCTTCGTATCTTGGTGTGCTGACCAATGCGGGTATATTGAAAGCGGACTTGTTCCGAAATTTGCAGGTTGCGTGGATGGTGCAAACTGGTTTAAGTCAAATGGAAAATGGCAAGACCGCACTTATGAACCAAAGGCAGGAGATATTATCTTCTTCGATTGGGAAGGCGACGGTACAACAGACCACGTTGGTATCGTAGAGAAGTGTGAGAATGGCACAGTTTATACCGTAGAGGGCAACTCAGGCGACGCCTGCAAGCAAAGACAGTACGCAGTCGGAAGCAGCAATATCTATGGATACGGTATTCCGGCATATTAAAAATTCCAGACGGTGTCTGGAAAATTGAAAAGATGGCTGCTCAGTTGAGTAGCCATCGGGTACATTATGAGAAATCGGTTGTTTCTCTGTTATTCAGGAAAATATGGTGTGTGTGATAAGTGAAGCTGAAAAGCATATCGGCATTTTCTTTACTGCCGTCTAAAAAGGAAATATCATCGGCAAGGATAAAAAGAATTGCTAACAGCTTCTTGATATATCCAGTGTAGCAGGCATAATCTACATAGATGTTGGCGATATATCCCTCGGCAAATTCTATCAGGTCAGCGTCAATTTCAAAGCTATTGGATAGTTCGTAAACGGTTTTGATAAATTTATCCTTGTCAGCAATTCGCTCTTTACTTGGAACACTTCTGCGGTTCTTCTGTATAAATTTCAAAAAATCATTAGCTTCTGAAAAGTCGGGAGTGATTGCGTTGCCAGTTCCCAAATCTGTTTTGTAATCCTCAAATTTCTCTTTTTCAAACCGATTACTGAATATTATCTTTTGTTCGTCCATTCCTTTTTACCCCTAAGTTTATTCTATGGAGATTGTTTAACTTGGCTCTTGGGTTGTGATTTGTCTTTCGCCATTAACAATCGTGAATTACTACTTTTATAGTATAACATAAAAATAGTTGGGAATCATCACTAATAGTTGGTTTGACTTCCTTTGGGTGCGTGTGATTTGAAATCGACTTAACCTATACTATTAGTTATGGAAACACACTAAGGGAGGTGATGTGATGAAGCTCGATACAATCGGCAAGAATATAAGAAAGTTCCGACTTGCGAAGAAATTACGCCAAGAAGATTTGGCTGAGAAAACAGATTTGACAACAAATTATATTGGTATGGTTGAGCGTGGAGAGAAAATTCCGTCACTCGAAACTTTCATAAAGATAGTAAATGCTTTAGGTGTATCATCGGATATGGTTCTTACAGATGTTCTGGAAACGGGATATACAGTCAAGAACTCAATGCTGAATGAGAAGCTTGAAAAACTTGTTCCTGAAGATAGAAACAGAATTTATGAAGTCATAGATACACTTGTGAAGCAGTCAAAGCAAATACTTCCATAAAACACAGAAGTTCGTCCTAATCGACGAGCTTTCTTTTTTCAGTATAAAAAATTTCTGCTATCGACAAATTTTTCGGGACTTCGACAGAGCAAATATGCTATAACAACAACTATCAGTAATAGACACATACTAATAGACACAGGAGGAAGTAGAAGTGAACGACATTTTCAGATAAATAGCGAAAGAAAATGGAACAACCGAAAAAGCAGTAAAAGAGGAAATGCAGTTTGCCATTCGGGAAGCAATGAAAAGTGCTGAACCGGAAGCAATCGCTTTTGGGAAAGCAGTTGCACCGGACGGAAAAGAGCTGCCGATAGAAAAGGTCATAGCAATGATTGCATTGAATGTTAATAATAGAATGTATAATTGAGGTGCTTCGGCATCTCTTTTTTAGTATTCTTTAAAAGAGTTGTATTAGGTGTTTGCAAAAAGTGACACCTTAGTGTCTGAAAGGTTACATTTCTGTCCGAAATCTTGAAATGCCTGAAAATTTAATATATAATATTAAATGGTTAACTGTAACGAAGAAGAATTATAAGATGAAGAGGTGTTACTGATGAAGATATGCTATAGCAAACTTCAAAAACTTATGATTGACAATCAAATGAAAAGACAGGATTTAATGCGTGCAGCCGAAATTACATCATACGCTGCAACGAAGATAAATAAGAATGAGCCAGTATCTCTTGAAGTACTGATGAGGATATGTCAGGTGTTTCATTGTGACATCGGAGATATATGCGAAGTTATTTTAGATGAATAAAGAAAAGTGGAATTTACTGGGACGGAATAGGAGCTGTTTATATGTTTAATTATGGAAATGCAAACGAAGCTCAAAAGGAAGCAATAAGTGCCACAGACGGTCTTGTACTTATCACAGCAGGACCCGGTACAGGTAAAACGTTTACACTTGTTAAGAGGGCGGTTTATCTCATTCAAGAATGTGGCATAAAACCTGAACAAATAATGATGGCTACTTTTACGGAAAAGGCAGCTAAAGAACTTATAACTCGTATTACAAATGAGTTAGCAGAAAGGAATATTTCTGTCAATGTAAATGAAATGTATATTGGTACATTTCACTCTTTATGTTTGAGGATTATAAAAGAGAATTTAGAGTTTACAAGACTTAAACGAAATTATCGTTTACTTGATACTTTCGACCAAAAGTATCTTGTGTTTAGAAATTTTCATAGATTTAAGAATATAGAAGGAATTGATGAGCTTCTTTCAAAGGGAGGTTCTTGGAAACGGTCTGATGAGATTTGCACATATATCAACCACTTGTCTGAAGAAATGGTTGATATTGAAGCATTGCAATCAGATGATAATCCTGAGATAAGAACACTTGGAAGAGTACTGTCTGTTTATCAAGAAATGCTTGAGGAAGGGAATTTGATTGATTTCTCAACAATTCAGACTGAATGTTACAAATTGCTTATGCAGAATAAACAGATATTAGAAGAATTACAAGATAAACTTCAATATCTTATGATAGATGAATATCAGGATACAAACTATATACAGGAACAGATAGTTTTTTTGCTTGGAGCTAAACATCATAATATATGCGTTGTAGGAGATGATGACCAAGGTTTATATCGTTTTAGAGGTGCAACTATCCGTAATATACTTGAATTTCCGCACAAATTTGAAAATGAGGAATGTAAGATTATTCCGTTGGTAGTAAATTATCGTTCTAATAGCGATATTGTGGATTTCTATAATGAATGGATGTCGATGACATCGGGACACAAATTCAAATTTTCTTGGGATAGATATCGCTATCAAAAGAAAATTGAGCCACACGTAAAGTCCGATATACAAAGTCCTGCGGTAGTAAAATTATTTAGCAAAGATGATGAGGATGAGTGGCACGAGAAAATACTTGGTTTTATTAAGGAGTTAAAAGAATCAGGAAAGCTTACGGATTACAACCAACTGGCTTTTTTATTCAGCTCGGTTAAGCATCAGCGAGTAACAGCACTTGCAAGTTTTTTGGAGAGAAATGGAATAAATGTCTATTCTCCCCGTTCAGATATGTTTTTCAAACGTGATGAGATAAAATTGGCATTGGGGTGTTTAATGCTAATGTTTCCTAGATATGTAATGAAACTTGAAAAACAAGAATTTGATTTTTTGCAGGTAGAACATTACCGATATTATAGGGAATGCATTGTTGCTGCGAATGAATATGTTACTAGGGCGGATAATAAAGAACTATTGCAGTTTATTAGAAAACACGGCAAAGCACACGCAGGGTTGACTGGAACAACGGACTATGCTTATTCAGGATTGCTTTATAAGTTGTTTATGTTTAGACCTTTTAGCGATATTCTTGATACAGATATGAGTGTAGGTGTTGTTGATATTCGACCTACAAGAAATCTTGCGTTACTTACACAGATAATCGGTAAGTTTGAGTATCTACATAGAGTTGATGTATTTAATGGTTCATATATTGATAGAAACACAGAACTGCTTTTCAATCTTTATTTAAAACTACTTTATGACGGTGGAATATCCGAGTATGAGGACGAGGCGGAGTATGCACCGAGTGGTTGTGTGTCATTCCTTACAATACATCAATCTAAAGGAATGGAGTTCCCGATTGTATTTGTGGATTCTTTAAGTAATGTACCGAGAAAAACATATAAAGACCTTATGACAGAAGTCGAGGAAAAATATTTCCATAGACCGGCATTTGAACCTTATGACCAAACAAAGTATTTTGATTTTTGGAGATTATACTATACGGCTTTTTCAAGGGCGCAGAATTTGCTCGTACTTACCTGTGATGAAAACAAACGCACTCCAAGCCAATATTTTAGAGATATTTATGATGAAGTTCAGAGTGTGGATAGTGACAAATTTGATATAAGCGAATTTTCTTTTCAATCTGTAAAGAAGGTAAATTTGAAAAATTCCTTTTCGTTTACTTCTCACATTACAGTTTATGAAACTTGTGCTTTACAGTATAAGTTCTATAAGGAACTTGAATTTATGCCTGTTCGACAGAACGCTATGATGTTCGGTACTTTGGTTCATGAAACTATTGAAGATATTCATAGAGCTGCTATCAGAGGAGAAGTTGACAAAATTACTAACGATAATATTGCTACTTGGTTTGAGTCAAATTATAACTCGCTTGTTAAGTCGGAGCATACTTATTTGGCTGAACCACAGCGTAATACAGCACTCAGTCAAGTAGAACGATATGCAGAGAGAATGGACGGAAAATGGGCATCTGTTCAGCAGGCTGAGGTAAATGTCAGTCTTGTTAAAGAGGACTATATCATAGATGGTAAGATTGACCTTGTCAAAGGCGTTGATGGTACAGTTGAAATAGTTGATTTCAAATCTGAGCGAAAGCCAGATATGATTAAGATGCGAGAAAGATTAGAACATTATCGTAGACAATTACAAATCTATGCTTATCTTATTGAACAGAGAACCGGACAGAAGGTAAGCAAAATGCATCTCTACTATACGGGAGAAGAAAATGGTAATCCGATGATAACATATCCTTATACAAGGACTGCTATTGAAGGAACAGTTGCAGCTTTTGATGATACTGTACATAAAATTCTGAGGAAGGATTTTAAGCATCGTTGCGATGATGCGAAAACTTGTAAGAACTGCGATTTCCGATACTACTGTAATAAGTAACGAGAGGTAGGGTGTATGGCAGAACATAGAGTTAGGAAAGATAATATTATATATATATTATTCCAACGGATGAACTTTTTATAAAATGGAAAAACGATGAAGCTTTTATAGATGAATATGGCAGGTTGATGAATCGAAAACCACATAGGGTACTTAAGGAATTAAAACCTTATGCGGCTGAGAGTGAGGTGCAGGAAAGTTATGCTTCTCCTATAAAAGATTTAGTTCGAGATAAGATGGTAGAATATTCTAAATATGCCATTGACCGAGCAGGAGATGTTTTCTTCTATGAAGTAATTCCTAATGTTTGGCATAAGCATATAGTCCCACTTTGGAATGGTGCAAAAGATGTTTTATTTTCTAAAGAGATTAAGATAGACCAGATAAAATGTGAAACAGAACATAAGGTAGTTGAGAATCAGCCGATATTGTCTGAAATTATGACGAAGGAAGAAGTAGATGCAGAAAAGCGAAAACTTCTTTATCATTGGATTGGGATGTTAAGCAGTCTTACGAAACTTCAAAATGCAGGAGAGCTTGATGTTGAATCCACTTTAGCACAGCTTACAGAACCAATGATGATGGAAAGAGTGAATGCTTTGCTGAATGAAAATCCTAATCTGTTGGAAACTGATAAATATATTCTACTTCATAGTTTACTGGGGCGGGATTTGTATATGGAAGGACGATTTATACCGATTAGAGCCGTAGAAATAAATATGGTAGCAAAGAATAACGGAGGATTAAAAAATGGAAGGACAAATGACTTTTGAATTTGATAAACGCCCGACAATTAAGGGATATCCAGAGCTTAGATGGACGGGAAAGCGTCCCTATGAATCTACACAGTATTATCCGGCGCAGCTTCGTGAAAGATATGGCGAGGAAACCAATGGCTGGATAAATAAGATTTTCTGGGGCGACAACCTTCAGGTAATGAGCCATCTTCTTAAAGAATATAGAGGAAAAATTGACCTCATCTATATTGACCCACCATTTGATAGTAAAGCGGATTATAAGAAGAAAATAAAAATGAAAAACACAGGGACAGCTTTGTCTGATACATCAACATTTGAAGAAAAGCAATATGGAGATATTTGGACAAACGATGAATATCTTCAATTTATGTATGAACGTTTTATTTTGATAAGAGAATTGCTATCAGAAAGAGGTAGCCTATATGTGCATTGTGATTGGCATAAAGTTCACCATCTTAGAATGGTTTTAGATGAGGTTTTTGGCCCCTCCAATTTCAGAAACGAAGTTATTTGGTGGTACCTTTGGGGTGGAAGAGGAAAAACTCAATGGAACAGTAAACACGACAATATTTTGTTTTATAGTAAATCCGACAATTGGACATTTAATTACATGGATGTTCTCGATGAACACACGCTAATGACAGAGGGTTCAAAAAATCGTCTTAACTATGCGGGCGCTATGGTGACAACTAAAAGTGAAAATTCTGAAATACCACAAGATAAGGTTTTACCATCTGATACGTGGTACATAGCAACAATAAATGCAATGGCAAAAGAAAAAGAAAATTATCCAACACAAAAGCCAGAGGAGTTGCTATCAAAGATAATTCTCGCTTCATCAAATCCAGGAGATATTGTGTTTGATTGCTTTATGGGAAGTGGTACAACGCAGGCTGTAGCTATGAAACTTGGCAGAAAGTTCATAGGTGCGGATATTAACCTTGGCTCAATTCAAACTACTACTAAACGCCTTATCAATGTAGCAAACGAATTAAACGAATCGTTGCAGGATAATGAAAAATATATAGGCTTTGAAGTTTACAATGTCAATAACTACGATTTCTTTAGAAATCCAGTTGAAGCAAGAGATTTAATTATTCAAGCTCTTGAAATTCAACCGTTTCCACAGAGTGATGTATGGGACGGAGAACTTGACGGTAGAATGGTTAAGATTATGCCGGTAAATCGCATTGCAACTAAGGCAGATTTGGAAGAGTTGAAAGCCAACTTGCCATATAAGACCTACGAAAAGAGAAAAGCTGAAAATCCAACTCAACCGGTTGAGAAGATTACAATTGTTTGTATGGGTCACGAACCAGACTTGAAGGCTTCTTTGGAGCAGGAACTTTCTGAGTATAAATTGGATATTGAGATTGTAGATATTCTTAGAGACAAGAAAGACTTGCAGTTAAAACGAGAAGCTGAGGCTGAAATTGTCAAAGAGGGAAGTAAACTGGTTATTAGGTCGTTCTATCCAATGAATCTTATGCAGAAACTTTCTTTACAAAAAGAATATGTGGAGGATTGGCGTCAGCTAGTAGAGTCAATAATGATTGACTGGAATTACGATGGAGTGGTTATGCAGCCAACGATAACTGATGTGCCAGACAAGAAAGAAATTGTAAGTGGTATTTATGATATTCCTGAAGATGCAGGAACTATTCGAGTTAAGATTACAGACTTGTTGTCGGAGTCATTGGAAATGGAGGTTGAATAACCTATGGCAAAAAATACAAAAGCATTTGTTCAGGATTTTGCTTTCTATGAACAGCTATGGGAATATTACAGCAAAAATAGAGGAAAAATCCGTTCAAGATACAATGACTTAACAAAAAAATTCCTTGCATATAATGATAGCAACGAAAATAGTGATGCATTTCTGCGTGAACCACAATTTGAAGCTTTGGAGATGTATGTTTTTGTCAAGGAATTTATGGACAATGCCCATATGTATCAAATGTTTGATGAATGGAGAAAAAGAGAAAATAGATTTTCAGATGCGTCGTATTATACTATTCACAAAGGCGGTCAGGGGACTATTTTGGACATGGGTGATGAGCAGAATGAAATTGTGTTCAAACAGATGAAGAAGTATAAGGAAGATTATCCTAACTATATTTATGCTTTAACTATGGGACTTGGAAAGACTATTCTTATGGCTACTTGCATTTTCTATGAGTTTTTACTTGCAAAGAAATACCCAAAGGATAAAAGATTTTGCCATAATGCATTGGTATTTGCACCAGACAAGACAGTCTTGGAATCTCTTCGAGAAATTATGACTTTTGATAAAACAAAGGTTGTGCCCCCAGAGTATGCTCGGGTATTAGACCAAAATATAAAGTTCCATTTTCTCGAAGGAACAGGTATAACACTTCATACGATTGATGACTCAGACTTTAATATAGTTATTTCTAATAATCAGAAAATCATTGTAAAGAAAAAACGCAAAGCAGATACCCCGGCAGATATTCTTTTTGGCTCAGGTTCTTTGCTTGCAGATATTTATGGAAATGATGATGACGATTCTGATGTGTGGGACGATGCTTCATTGATTGATAATCAACGTTTTAAGAAACTTTGCCGTCTGCCACAGTTGGGTGTGTATGTCGATGAAGCACATCATTTGTTTGGAGCTAATTTGGAGAAAGAACTTCGTTCTGGTGGAGCAAACAAGACCACTCTTCGTAATACAATCAATATGCTTGCTGCAAGCACCTCTATTGTTGCGTGCTATAACTACACAGGTACACCGTATGTTAATAAGCAGGTGTTACCAGAGGTAGTATATGCCTATGGATTGAATGAGTCTATTGCTCACGGATATTTAAAAGATGCAGATCCGATTGGGTTTGAAAACGTTAAAAATGAGGAGTTTCTGCGTACTTCGATTACAAAATTTTGGGAACGCTATGGCGGTAAAACTTATGAAGGATTATTACCGAAGCTTGCTATTTTTGCAGCAAATGTTAAAGAAGCAACAGATGTGGTACGTCCTGCTGTTGAAAAAGTATTAGGTGAACTTGGTATATCGCTTTCGACTGTTCTGGTAAATACAGGCGACCCCTCTGTTACAAAAGATGAGGATATTAAGAATTTTAACAACCTTGATGTTATTGGTACTGAGGGAAGTAAAAAGCAATTTATTATCCTTGTTGAAAAGGGGCGAGAGGGTTGGAATTGTCGTTCACTGCTTGGAATTGCTTTATTTAGAAGTCCAAAATCAAAAGTATTTGTTCTACAGGCTACAATGCGTTGCTTAAGACAGCTTACAAAGGAACAGTTAAAAGCTACAATTTTCTTGTCAAAAGAGAATTACGACACGCTTGATGATGAACTTCGCAAAAATTATAATATGGAGATTTCAGATTTTGGTAAATCCCAAAATACAAACAAAAAAGTGTATAAGGTTCGTGTTTTACCGCCGCCAAGAAGTATTAAAATGAAAAGATTGTGGCACGAATATTCTCTCATTGAAAAGGAATATTCTGTACCTATTGATTTCCATTTGGCAGAATTGGACGAGTCAAAATATGAAGCCAAGATGTATGAAAAAGGAAGTTTGCGATTAGGATTATCTGAAAAGGAAACGAATATTGACTCTATGAAAGAGCAAGAGCGATTTAGCAAATTTTCTTTGACGGCAGAAATTTCACGGTATATGAATATTTCTTGCCTTACGATTGCTAAGATATTACGTGAGTCCGTGGACGGTTCAGATAATATTGTTGCAGCAGTTAATCGTCATAATGAGATTTTGGAAGATGTGATAATACCTGAAATTTTTCATACACTTTATGAGGTTAAGAGTACACAGAAAAGTGAAGATGTTGATATGGTACTTCTTAGGGAACCAAAAGATTCAGGATACTATGAGTTTTCTGCCAATGATGAGCTTGTAATTACCAAAGGACACAATAATTTCACTCCAAAGGAAGAAGCAAAGAGTTTCCATGCAGATACATATTGTTTCGACTCTAAACCAGAGAAAGAATGTTTTTTACAGTATATTTCAAGTAATAAGGTTAGGGAAATTTATTTTACTGGTATGTTTACTTCTAATCAAGGTGATTTGTCGGTGCAATATTATGACCCTGAGTCAAAGCGATTGAGAAAGTACTATCCTGATTTTCTTGCTCTAATGGAAGATGGTTCATATCAACTGATAGAGGTAAAAGGCGATAATAAGATAGATGATGAAGTTGTACTTGCCAAAAAAGCGGCAGCCGAGGAAATGGCAGTTGCAAGCGGTATCCACTATTTAATGTATGCAGGAAGTACGCTCATGAAATCAAATGTTTTAGAACCAACTTTAGTAGTTCAACAGGCAAGTATCGAGATATAGATTTAATCAAGTGATGAGTATGTAAAAATTATGGAAACAAAGCCAAGGATTTTATATTTACAAAAGATTTTACTGGAAAGAACCGATGAAGAAAATCCTCTTTCCACAACACAGTTAATCAATATATTGAATGATGAATACGGAATATCTGCACACAGAACGACAGTCACAAAAGACATTGCTGCACTTCAGGAGTTTGGAATGGACATTGTTACTATCCATTCTACTCAGAGCAAATACTTTGTAGCCAGTCGTAAGTTTGAATTGCCAGAACTGAAGTTGCTGATAGACGCAGTGGAGTCATCGAAGTTCATTACAAAGAAGAAAAGCGAAACTCTGATTGAGAAGATACATACAATGACCAGCCCGGGGCAGGTGGCAAAGCTGAAGCGTAATAACTATGTGGTCAATCGCATTAAGCCGGATAATGAGCAGATATATTATATCATCGACGCTATAAATGACGCCATCAACGCAGGTAAACAGATTTCTTTCCAGTATTACGATTATACCGGATTAAAGAAAAAGGTTCTGAAGAATAAGGGCGAAGTGTATAAGCTCAGTCCGTATAAACTTCTCTGGTGTGGGGACTATTATTATGTTCTCGGATATTCAGAGAAGAAAAGCAAGGTTATCAATTTCAGGGTAGACCGTATTGCTTCCAAGCCGGAGATATTGGATAAAGATATTATTCCTATGCCTGATGATTTTGATATTGAGAATTACACAAAGGAAGTATTCTTTATGTTCTCAGGCGAGAAAGTCCTTGTAGATTTACGGTGTGATAACAGTCTGATGAAAACAATGGTTGACCGCTTCGGAGAAGATGTGACAACCCTTGCGTATGATATGACTTCTTTCAGGGTACAGACCGAAGTATCAGCCAGTCCGACTTTTTTCGGTTGGGTGTTTGGCTTTAATGGCAAGGTACAGATACTTGCACCGGAAAGTGTAAAAGAACAGTACAGACAGATGGTTGCACAAGCCGATGAGGATATGTAAGAGAGTGAGTAGTGATTCGTAAACGATTTAAAATTTGTGTGAAAAATCAATTATTATGAATATGAAAATGATATGTTTTTAAATTGTGCAGACGGTCTGCACAATTAGGAAGGAGTCAATATGCTTACACCGTCAAATCAATATTTGCAGGCAGTAGAAGAAATAAATGATTATGTCAATCAGGCTAAATGTAGAGCTTCTGTCAGTGTAAATAGTGAGATAATGAAAACAAATATATTTATTGGAAATGTTATTATCCGCAATTCTGAGTGGGGAAATAAATTTGTGGAAAATCTGTCTAAGGATATGAAGATGAGATTTCCAAGTGCCAAAGGTTATTCTGTCAGAAATTTAAAATATATGAAGAAATTTGCACAGATTTTTACGGAAGATGATATAGATGAGTACGGATTGGGAAGAATTACTTGGAGTCATCATCAGATATTGATGAGTAAAGTGTCAAATCGAGAAGAATATATATGGTATCTGGAAAAAACTTTGGAACATAAGTGGTCAGTTGATGATTTGACTTCCCAAGTTAAGAGTCAATTATATGAGCGACAGGCAGTTGCTAACAAAATATCAAATTTTGAAAGACGATTACCGGCTGAACAAAAGGATATGGTATTAAGCACAATGAAAGACCCACATATGTTTGATTTCATCGATTATACGGAAGAAATGTTGGAAACAGATATAGAAAATGAACTTGTAAAAAATGTTACTTCTCTACTGATGGAATTAGGCACTGGTTTTGCTTTTATGGGACAGCAGTATCATCTTGAAGTTGGAGGAAAAGATTTCTATATAGACCTTCTGTTCTATAATACAAAGCTTAGATGTTATGTAGCAATAGACCTTAAAACTGGCGAGTTTAAGCCAGAACAGGCAGGAAAGATGAATTTTTATTTATCTGCTTTAGACGATTTAGTGAAAGCTCCAGAGGATAATCCATCAGTGGGACTTATTTTGTGCAGAGATGAAAATAGAACAATTGCAGAGTATGCATTGAGAGATATGTCAAAACCGATTGGTGTCAGTGAATATCACTTATGCACGGATTTACCGTTAGATTTGAAAAATGCATTACCTGCCGTAGAAGATATTAGAAGTAGAATTGATATGAAAAAGTAATTTGTGCAGACCGTCTGCACAAATTGCAAAATTAAAGTTCGTTGAACAAAAAAGCCTTTATGGGCTGTAATTTTCAATGAAAACGAAAAACTTTACTTTTAACATTAGCTGAGTTAAAAAGAAAGTTTTTGAGTTAAAAGATACGGAGGTGTTAGCAAATTGCGACACCTCTGTTCTTTTGCGAAAAACCTACTTGGAAAAATTTTCGTATCAGGTATAATAAAACTATCGAAAGCAAAGTGCTTCCGATAGAAAAG
>OLNV01001782.1_pt1 | contig 13357 bp, 15 predicted proteins | sample 1672891 | NCBI WGS metagenome assembly OLNV01 (sample SAMEA3136734, study PRJEB25190) | human gut metagenome | biome: human gut; feature: human-associated habitat; material: faeces | place: Austria | collected 2013 | reverse complement strand
TACTTTGTCAAGAAAAATGGAGGCAATTAATATGAAAAATGACGATTTAAATGAAATCAATGTAATTCTGTGCGATGCGAGTGGCCTTTGCCTAGTGCTCAAGGGCATGCTTTATGACCTTGTGGAGCAAATTGAACCAAATACTGAACAAAATAGATCTTTAACAGCATACGAAGTTCTGCGTTCAAAAGATGCTTACCGAGCGTTGATAGATGGTGTTACTGATAAGATCATCGACAGCCGTCGGTTGCTAGAAGCTGGTATGAAGCAAGGCGGTGATATTGATGGTCGACGTGCTTAAAGTAGCGCTTGGTTATCAGCAGCATGGCTTTTCAGTCTATCCACTTGCGCCCGCGACCAGAACACCACTCAATGGTTCACACGGCTATAAGGACGCTACCAAAGACCCAGAACAAGCCAAGAAATGGTGGGGCGAACATCCTAACTACAATATTGGCTTAGGGCTTGATGGCGTGCTGGTGTTTGACATTGATATGGGGCACAAAAGCGGGGCTAATGGCAATGAGACGCTGGCTAAATTGAGCGCTGATGGTCGTGCTGGTCAAATTCCATCTACCTATATAGAAGCCACTCCAAACGGTGGGCTTCATATTTTCTTCACCTATCCCAAGGAATTGAAGCTAACTAGTCGATCGGATTTGTTCTCTAAGAATGGCGAGAAAACCGGACTTGACTATATTGCAACTGGAGTGCCGGTTTTTCCTAGCATTCGCGAGAACGGCATGTATCAACCACTCAAAGGGCACAAGATCACCAAGCTAGCCCCAGTGCCTCAATGGTTACTAGATGAAATTCAACGTGTCAGCCACCCTAACCCAGTGTTTGGTGGTTCAACAGTTTATCGAGGTAAACGATGGACAGGCAAGCTGCTAGATGAAATAGTGAATGGCACTAGTACCGGCAATCGCAATGATTTTCTGACTAAGATTGCTGGCAAAATGTTTTTCACTGGTGCAGAACCGCAGACAGTTTATAACCTGCTGTTTACAACTAATGATAACTATTTAGATACACCACTGGCAGAAGCCGAAGTTAATAAGATTTTCAAGTCAGTATTGAAAGCCGAAGAGAGGAGGCGTGCGGTTGGTTAAAGTGATGCCCGAAGATATTAAGCAAGAAGCAAAGAAAGTGGTCAACGTTGATTTTACAGGTCAAGAGCAATGGCGAAATGACCTTAAACTTGATGGCAACGGTGGGATTAGAAAAGATTCAGTGGTTAATATTAAACTGTTACTTGAAAATGATCCAGCCTTCGCCAATGTCGTTGCTTGGGACGACTTTTCAGAGATGCTCATCAAGACAAAAGGCGTTAAAGGATTACCGATTCGTAAAGGTTTCTGGACTGATGAAGATGACGCTGTCGTCCGCTCATATATGGAGCATAAGCACAATCTCTTGTTTAGCAAGCAGAATGAGCAAGATGCCATGGTTGTTGTTGGCAAGGAACATTCAATTAATCCGGTTAAAGACTGGATCGAAGCTGAAAAATGGGACGGTATCCCTAGAGCAGAACGTTACTTCATCGACTATCTAGGTGCCGAGGACAATGAATATACCCGTGCTGTTACTCGTAAATGGTTAGCTGGGGCTGTAAAACGTGTCTATCAGCCCGGTTGCAAGTTTGAACTCGTTCCAATTCTTGAAGGTAAACAAGGACTTGGTAAGAGCACGGCTGCTCGTAACTTATTCCCGAAAAAGTTCAGTGATTCATTAAAGTCAATGGGCAAAACGGACGAAGATTATAAGAAGCTGCAAGGTAACTGGATCATGGAACTAGGCGAGCTTTCCGCTATGAAAAAGACCGAGATTGAATCAGCTAAGAGTTTCATCAGCGCCCAGTCTGATTCATACCGAGGGAGTTACAGCCATTATGTTTACCCACATTTACGCAAGTGCGTGTTCATTGGCAGCACTAATCAACAGGACTACTTGAAAGACGCTACTGGTGAACGCCGTTTCTTCCCTATCAGATGCGGCGTTACAAAGCCCACAAAGACCGTATGGCGCAATGAAGAAAGCGTGCCTAAGATTAACCACGATATACATCAGATACTGGCAGAGGTCAAAACATGGGTGGATGCAGGTGAGAGTGTCTTTGCTGATGATAAGCTGATGCAACTGGCTAAACCATATCAACAAGAAGCAGAGACCGTTGACCCTATGAAAGAAGCCATTGAAGACTTTCTCAACATGAAAGTACCATCAAATTGGGAAAAGCTGTCATTGAGCCTAAAGGCCAGCTTCTTTCACACTCATATTGACCATAACGGTGATGTGGCTACTTGGTTACAACAGCACTTGGATGCTGGAGAATTACAACCACTGCAACAAACCACCACTAGAGAGATCATGGAAGTGGTGTTCGACAAGTCAGTCGATCGTTACCTGATGGGGCGCACAAACTCTGATGCAAAACGTATTAAGCTCATTATGGACAACAGGGAAGGCTGGCAAGCACAAAGGCTGCGCGTCAACGGAAACAGACCACATGGTTATGTACGGACATAGTTTTCTCGTTTCTAACGTGGTCCACGTGGTCCACGTGGTCAATCCCACGCACAGCAATGGATTGCGAGTTTTCTATACGTGGGCTAAACGTGGTCCATGCGTGGTCCACCGTTTACAGCTAAGAAACTGGACCGGGTGTGGACCGGGTGTGGACCGGGTATGGACCACGTGCGTTGCAATTCAAAACGCCGGCATATCAGCGTTTGCCCGGGTGGACCACGTGGACCACGTCAAAGACAAGCAAGTTTAAAACTACCCACAAGGAGAAATTGAAATGACAAAAACAGCATATCGCAAAGCAGCACTTGTAGACGTTAAACACGATCGAGACAAATGGGCTGAACTTGGGGCGCTTGTAAAAGAACGCTACTTAGTTCGTAGCATGACACCAAAAGATTGGTTCATCATTGTTAAGCAACGTGAAGGCTATGAAATTGAAGTATATCCAACGTTTGAAATGTCAGATGGTTTTCAATTCTCACACGTTAATCTATTGACACGATCTTCATATGGAAGCATTAGCCACATTGCATACCATGAACTTTGCTCCTCAGCAAGTGACACTATTAGTTCAATTGACCGCATGATTGATCTCGTCAAGGATAAGAGATATTAAGAACCCCCAAGGCCGAGATGAAAGCGAAGTGATGCAAATGAGTGTGCCTTTGCACATTTGCATGCACCCCGGGTGCCGTCGCATGATCCCGTTCAATCAACGCTTTTGCGAGGAGCATAAGCAAGATAAGAGCAAACAAGCGACGAATCAGGAACGCATGCAATATGAAGAGAAGGAATTACGTTTCTACAAGTCAACAACATGGACAAAGCTTTCAAAGTCATTCAGGTTGCGCAATCCAACTTGTGCTAGCTGTTTGAAACGTGGGATTATTCGTCAAGCTGTGCTTGTTGATCATATTGAGCCAATCAAAACAGCTTATGGTTGGCAACACAGGCTTGATGAGAGCAATTTACAAAGCTTGTGCCAGACTTGTCATAACGCCAAGACCGCCCGGGAGGTAGCACAACGCCGAATGAGATCCCCCGACAGATCGACCCCCGCCCCAAAATTTTAGAGCGAAAGAACGGTCGGCCTCTTTTCTTTTCGATGAATACCGAAAATCATAGAACATAGGTATAATCAATGTGTTATAATTATAATAGGTATAAACGAATACAAATTCAGAAAGGACGTTACACATGGGAGCACCCCTAAAATCAGTGACTAACCTAAGTGCACATTTATCCAAAAAACAGTTAGCTGATCGTGTTGCCTCTGAAAAAGCACTGTTCACTTACAAAGAATTGCAAGTACAGCCCCCTACATGGCTTGATGACTATGCTGTGACCGAGTGGCACCGTATTGTACCATTGCTCAAAAAAGACATTCCAGTGAGTGAACTAGATGCCGCCCTGATTGCCAGTCATTGCCAAGCCTATTCTGACATTCAGAAAGCTGCCGAGCTAATTCAAAAACAAGGCATGATGGTTGAAACCACCGATAGTGTGAAAGCTAACCCAGCAGTTAAAATGAAGCTCGATGCCACAAATCAAATGATGCGCATTGACGAAGTATTGGGATTGTCAGTGTATAGCCGGGCGAAACTTGCCTTGAAGAGTGAGACTAAGAAGAAGCCTGACGATCCGTTCGCGGAGCTGGTGTCATCGTGAACTATGCGACTGAATATACCGACAAGGTGCTAAGTGGTGAGATTGTTGCCGGCAAAAAGATTAAGCAAGCAGCAAGACGTTATCGCAGAGACTTGAAAGCCAGCAAGCGCAAAAAGAATCCATGGCCGTATTACTTTGATGAGGACTTTGCCAACAAAGCCGTTGAGTTTATCGAACTGATGCCGGCACGTGATGGATCACCACTCAAGCTAGAACTTTTCCAAAAATATTTGATCTCAGAGCTTTTCGGGTGGAGAGACAAAGAAACCGGCAATCGTCGTTATGATCGAGCCTACATCAGCATGGCGCGCAAGAATGGTAAGAGCTTCCTGACGGCTGATCTAGGTGCACTTTATCTCCTCATGGAGAACAAACCAGCCATGAACCGCGAAATCGTCTACACAGCCAATAGCAACGCTCAAGCACATTTGGCTTTTGATATGCTGTCTAGTGGTTTGCGTCAGGTCTCCAAGATGTCCAAATCGGTGCGCGATCGTTTGAAGATCAATCGCAACGAAATTATCGACTTGCCGAGCAACAGCCGAGCTGTTCCGCTTGCGTCTGATCTGCATAGCTTAGATGGTTATCAAAGTGACTTGGCCATTATTGATGAGTTCGCCTTAGCTCGTACTGATGAGATTCTACGAACACTAAAATCCGGCCAGATCAACAGCGACAACAGTTTACTAGCCGTCATCTCGACCACGGGGCCAGACCTGAATGGCCCTATGTATAAAGAATATAAATTTGTCTCCAAAGTCTTAACCGGTCGCGAACAAGCAGATCGGTATTTTATTGCCATTTTTGAACAGGATAGCAAGGATGAAGCCTTTGTACCAGAGACTTGGGAGAAGTCAAATCCACTACTGGCTAATACTGAAAGAGCGAAGACGATGCGACCTAGCTTGCAAGCTGATGTTGATCTAGCAGCCAAGCAAGGAACGTTGCGGCCAATTCTCGTCAAGAACTTCAACATGTGGCAATCAGCCAGAGCAGACAGTTACATCAGTCTGGACGACTGGGAGAAAGCCATTATCGAGCCACCAGACACTATGGGCAAGGACGTGTATATCGGGCTGGATCTCTCTAAGTCTAGCGACCTGACCAGTATCTCGTGGTTAGTTCCAGAAGATGGCTACCTGTATGCCGACAGCCACTCATTCGTGGGGACGAAGTACGGACTGGAAGAGAAAATCAAGCGTGACGGGTTCGATTACATCAGTGGTGCTAGTCGCGGCGAATGTAGCATTACCAAACTTGATAGCGGCATGATCGACTATGACGAGGTGCTACGCTTCATTCTCGACATGATCGAGCGGAACCAGTGGAACGTGCGTGCCATCTGTTATGATCCCTTCGCCATGGGCTACCTGATTCCAGAATTTGAAAAACGCGATTTGCCACTGCTTGAGGTGCGACAAGGTGTTAGAACACTTTCAATTCCGACAACTCGTTTTCGTGATGATCTCTTCAATGGCCAGTTAAAGCACCCTGATAATCAGTTACTGGCCTATGCGGTCAACAACGCTATTCTGAAATATGACGCTAATAACAATCCAATTATCGATAAGGCTCGCAACGCTACGAAGATTGACCCCGTAGCCGCACTGATGAATGCCTACACAATTGCAATGGATCAAAACAAGGAAAGCGAGGTGGCAGATAATGACTTTTATTCGAGCGATGACTTTAGTTTTTAATGTGCAGACCGTGCTATTACTACTGGGGCTGATCTGTATGGTTGTCGGTATCTGGTGGCTGTTCGGGTTTGGTGTTGGCATGATAGCAGCCGGCACGGCCCTGATCTCCATCGCAGTCATTATCAACTTCAACAAAGGGAGGTGAAACAATGAGCTTTTTCACGAATGACACAACACAACCACGCGATGACAACAGCGACCCGTTCTTAGATGCGCTTGTCAGCATGACCAGCAACGACAGTGGCCTATATGTGGGTATTGGTGCTTTACGTAATTCGGACGTGTTTACGGCGGTGCGCGTGATTGCCAGTGATCTTGCAACCAATCCGATTGAATACAGTGACAAGCGTATCAGCGTGCTTCTTAACAAGGCACCCAATGACCACATGACCGCATGGGCGTTCAAGTTTGCCCTAGCTGCTAACATGCTGCTGAATGGTAACAGCTTTGCACGGGTTACCAAAAATCCTAGCGGACAAGTTACTGGCTTCGAGTTAGTCCCCAACAGCCAAATGGTGGTTAAACAAGACGATACAACCGGCATTATCAGCTACGAATACACGCCTGACAGTGGTCGCTCACAGCGTTTAAATGCCAGCGAGGTCTTACACTTCAAGTGCTTCACACAAGACGGTTACAAAGGAATATCGCCGCTTTATAGCCTCCATGATGAGGTTGGGGTACAAAAGTCTGGACATGCGTTACTGAAAGGCTTCTTTAATACCGGTGTCCAAGGGACAGGCATTCTTAAGGTCAACAAGACCCGGCTAGACAGTAAGGCCAAAGAAAACATCCGGAATAAATTTGAAGCTGCCAATAGTGGTGATAATGCCCTAAAGACCATCATTCTGGACAATGATATGGATTACAAGCAACTCGAAGTTAATACTGACGTGCTGAATCTAGTCAATTCTAGCGATTGGACAACGAAGCAGATTGCCAAAGCGTTCGGGTTACCACTGGATCGGCTGGGTATCGAAAGCGAGCACTCAAATGCCGTACAGTCTAACGTGATGTACTTGCAAAACACGCTGATTCAGTATTTTACCTGCTTCACAAGTGAGATGGATGCCAAACTGTCCACAGGTGACAACCGGTACAGCTTCAACACTGACAAGCTGTTTTCAGCGGACCCAGCCACGATGCAAGAACTAGCAGTTAAGGGGCTACAAGGCGGTGTTCTGACCACTAATGAAGCACGAGCCAAGTTAAACCTGCCGCCAATTACCGGTGGAGATGAGATTATGGCCAGTCTGAACTACACGCCACTAAGCAACCTGACAAACTATCAAAACACAAGACAAAGGAGTGATCCAGAAAATGAATCAAGATGACGTAGAAAAACGTCTGAATCCTAACGCTGGTCTAACTGCCAAAGCAGACGACAGCAAAGGCCAAGACGATCCAGACACGCAACAACAGAAAGACACCACTAGCAGTCCAAAGAAACTAAGTGGTTATGCAGTAGTTTTCAATAGCCCAAGTAAAGATCTCGGTGGCTTTAAAGAAGTTGTTGATCCGCACGCCTTCGATGATGTGGACTTATCAGACGTCTATATGGTTTCAAACCATGATTTTAGCCAAGTCTTAGCCAGCACCAAGGCCGGAACCTTGACCTTAAACGTGGATGATAAAGGCTTGCAGTTTGAAGCGACCTTACCCGATACGACCACAGCAAACGATGCTTATAACAACGTCCAAGCTGGTAATCTGTCAGCCATGAGTTTTACTTTCAATGCTGCGCCAGACGGTGACACATTCACTAAAGACGACAGCGGGCAAGTGATCCGTACCATCAAGCAAGTAAAGAGCTTGTTTGACGTCTCACTGGTGGCTATTCCAGCGTATGACGATACCAACGTCCAAGTGGACAAACGCAGCTACACTGAGTGGCTTAAAACTAATACTGAACAACCAGAAAAAGGAGATAAAACCATGACCGAAAAAACTATTATCGACAACAAAGAACATACCGAATCTCGCGCTTACGAAGACTACATCCGCAGCATGGGTGAACAACGTGACGGCTTGACCACGACCACCGCTGGTGCAGTCGTTCCTAAAGAAGTTATCAATGACGTATTCGATCTAAAAGAATCTGATTACGATCTGGCTAAATACGTCACTGTTAAGCAGGTCGGTACCCCGGTCGGCACCTATCCGATTGCCCTCACTAACAATGGTGTCTTAGCCACAAAGGCAGAACTCGCAGACATTCCAGAGATCGATTCAAACCTATTCCGTGGTGTTGACTACAAGGTCGCTACCCGTGCTGGCAAGATTTATCTGTCTAATGAACTGGTAGAAGATAGTGAAGTTGATATTGTTGCCGAGGTTAAGAATCAACTCAAGAAGCTGGTACAAAACACGGACAATAGCAACATTATCAGTGTTCTGACTGGCAAGACGGGAACCAACGATAACTTCAAGCACATCACAGGTACTGGTCTCGATGACCTCAAGAAAACCTTCAATATTGAGCTAGACCCAGCACTGTCCTTGTCTGTTATCGTCAATCAGGACGCTTTCAACTACCTTGATACCTTGAAAGACAGCGAAGGCCGTTACTTGTTACAACCGTCCATCACGGCACCATCAGGCAAGCAACTATTTGGGGCGCCGGTGATCGTGGTTGCTAACAAAGTATTGCCGACTGATAAGGTGGGCACCTATCGGATCATCATTGGGGACTTTTCTCAGGCAATTTTCTTAGCCCAGAAGAATGAGGTTAATACCCAATGGGAGCGATTCGATAGCTATAGTCAGGGCTTGGCGGTTGTCATCCGCAACGACTATGAAGTGATCGATCCAGACGCTGCCCGAATTGTTGACATTACACCGGTAGCAGCCACGCCAGCAGCTTAATGAAACAGTCTGGGGTGTGCCTTTGGGTACACCCCATTTTTATATAGGAGATGAGCATATGAGTGTTACCACAGAAGATCTAAAGAAAGCACTGCGCATTAGTCACAGCGAAGATGATGCTATGTTGTCAGCCTACTTGTTGACGGCAAAGCAGTTCGTGATTAGCGCGGTTGACCAGACCCTTACGGATGAAAACTTTGGAGATGATCCTCGTTTTGACTTTGCCGTCTCGTTGTTAGCACAACACTGGTATATTAACCGTGGTGTCGATGGGGCAACGTATGTACCAGATAGCGTTGTGAGCATGATTCAGCAATTGCGAGGTGTTGACTATGCCACTGGTAAATAGCATCAGCCAACTGAATGAACTCATTACTTTAGTGAGCTACACGATGGGTAATGTAAATGGGGTTCCTGTGAGCAACGTCAGGAAAGAGCACTTCACGACATGGGCACTTGTGTTAAGCCAATATTTAAGCGAAGTGAGGGCGTCAGTTGGGACGAAGCTCGAAGATACGGTGACCTTTGTTGTTCGGTATGATCAGCCAGAAACTATCCTTAACTCATGGAGCATTGAATGGCATGGAAAGCAGTACGACATTGTGAAACTGACACCGGACACAGCCAAAAAACAATGGACAACAATCATAGGAAAACCAGTTGCCAATAAATAAGTATTAACTTATAATTAGGATAGTCCTAGGCGATAAGCGGGCAGAACCGTTTTAACCGACGCACGGCATAGCTAACCGGTGGCGCATTTTATAGACCAAGTTAGATTGATTTCTCGTAGCAAGTGAAGAGCATTCCTCAACCCTCGCTGATACGATAGTCATAGTCTTTCTTGACTTGTTTCATTGTTTTTCATCTAAAGTAGCAATATCATTGGGCAAAGCGGGCAGAGATGCCCGTTTTTTTGTGTGCTGAAAAAGTTCTCAATGGCTCAAGCACACTGAGATGTTTGCTTGTTGTGCTGGAAAAGTTCTAAGTGGCTCAAACCCACTTTCAGGTCTTTCAAAATGGCCTATTATAATCTGCTATCATTCAAAACGATAGCGAAATAGGTCAATCTAATTGACCTGAAATGTTTGGTGTGTATCTGTAAATACACAGCTCGTTGTTGTGCTGACAGACGCATTCTGGTGCAAGCTGAACAAGTTTGCCTTGAGGTATGGTCGTTCTGGCAATATAAATGGGGGTCGCAAAACACGACCCCCTCTGATATTCAATGATTGCTCGATAATATTGAAGCAACTAACAGGCCCCGAATTTCGTGTCTTGCTATCCAAGTCAAAAATATTGACCTGCTTATGGGAAGCAAGTGACAAATAGTCACCTAGTCAACCTAGTCAATGGATACAAAAATAGCCACCTCATAGCGAAGTGGCTATTTTGTGTTAGTCATGTAGCTTTTCTTGTAGTTTATCTCCAGCATTATCAATGCCCTTAGCTGCGAAGACTGTACCTGCAACTAAAACACCGCCAACGATTAGAGTACTAGCAACCATAAACTTAAATGCAGCTTTTAAAGCGTCCATAAAGTTGTCCTCCTATCAGTCTTTGGATCTGCCAACAAAGAAGGAGACTACGGCAACAACAATAATTGCCCCGATAATTGATGGAATCAAAGCCATTCCTGCCAGTTGTGGCCCCCAATGGCCTAAAAGCCCTTCACCAATAGCAGAACCTACTAACCCTGCGATGATATTAGCAAACCAGCCCATCGATTTTCCTTTGCTAGTGATAGCACCAGCAATTGCACCAATAATAGCACCAACAATTAAAGCCCAAAGAAAATGCATAATAATTCCTCCTTCAATTAAATTGAATATCTATTGCACAATTTAATTATAGACACACAACCATTAGAATGTAAAATAATCAGACTTAGCAGCTTAGGATTACGTATGCAATCATTTGCTGTTTTGAAGCAAGTCACGTATTTGTGTAAGCAGCAGCTCTTCTTTTGATACTGTGGGAACATCGCTCTTCTTTGCGGGCATAATTCGATTGACGGCTTTGACAAGAAGGAAGACAACAAATGCAACTATCAAGAAGTTAATGACATCGTTCAAGAAGTTACCGTACTTGAACTTGGCATTAAATAGTGTAAAATACAGACCACTTAAATCAGTCTTTCCTGCAAACATTGAAATAATTGGATTTATTAAGTTCTTAGTCAGTGAAGTTACCACAGAAGTAAAAGCGCCCCCAACAATAACACCAACGGCTAAGTCAAGAACATTGCCTCGCATAATAAAGTCCCGAAATTCCTTAATCATATTGTTCGCCTCCAAAATTTATGTAACGCACCATAGTATAGCAGACGATAGAATTTTCTGAAAGCGAAAAAATAGCCGTCCATAATGGACGACCACCGCCTGCCTAGCAGATTAAAATGTTACCTAAATGTTACCTGATGTTACCAACTAATGATAATCAGCGACTATCTGCCAAACATAAAATGCTGTTACATCGGCATTTTGAACACCGATGAAAGCTAATGATAATGATAAGTGGAGGTGAGGAGAATCGAACTCCTGTCCATCACCCCTGCTACATGCGGCTCTACACCCATAGCCGATTTATTTAAAATTCGCTGCGATGTCGCGCCAACCGACAAGGCTAACACAAGGCAGCTAACCTACTAGTCTCTTGTTGATGCCTCAGGTGGCAACATCAACCGTAGCTCAATGATTTGAGACCCAGACCCGACCCTTGAGCGAAGTCGGAAGGATCACGCTAGCTGGTTATTAAGCAGCTAAAGCGTAAGAATTTTCGTTCTTTGCAGTTATATTAACTGTTCCGTTGATGACGGAGCCGAGCCTCCGAGGTGCACCGCATGCGCGAAAAGCAATGTCGAGACCATTACACCCCCAAGAAGGTGCAAATGATATATTACCACGGTATAATTAAACTTGTCAAAACATTTGCAGTTATCATTGTACTGACGCACACTTAGGTTTTAAGCTATTTTTATGGGGGCATGTCTATGATCTTACTTGTTGCAGGATGCATGCAATTACTAATGGGCATCCTTCTTGCTATTTTTCGACCGCGTCATCAAACCGGCCTGTGGGGCTACACATCGTATCTCGCCAGTGTCAACGCTGATAGTTTTCGGTTGGCACAAAGGTGGTTTTATCAGGCGTTAATTGCCACAGGCGCCGTTGAAGGACTTGCTGGCTGGGCAATTCACCGGTTAGCGTGGGATAACTATTTTATTATCTGGCTTTTTCTGGCTGTTTTGTTATTCTTGCCCGGTTTTGTTTATACCGAAAGTCGACTGAAGCATTATCTGGAGGCACACGATGCGCTGCCGTATGATTATGTTGCGCCGGATGATGCGCCAAGGCCTAAACGCCGTAAAGGTTTTAAAGATCTGTGAAATGAGGGATTCAGCAGTGAAACTATTAATGATTGAAGATAATACAAGTGTGGCCGAAATGATGGCCATGTTCTTCCAAAAAGAAAAATGGGAAGTTGTCAACGCCTATGATGGTGAAGAAGGACTGGCGAAATTCAAAGAGGCACCTGACAGCTTTGATATCATTACGCTTGATCTGAATCTGCCGAAAATGGACGGGAGGCAGGTGGCTAAGGAAATTCGGCAAATTAGCGAAACAGTGCCGCTAATTATGCTAACTGCGCGTGATACCGAAAGTGATCAGGTTTTGGGGTTAGAGCTCGGCGCTGATGATTATGTCACCAAGCCGTTTTCGCCGATTACATTAATTGCGCGGATTAAGGCTTTGCATCGGCGCGCCGAGGTTGGAGCCGAAGCTGGCGCGGAACAAGCAACGCCGGAAACTAAAGCAGACGGGTTTGATGTTGAAACCGATCACTTTAAACTCAGCACAAAGACTAGGGAAGCCTATTTGAACGGCAAACAGATCGAAGGGTTAACGCCCAAAGAATTTGATTTGTTGCATACCTTGTCCAAGAGTCCCAAACAGGTTTTCTCACGCGAACAGCTGCTGCAGCTGGTCTGGGACTATGAATACTATGGCGATGAACGAACCGTTGATGCGCATATCAAAAAATTACGTCAAAAAATTGAAAAAGTCGGTCCACAAATCATTCAAACAGTCTGGGGCGTTGGGTATAAGTTTGATGATTCGGGGCTTGATCAATGAAAATGCTTTATCAACAGCTAATCGGTTTTTTTCGGTCATCATGGTGACGCTGGTGATCGTGTCGATTCTGTTTATTCGCTCAACCACCAATACGGTTTGGGAAAATGGGTTCAAACAACTTGAACAGTATACGGATGTTTTGAAAAATAACGCGGTTGACGAAAATACGTATGTCATCAATGCGCGGTTTATTCAGAATGCCGAAGAAATTTTGAGTGATCAGCATGTTCATTTTGTTATTTATGATGCGAATAACGTTGCAAAATATCCCGTTTCGCAAAAGGGTCGGATGACTGCGATTAAAGCGAGTTATTGGAAAAAGTTGAAGCAGGGATCAGCAGTGGCAGTGCCGGAAATGATGACGAATCCGATTAGCGGTAGCGCACAAAGCATGACGATTTATTATCAGCCGGTTTTCTTAAGTGAAAAACTGTTATTTGTCATTGCTGCATTTGCGCC
>OLNV01001781.1_pt1 | contig 13361 bp, 10 predicted proteins | sample 1672891 | NCBI WGS metagenome assembly OLNV01 (sample SAMEA3136734, study PRJEB25190) | human gut metagenome | biome: human gut; feature: human-associated habitat; material: faeces | place: Austria | collected 2013 | reverse complement strand
GGCAGGAGACCGGCATCCCCAAGCTGAAGATCGGCTATAACCATGTGTTTGGCTACTTCATCGAGGTAAGCAACTCCTATAAGAGCATGGTGCCGGAGACCTACATCCGCAAGCAGACCCTGACTTCCGGCGAACGCTACATCACGCAGGAACTGAAAGAGCTGGAAAGCAAGATCTTAGGTGCCCACGAACGGCTCATCACGCTGGAGCACCGCCTGTTCAGCGAACTGCTGGAAAGCATCAGCGCTCAGCTGGACCGCATCCAGCGCACGGCCAATGCGGTGGCCCAGCTGGATGTGCTCACGGCGCTGGCGCAGGTGGCAGCGGAAAACAACTACTGCCGTCCCATCGTGGACGACAGTGACGAGCTGACCATCACCGAGGGCCGTCACCCTGTGGTGGAGCAGATGCTGAAAGGCAGCCTGTTTGTACCCAATGATACCACCCTGAACTGTGGTGCAGACCGCTGCCTGATCATCACCGGCCCCAACATGGCAGGTAAATCCACGTACATGCGCCAGAATGCACTGATTGCGCTGATGGCGCAGATCGGTTCCTTTGTACCGGCTTCCAGCTGCCATGTGGGTGTGGTGGATGCCATTTTCACTCGCATCGGTGCGTCGGACGACCTGTCTGCCGGTCAGTCCACTTTTATGGTGGAGATGACCGAGGTAGCGGAGATCCTGAAAAATGCCACCGCCAAAAGCCTTGTGGTGCTGGACGAGATCGGCCGCGGTACTTCCACCTTTGACGGTATGAGCATTGCCCGCGCCGTAGTGGAGCACATTGCAGACCCCGCCAAGGGCCTTGGCTGCAAGACTCTGTTTGCCACCCACTACCACGAGCTGACCGAGCTGGAAGGCAGCGTGGACGGCGTAAAAAACTACAATATTGCAGTAAAAAAACGCGGCGAGGACATCACCTTCCTGCGCCGCATCGTGCGCGGCCCGGCGGATGACAGCTACGGCATCGAGGTGGCAAAGCTGGCAGGCCTGCCCGGCAGTGTGACCCGCCGCGCCCATGAGGTGCTGCGCGCACTGGAAGCAACTGCACCTAAAAATAAAGTAGAGCAGATGGATTTTGATGCCCTGCAGGAGTATAACTCTCCGGCTGTGCCCAGTGAGATGATGGACAAGCTGGAAGCTCTGGATGTGGAAACACTCACCCCCATTGAGGCTTTGAACTTCCTCTACGAGCTGAAAAAGACCCTGAAGGGCAGCCTGAACAGATGAAACTGCTCTACCTGACCCAGACCATACAAGGAGGGAAAACACCATGGCAGTGATCCATGTTCTGGATAAGCACACAGCCGAGCTGATCGCAGCCGGTGAGGTGGTCGAGCGTCCGGCATCCGTTGTTAAGGAGCTGCTGGAAAACTCCATTGATGCCGGTGCCACGCAGGTGACCGTCAGCATTGAATCCGGCGGCGTCAAGCTGATCGAGATCAGCGATAACGGCACCGGCATCGAGGCAGAATATATCTCCACGGCGTTTATCCGCCACGCCACCAGCAAAATTGAAACACCGGACGATCTGACCAACATCCATACGCTTGGCTTCCGCGGTGAAGCACTGGCATCCATTGCCAGCGTGGCCCGTGTAGAGCTGACCACCCGAACCGAGGTGGACGAGTTTGCCACGGTCTACCGCATTGAGGGCGGGGAAGAGGTCTCCCGTGAGCCGGGTGCCAGAGCTGTGGGCACCACCATCCGGGTAAAGGATCTGTTTTACAACACGCCTGCCCGCATGAAGTTCCTCAAAAAGGACTCCTCCGAGGGCACCTTTGTGTCGGATACAGTTACCCATGTAGCGCTCAGCCACCCGGAAGTCAGCGTCAAGTTCATCCGTGAGGGCAAGCTGCAGTATGTCACGCCCGGCGACGGCCAGCTGCGCGGTGCAGCCTATGCGGTGCTGGGCCGGGAGTTCAGCCGGGACCTCATTGAGCTGAAAAATCAGGAGGGCGTGTACCGCATCACCGGTCTGATTACCCCGCCCAAAAGCTGCCGCGCCAGCCGAAGTATGCAGCATTTTTACATCAATGGCCGCTATGTGCGCAACCGCACCATGATGGCCGGTATGGAGATGGCGTTCAAGGGTACCATGATGCAGGGCAAGTTCCCGGGCGGCATTCTGCTGCTGGAAATGCCGGCCGACCTTGTGGATGTCAATGTGCATCCGGCCAAGATCGAAGCCCGCTTTGCCCGCGAAAATGATGTTTTTGATGTGGTGTATCATGCCGTCAAGCTGGCATTGGCTCAGCCCGGCACTGGTGAACGGCTTTTTACCTTTGAAGCAGACAAAGAAGAAGAAAAAGCTGAAAATTCAAAAAAAGACGCTGATATAATTAAAAATGATGTAAAGAATAATAACTTTACGGGCCTTTCTGCGATCATTCGGGGACAGGCAGACCCGGGCGTTCTGCCACAGCAGCACTGGGAACCGGCAAACCCCGCCGCAGCACCGCAGCAGCCTGCCCCGGCTGCTGCAATGCAAATACCGACAGCACCCAGTGTGCCGCGCTGGAAAGGCAGTGCTCAGAACGAGGATATGCTGGATCCGTTCGTGACCCTTCACAGCCCGAAGCTGGAAACGACAAAGGCACCAGAGCCGTTCCGTGCGGCAGCAAGTGAAACACAGCTGGATGTGGAACCGGAATTTGGTGAGACAAAACTGCATTCGCCTCAGGACCATATGGCAGCGTGGAACCCTGCGCAGGAAGCACCGAAGGAAGAACCTGAAAGTGCACCCTGTGCAGAAACAGAACCGGATGCGCCGGAAGCGGCAGAACAGGAAACTGTACTGGCCGAGCCGGAGCAGATGAACTTTGATCCGACGGCGGATCAGCCGGAGCCGCTGCGCTATGTGGGCGAGGTGTTCAGAACATATATCCTTGCAGAACGCGGCGACGAGCTGTGCCTGATCGATAAACACGCTGCCCACGAGCGCCAGCTGTACGAAAAACTGGCCGCGAACTACGGCAATGTGCCCAGCCAGATGCTGCTGGAGCCTGCTGCCATCGACCTTGCTGCGGAGGAAAAGCAGGCCCTGCTGGATAACATTCCTCTGCTGGAAAATGCGGGCCTTGAGATCGCGGACTTTGGCGGCAATACCGTGGTGCTGCGCGCGGTGCCCGCAGATGTGGAGCCGCAGAATGCCGAAAGCCTGCTGGTGGAGATCGCAAATAAGCTGCTCAAGGGCGGCCATGATGCGCTGAACGAGCACACCGAGTGGGTGCTGCATTCTATCTCCTGCCGTGCAGCCATCAAGGCGGGGGACAAGTCCTCGCCGCAGGAACTGCTGGCGCTGGCCGAAAAGATCCTTTCCGGCGAGGTGCCGCCGTTCTGCCCGCATGGCCGCCCCTGCGTACTCAAATTGACCCGGAAGGAGCTGGAAAAGCAGTTTGGACGCATCGTATAAACATCCCGTGGTGGCCGTCGTCGGCCCTACCGCAACCGGAAAGACGGCGTTGGGCGTAGAGCTTGCAAAACATTTTTCCGGCGAGGTCATCAGCTGTGATTCCATGCAGATCTATAAAGGTCTGGACATAGGCACGGCAAAGGTGACACCGGAGGAGACCTGCGGTATCCCGCATCACGGCGTGGATATCCTTACGCCGGACAAGGCTTTCAGCGTGGCAGACTTTACCGCCATGGCCGGAAAGCTGGAAGAAGAGATCTCGGCCCGGAAGAAGCTGCCCATCCTTGTGGGCGGCACAGGGCTGTATGTTCAGAGCTTTCTGTATGGGGTGCGCTTTACAGAGGAAAAAGCACCTGCCGGCCTGCGGGAGCAGCTGGCGTCGGAACTGGCTGCAAAAGGCGGTGCTGCCATGTACGAAGAACTGAAGCAGGCCGACCCGGAAGCTGCTGCGGTTATCCACCCGAACAATCAGGTGCGGGTGCTGCGCGCACTCGAACATTATCGTGCCACCGGCAAAAAGCTGAGCGAACAGAAGGCGGAGTCTCTCCCACCGGAGCGGCCCTACCGCAGCCTGATCCTCGGTCTGGATTTCCCAGAGCGCGCGGTACTTTACCGCCGCATTGACCTGCGTGTGGACAAAATGCTGGAAGCGGGCCTTATAAAGGAAGCGGAGCATGTCTGGCAGAACCGGGAAAGCTTCCGCACGGCAGCGCAGGCCATCGGATACAAGGAGTTCTTTCCGTATTTTGAGCAGACGGCTCCACTGGAAGCCTGCACGGAAAAGCTCAAGCAGGCGTCCCGCAACTATGCCAAGCGCCAGTTGACCTGGTTCCGTCATATGGACGGTGTGGTCTGGCTGGATGCCGGTGCACCGGATGCAGTGCAGACTGCCATCCGCAAAACTAGCGAATTTTTAGCGAAAGGATGATCGATATGCCGGATGAGACCCAGAAGGAACGCCATGCGCCGCATGTGCTTACCACTCTGGCAGGCGTGCTGATCGCGTTTCTGCTGCTGGCAGCAATTTATGTGGTGTATCAGGCCGCACATATCCTGTTTCCGCAGAATGTTTATGAGACTGCGCTGCCTGCGGTCATTTCGGATACGGTGGAAGCCGACGGAGTTCTGCTGTTCGACGAAAGCTATGTGGCAGGCAGCGGAAACCTTGGATATCTTGCTGCCGACGGCGAGCGTGTTTCAGCGGGCACTGCAGTGGCAGAGGTGTACAGCAACGCTTCGCAGGCTTCGCTGCGCCTGCAGCTGAACCAGCTGAATGATCAGATCGACCTGCTGCAGAAATCGCAGAACACTTCTGCGCTGCAGCTGGATACCCTTTTAAAAGAACGTTCTTCTGCGCTGTATGACCTGCTGGATACGCTGGACGACAGCGATTATGAAGCGGTGGATGATGATGCCAATGCCTACCTGCTGGCCCAGAACAAGCTCTGGGTGGTAACGGGCGAAGCTGCAAACTTTACCGATCAGATCACCGCGCTGGTCCAGCAGTCCCAGAGCGTGCAGGCGCAGCTGGGCAGCCCGGCGCAGATCACTGCACCGCAGACCGGCTATTTTGTGCGCTCTTCCAGCAGCGGACGGCTCAATGCCAGTGCCGATGATATCCTTGCACTGAACGCACAGGAGCTGCAGGGCTATCTGCAGTCCGACCCAGTGCTGGCACTGGATGGCTGCGCCGGTAAGATCGTGGCAGGGTTCACATGGCGCTATGTGGGCGTGTGCACTGCAAAGCAGGGCGAAAAGCTGCTGGGTCAGAACGGCAAGCCACTGAGCACAGCGGTGGAAATCAGCTTCCCGGGTCAGGTGGAGAACAGCCTCAAGGCCACCGTCACCGAGGTGGAGATCGATCAGGACAGCGGCCTTGCCCGCTTTGTGCTTGCCTGCAACTCCATCAACGGCGATGTGCTTTGCCTGAACCGGGCTGCAGCACGCATCTCGGTAGGAGAGCGCAGCGGCCTGCGGGTGCCTGCTGCGGCTGTGCACTATTTAAAAGAGGATGGCACCGAGGCACAAACGCAGGGCGAAAACTACATTCCCGGTGTGTACGTGAAACTTGGCAACATTGCCCGCTTCTGCCCGATCGACCCGGTGGACGCAGACCATCCCCTCATCACGGACGGCGATTACATCCTTGTTCTGCCCGAAGGGACCGAGGGCTCGGTCAGCAAGGTGAGGCTTTATGACGAAATAATCGTTTCCGGACAAAATTTGTATGATGGAAAGCTTTTGTAGTTATTGACATCTGAGGCAAAAAATCCGATAATAGATAAAGCTATTATTTGCATCTATTTGCAAAGAACGCCAGGCAGCGCCATGCTGCCCGAATGAAAGGAGCAGATTGTATGTCTTTGCTTGACAGCATTAAGAAAGGTCTGTTTGACCAGGAAGACGATTACGAGGATCAGTACATTGACGATGGCCCCCAGATGGTAAACAATAACAATGGCATCGGCCTTGGTGCTGACGACGAAAATGAAGAGCCTGTTGAGGGTGCCAAGAAGAACGGCAAGGTGGTCAACATCAATGCCACCACTCAGCTCAAGGTCGTTCTGGTCAAGCCTGAGCGTTTTGAGGATGCCAGTACCATTGCTGACCACCTGAACAACAAGCGCACCGTGGTGCTCAATCTGGAGTCCACCAACAAGGAAGTGTCCCGCCGTCTGGTGGATTTCCTGTCCGGTGTTGCATATGCAAACAATGGCCAGATCAAGCGCGTGGCCAACAGCACCTTCATCATCACTCCGTACAACGTGGATATCATGGGTGATCTGCTGGACGAGCTGGAGAACAATGGCGCGTTCTATTGATCCGCAGCCCAAGGCGGCACGCGGGTTCATCCCTGCGCGTACCGATGAAGAACGCTATCTCATGCGCCATATCGAGGACTTGGCCCACACGGCCTTTTCCCGGGACATTGCGCGGTATTCGGCTTTCCTGAGTGACCGCGAGCAAGACTTGGCCCGCGCGGCACTGGGCCGTGCCGGTGTGCAGGAGGGCTTCCGGTTTGAGGGCGGCTGGCTGAATGCGGAGCGCAGGGTGCTCTGTATCGAGCCGGAGTACAGCTGCGGCGAAGCACCCATCTGCTGTGTGCGGCTGCAATGCTGTGCACAGGCGGGGGCTGCGCTGCCCGCCCACAAGGATTACCTGGGCAGTCTGATGGGCCTTGAGCTGCGGCGCGAGGCGCTGGGAGATATCGTTCTGCCGGAGGATCAGCCGGGCACAGCTTATGTGTTTGCGCTGGAACCGGCAGCACAGCTGATCTGCCGGGAACTGTTTCAGGCTGGACACACGGAGCTGACCACGGAACTGCTGACGCTGGACGAGGTGCCGCAGTTTCCGCAGGCGGAGCGTGAGATGCACAGTGCAACGGTATCGTCCCTGCGGCTGGACGCTGTGCTGGCAGCTATGCTGCACTGCAGCCGAGGACAGGCTTCGGAACTGATCGAGGCGGGCAGGGTGGAGATCAACCACCTGCCGGCGGATAAACCTCATGCACAGGTATATGAGGGCGATGTGTTCACGGTGCGCGGCAAGGGCCGCTTCAACCTGACTGCACTGCCCGGCAAAAGCAGAAAAGATCGGTCAATCATCGAATTTTTTCAATATTAAAAGCAACGGGAGGAAATGACTATGCTGACTCCGCAGGATGTCCGTTCTGTGCAATTTGAGAAAAACCTCCGCGGCTACCGCACAGAGGACGTAGACCGTTTTCTGGATAAGGTGGAAGAACAGCTGCGGGACGACGATGCGCAGGCGGAACAGCTTCGCAAGCAGATTGCGGACTTGACTGCTGAAAACCAGAAGCTGCATGATGAACTGAAGAGCTTTGAGGCAGATGGTGAAATGCTCAAGAGCGCGCTGATCAATGCACAGCGCATGGGCGAAAATGTCACCCGCGAAGCAAACCAGAAAGCAGAAGAGATCATCCATCGTGCAAATCTGCGCGGTGATGATATCATCCGCGATGCCAACGAACTGCTGCAGAAGGCAAACGACCGTGCAGACGAGATCGAGAACGAAGCAAACGAGAAGCGCCTTGCAGAGGAACGCGAGTATGACCGCGTGCGTCTGGAAGTGACCCGCTTCAAGTCTGATGTGCTCAACCTGTACCGCAGCCATGTGGAGTCGCTGAGCCGTCTGCCGGAGTTCCAGAAGGAAACGGCTGCACAGGATGCCGAACAGGCAGAGCCTGCTGCAGAGGAAAGTGAGCCTGCCGCTGCAGCTCAGCCGCAGGCAGCGGACGTGCAGGAGCCGGAAGCAGAGCCTGCACAGCCCGCACAGGAAGATGCAGAACCTGCTGCCGTTGTTGAAAATGACGACGACGAGGCAGCTGACAGCAGCGAGGATTTCTGGGCAAAGGATGAGAGCCAGCTCAAGCTGGACCCGCCGCCCGCGCCTCCTGCTGATTTTAAGCCGGACGAGCCGGACTACGATGCTTTTCAGGGTGTCAAGTTCAGCGAGTAAGGCAACCCCATAAGGAAATATAGAGGAGAGTGTAAACCATTGGCTAAGAACAAATCGCAGTACGATAGTACTCTGAACCTGCCCAAGACCCTGTTTGAAATGCGTGCCGGCCTGCCCAAGAAGGAGCCGGTCATGCTGAAGGATTGGGACGACAACGACCTGTACAATCAGCTCATGAAGCACAACGAGGGCAAGCCGCAGTTCATCCTGCACGACGGCCCTCCGTACGCAAACGGTAATATCCACATGGGTACTGCCCTGAACAAGATCATCAAGGATATCATTATCCGCGATAAGAACATGGAGGGTTTCCAGGCTCCCTATGTGCCCGGCTTTGATACCCACGGCCTGCCAATCGAGCTGAAGGCTCTGTCCTCCGTCGGTGATAAGAAGAAGGACATTTCCAAGCTGGAACTGCGCCAGATCTGCGAAAAGTTTGCTACCGAGCACATCGATATCATGAGCGACCAGTTCAAGCGTCTGGGCGTTATCGGCGATTTCGAGCATCCGTATCTGACCCTGAAGCCTGAGTTCGAGGCACGCCAGATCGAGATTTTTGGCGAGATGGCAAAGAAGGGCTACATCTACAAGGGCCTGAAGCCCGTGTACTGGTGCCCGGACTGCCGCACGGCTCTGGCAGAGGCCGAGATCGAGTACGGCGAGGACGACTGCGATTCCATCTTCGTGCGTTTCCACGTCTCTCAGGACCCCAACGGTGTGCTGGCAAAGCACGGCATCCCGATGGACAAGACCTACTTCGTCATCTGGACCACCACCACTTGGACTCTGCCCGCTAACGAGGCGATCTGCCTGAACGGCCAGTTCGAGTACTCCTTCGTCAAGATCGGCGATGAGTTCCACATCATGGCCACCGAACTGGTCAAGAGCGTCATGGATGCCTGCCACATCGAGAACTACGAGATCGTGGGCGAGCCGGTCCCCGGTACCGAGTTCGAGCTGATGCGCTACAACCACGTCTACCTGCCCAAGGAGGGCTGGGTCATTCTGGGCGATCACGTCACGCTGGAAAGCGGTTCCGGCTGCGTCCATACCGCAGGCGGCCACGGCGTGGACGACTTCAACGTCTGCCAGAAGTATCCGCAGGTGCCCATCACCGTCCCCGTGGACGATGGCGGCTATCTGACCGAGCTGGCCGGCAAGTATGCGGGTCAGCGCGTGTGGGCTGCCAACAAGACCATTCTGGCCGATTTGACCGAGTCCGGTGCTGTCATGGGTCAGGTGCACATCAAGCATCAGTACCCGCACTGCTGGCGCTGCCATCACCCCATCATCTTCCGTGCAACGGAACAGTGGTTCTGCTCCATCGCAAAGTTCCGCGAGGATGTCTATAAGGCCATCGACACCGTTACCTGGATGCCGGATTGGGGCCATGACCGCATGAAGGGCATGGTGCGCGACCGCAACGACTGGTGCATCAGCCGCCAGCGCACCTGGGGCGTGCCCATTCCTGCATTCTATTGCAAGAAGTGCGGCACCTACCACATCACCGATGCCACCATCAAGGCTGTCAGCGACCTGTTCCGCAAGGAAGGTTCCGATGCATGGTATAAGTACGAAGCCGAGCAGATTATCCCCGCAGGCGAAGTGTGCGAAAAGTGCGGTGCTTCCGAGTGGACCAAGGACACCGACATCATGGATGTCTGGTTCGACTCCGGCTCCACCCACGCCGCTGTGCTGGAGGAGCGCCCCGAGCTGCGCTTCCCGGCTGATATGTATATGGAAGGCGGCGACCAGTTCCGCGGCTGGTTCCAGTCCAGCCTGCTGACCAGCGTTGCAAGCAAGGGCTGCGCACCCTATAAGTCTGTTCTGTGCCACGGCTGGGTCGTGGATGAGCAGGGCAAGCAGATGCACAAGAGCGCCGGCAACGGCGTGGAGCCCAGCGAGATCATCAAGGACTACGGCGCTGATATCATCCGTCTGTGGGTGGCTTCTTCCGACTACACCGTGGATGTGCGTGCCGGCAAGAACATCTTCAAGCAGCTGAGCGAGGCTTACCGCAAGATCCGCAACACCGCCCGCTTCATTCTGGGCAATCTGGACGGCTTTGATCCCAACACCGACTGTGTGGCTGACGATCAGCTGCAGGAGATCGACCGCTGGGCACTGGCTGCTCTGGATGACCTGATGGTCAACACCAGCGCAGGCTACGCTGTGTATGACTTCAACAAGGTCTATCATGCAGTGTACAACTTCTGCGTTGTTGCAATGTCCAACTTCTATCTGGATGTGACCAAGGATCGCCTGTACTGCACCAACGGCGCAGGCCGCAAGGCTGCTCAGACCACCATGTACAAGATCCTTGTGGCTCTGGACAAGATCATTGCTCCTATCCTGTGCTTCACCAGTCAGGAGATCTGGGACTTCATGCCCAAGACTGAGGGCATGAACAAGTACGTTGTCTTTGAGGAGATGCCCAAGGCTGGCCAGTATGCCGCCGATGAGGCCTTCAAGGCAAAGTGGGCTCAGTTGATCGCCGTCCGTGATGAGGTGAAGAAGGTTCTGGAGCAGGCCCGTGCCGAAAAGGTCATCGGTGCTTCTCTGGAGGCTGCCGTCACCCTGTACTGCAATGATACTGTGTACAGCCTGCTCAACAGCATCCCCATGGACGAGCTGGCCGACCTGATGATCGTCTCTCAGGTAGAGCTGGTCAAGGGCGAAGGCGGCGCTGCAAGTGCTGTTGAAGGCCTGGGCGTTGCTGCTGCACATGCCACCGGCGAAAAGTGCGAGCGCTGCTGGAAGTATTCTTCTTCCATCGGCAGCCATGCCGCACATCCCACCCTGTGCGCACGCTGCGCCAGCGTTGTGGAAGCCTAAGCGTTCCGCATAAAACAATGTTTTAAAGGGCGGCGCTCCCTTATACCGGGGAACGCCGTTTTTTATACTGAATGATTTTGGGAGTATCCTATGGCATTTGTTGTTTTTAATCTGCTCGCGGCTGCGGCACTCATTGGCATCGATCAGGCCATCAAGCTGTGGGCCACAAATGTGCTGCAGCCGGTGGGAGCCATGCCGCTGATCCCCCATGTGGTGGAGCTGCGGTTCGTGCTCAACCCGGGCATGGCGTTCAGCCTGCTCAGCGGCAAGCAGCTGTTCCTCATCATCGCTACCAGCATAGCGCTGATCTTTGTGGCCTATGGGCTGTTCTTCCGCAGCCGCGGCAGATACCTGCAGCAGGCTGCGCTGCTGCTGATCCTTGCCGGCGGCATCGGCAACCTGATCGACCGTGTGCTCAACGGCGAGGTGGTGGACTACATCAATCTGCTGTTCATGCAGTTTGCGGTGTTCAATTTTGCGGATATCTGCGTGTGTGTGGGCGTGGGCCTCTGGGTGCTGGTAATTTTTCTGGAAGAGCTGCACGCTGAGAACGGGCAGTCCCCGAAGGAGCAGTGAGCCATGGAACAGCGTGAATTTGTGGTGGAGCAGGAGACGGCAGGCCAGCGCATCGACCGCTTTCTGAGCGGCGAGGACACCGGCCTTTCCCGGTCTGCTCTGCAGGCGCTGGTGGCCGACGGTCATGTGTTGTGCAACGGCAGGCTGGTTGCCAAAAGCCTGAAGCTCAAGGCGGGCGACACCATCGTTTTGGAAATTCCGGACGCAAAGCCCATTGAGGCCGTGCCGCAGGACATCCCGCTGGAAATCGTCTATGAGGACGAGCATCTGCTGGTGGTCAACAAGCCCAAAGGCATGGTGGTGCACCCGGCTCCCGGCAACCCGGACGGCACGCTGGTGAACGCGCTGCTGTACTACTGCGGTGACTCCCTTAGCGGTGTGGGCGGCGTGATCCGACCGGGGATTGTTCATCGGATTGACAAGGATACCAGCGGTCTGCTCATGGTAGCCAAGAACGACTTTGCCCATGTGGATTTGGCACGCCAGATTCAGGAACACAGTTTTCACCGGGCGTACCAAGCGGTGGTGTACGGCAACATGACCGCAGACAGCGGCACGGTGTGCCAACCCATCGGTCGCAGTCCCAAGGATCGCAAAAAAATGGCGGTGACCCAACAGAACAGCAAGCCAGCCACCACCCATTATCGTGTGTTGGAGCGATTTGGGGACTTTACGCATATTCGCTGTGTATTGGAGACCGGACGCACCCACCAAATTCGTGCACAACTGGCAGGCATAGGCTGTCCCCTGGCCGGGGACGGTAAGGACGGCAACACACACGGCCGCTACCGCCAGGCGCTGCTCAGCTACAAGCTGATCTTCCATGTGCCGGCGGACTACACCATTGCTCATTTGGACGGCAAAGTGTTCACCGCAGACACCCGACCCATCACACAAATCTTTACTGGAGATGATTCAAATGAAAGATAAGTTTATTCGCATTCTGTCCCCAATGACCCTGGCGGTTGTGATCCTGCTGGACCTGGCGGTGATTGGCTATGGTGTCTTTGCCGTCTATCGGCTGACCCAAGTGCGCACCGGCATGACCGTAATCTTTGCTATCATTGAGATCGCAGCCATTGTGATCGCCGTGCTCACCACCAAGGAGACGGTAAAGAACGGCCTGCTGCTACGCGCCACAGACTTTGAATTTACCGGCATGGATAAAGACAATGTGTACGCCTACAATCAGATCAAGGACATTACCGGCTACAAGGACGAAGCACCCAGTCTGGTCAAGAACTTTATTGACCGGCACGCAGTGCTGACCCTGACCCTGACGGACGACACCACGGTGCTGCTGGATCTGGGGCTGTGCCAAAAGCGCACCTTGGAAGCTGTGCAAAAAGCCCTATGCGAACGCTGCGGCGTGGATTACCAGCCCCCTACCGTTAAGACCAAGCTGGAATTCAAATCCCTGCGTAAGCGGGGCGAGACGGAAAAAGCAGAGAAACAGCCCGACACCGCAGAAACCCCCACAACCGCAGACCAGCAGGACGACACTGTGAAATAAGCCTAAAATGTTCAAAGCGCACGGCCAAAGCCGTGCGCTTTTTCTATACCTATTATATATATAAAGCGCCTATGCGTTATCTCGCATTAGGGTAATGCTCTGCAGCACCAAAAAGGCCACCGCCAGCACCCGCAGCACAAGAATGAGAATCTGCATAGCCCGAATGGTCTGCTGAAAGGCAGACAGCACGCGAATATCCTTTACATAACGGGTTTTCACACTTACACCTCCAATACCACGCCGTGGGCCACGCCGGGAATGGAGTTGCCCTGCTTGGTGCTGGTGGGCGACATCAGCGCACCGGTGGCCACAAACAGTACCTTGCGCAGCGCACCCTGCTCCATTTTCTTCAAAATATGGCTGCACAGCACCGAACCGCCGCAGCCACAGCCGGAGCCGCCTGCATTCACATCCTGACTCTTGAGATCATAGATCATCATACCACAATCCTTGTGGTGACCCGCCAGTTGAATACCCCAATCCCGCTCCATCAGCTGATACAGCAGCTTGGTGCCCACTGCGCCCAAGTCCCCGGTGACAA
>OLNV01001780.1_pt1 | contig 13363 bp, 12 predicted proteins | sample 1672891 | NCBI WGS metagenome assembly OLNV01 (sample SAMEA3136734, study PRJEB25190) | human gut metagenome | biome: human gut; feature: human-associated habitat; material: faeces | place: Austria | collected 2013 | reverse complement strand
CCGCTGCCGCTCCGTGTTACAATGGCTATATTGCATCCAGGAAAGGAGCTGACACGCCATGCCCACCGAAAACCGCATCACCCTCACGCCGGACACGCCGGTGCGCTACCTAAAAGGGGTAGGCCCCAAGACCGCCGAGCGGTTCGAGAAGCTGGGCATCGTGACGCTGGCCGACCTTCTGTGCCATTATCCCCGTAAATACATCGACTTTACGAAGCCCTACTCCATTGCGGAAGCCCCTGCCGACACGGAATGCGTGGTCAAGGCAGAGGTGTTTGCCAAGCCCGGCGGGCGCATCCTGCCCGGCGGGCGGCGGATGGAGCGGGTCACCGCCGGGGATGACGTGTCCGGGCTGGAGATCACCTGGTTCAACAACCCCTATGCCGCCCAGAAACTGGAGATCGGGCAGGAATACTATTTTCAGGGCATCGTCACCGGCGGGATGCTGCGGCGTCAGATGGTCAACCCGCTGGTGCGCACTGCCGAACAGGTGCAGGCAGCCCCGTTCGAGGCCGTGTACCCCCAGACCGAGGGTCTTTCCAGCAGTGCCATTGCCAAGTGCGTGCGGCAGCTGCTGCCCCATGCCGAGCTTCTGCCCGACCCGCTGCCGGAGGAGATGCGCCGCAAATACCGCCTGCCTTCCAAGGCCGAAGCCGTGCGGGCCATCCACCGCCCTGCCACCGAAGAAGAAGCCTTTGCGGCCCGGCGGCGGCTCATCTATGAAGAGCTTCTGGTGCTACAGCTGGGCATCGGCCGCATGAAGAACCGCGGCTCCGCCGCCACCGGTGCCCCCATGCAGCCCACAGACCCGGCTCCCTTCTGGGCCAGCCTGCCCTTCTCTCCCACCGGTGCTCAGCGCCGGGCCGTGGACGAGATCCTGGCCGACATGGCCGGGGAGCACTCCATGAACCGCCTGTTACAGGGTGACGTGGGCAGCGGCAAAACGCTGGTAGCGGCTGCCGCCATCTGGGCCTGCATCCGGGCCGGGTATCAGGCTGCTCTGCTGGCCCCCACTGAGATTCTGGCCGCACAGCACGCCGAGGGTCTGAACCGGATGTTGGCCCCCTTTGGCATGCGGGTGGCCCTGCTCACCGGCGGCATGAAAGCCGCTGCAAAGCGCACCACGCTGGCCGCCATCCGGGGCGACGAAGCGGACCTCATCGTGGGCACCCACGCCATCCTCAGCGAGGGGGTGGAGTTTGCCCGGCTGGGGCTGGCCGTCATCGACGAGCAGCACCGCTTCGGCGTGCGGCAGCGCGGCATGCTGGCCGAAAAGGCCGTGAATCCGCACCTGCTGGTCATGAGCGCCACCCCCATTCCCCGCACACTGGGCCTGCTCCTCTACGGAGACCTGGACATCTCCATTCTGGACGAGCTGCCCCCCGGCCGTACCCCGGTCAAGACCCGGTGCATCACCGGCAAAAAACGGCGGGACCTGTACCATTTCCTCGATCAGGAGATCGACAAGGGGCGGCAGGTCTATCTGGTGTGCCCCGCCATTGAGGACACCCCCGACGGCGGGTTGAACGCGGTCAAGACCTACTACGAGGACATTGCCAAGGCCCTGCTGCCCGACCGCCGGGTGGGTCTGATGCACGGCAAGCTCAAACCCAAGGAGAAGGCCGCTGTCATGGAGGATTTCAAGGCCGGGCGGCTGGACGCACTGGTGTCCACCACAGTCATTGAGGTGGGCGTGGACGTGCCCAACGCCAGCGTCATGGTCATCGAGAACGCGGAGCGCTATGGCCTGAGCGCCCTGCACCAGCTGCGCGGCCGGGTGGGCCGTGGTGCCGCCGAGAGCTGGTGCTTTCTGGTCAGCGACAATACCGGCGAAGCGGTGCAAAAGCGGCTGAAGTTCCTCTGCAGCACCACCGATGGCTTTGCCGTGGCCCAGTACGACCTGGAGACCCGCGGCCCCGGCGACTTTTTCGGCAGCCGACAGCATGGCCTGCCCACATTGCAAATTGCCGACCTGATGAACGACACCCGCACCCTCCACGCCGCCCAGAGCGAAGCACTGGCCATGCTGGCGGAGGACCCGCTGCTGCAGGCCCCGGAGCACGCCCTGCTGGCCGCACAGGTGCAGCAGATGTTCGACAAGGCCGGGCCGATGAACTAAAAAAGCGCTGTCACACAAAAACTCGTGCGACAGCGCTTTTTTCACGCTTTTTCACTCCCGACGATCCTTTGCAGAATGCAGGCAGTCAGGACATCCAGCTTTGTTTCCAGTGCGGGCAGGCGCAGCAGGCGGTAGAGCCGCTGATACACGGCATCCACCGCGTAGCCCGCCACGGCGATCAGCAGCACCGCGCCAGTCAGGTAAGCCAGCGAGGGCAGCAGCGCCCCGCCGAACCGGGGCAGGTCTACCAGCCGCCACAGCAGCGCCCGGGTAAAATCGCTGTCGTGCAGCAGGTATACCCCGAAGGACAGCGGTGCCAGCCGAAAGACCCAGCGCCGCCAGTAGTCCGAGCGAATGCGGATATTCTGGAACAGCAGAAACATCGCTGCCGAAGCAATGACCGTAGCCAGCGCCTGATAGCCGTTGACGGTATTTACAAAACCGTTCAGGTGCAAAGCGTTTTCCACCCGCAGCGCCAGCATCCGGTTGAAAAGCCCCGCCGCCGAAGCTGCCAGATATGCCAGCAGACACAGCCCGCTGGGCACGGTCACCCGGTATTTGCGGAAATAAGCCGCCATAAAATACAGGATATAGAACCAGATAAAGCTGTACCCGTTATTCACAAAGGTCACATCCGTTGCCCAGTAGAACAGCGTGCCCCACACGCTTTGCAGCAGCAGCGCCACCAGCAGCAGCGTTTTGTACTGCCGCCGGTCGAGGCTCTGCACCACCGCGTTCAGCACCGGCATCGAGAGGTACATCAGAAAATAGGCCGAGGCAAACCAGTAGCCGTTGGAGGTAAGGGGCAGCAGCGCCCGAAGCAGCTTGACCGCCGAAAGCGGGACTGCCCCCGCCCTGACCGCAACGCAGAAGGTAAGCATGGAGTAAAACCACACCTGTGCCCCAATGCGGAACAGCCGCCCGACATGAACAGGTCCCTTGCGCTCCGACAGATAATAGCCGGAAAGCATTACAAAACAGTTGGTGGATCCACGCGCCAGAATAAACAACAGCCAGTAGCTCCAGAATGCCGCCGACCCCTGCGGTGCCGCACTGCCCAGCCCGCCGTGCCCGATCCCGTGCATCAGAACGATCATCACCATACTGAGAATGCGCATCGTCTCAAAGCCGCTATGCCGTTTTTGTTCTTCCATACCCCGTTTTTCCCCCTTACAGCTCCCCTGTTTCCAGCTGCCGCAAAGCCTGCCGCACCTGCTGTTCCGGCCGCAGCCACATCTGATAGTAGTCCGCATTGTGCTGCGCCATGGCTAAGATCGCCGCCGGGTCTGCCAGCAGCTGCCGCAGCTGCTCCTCACATTGTGCCGGGGACGTATACATTTTATAGTTTTTCCCTTCTTCAAAGCCGCCCGGCAGGGTGTACCGCAGCGGCTCGGTGACGATGGCGCGCCCCGCCGCCACATACTCGGCCAGCTTCCAGCCGGTAGAGCCGTGCAGTCCGGTAGAAGCCACACAGATCTCGGTGTGCTGCATCCGGTGCAGGTAGGCGCGCTTGCCGGTCAGCCTGTCCGGCACGATCAGTTCCGGGCACTGCCGCCGGGCACAGGTGTTGTCGGACACGCCGCCGGTGAACTGCGCCGGGAAGGCACTTTGCAGCCGGTGCAGCAGTTCAATGCGGTCTGCGTTCACCTGCCGCCACTCTGCCTGTAAGTCCGGATATTGCTGCACCGCCGGCTCCTCCGGGTCCCACAGACGGGTGAGAAAGAGGATGCGCGGCTTTTTGCGCACCCGGATCAGCCGGGCTTCAAAGTCCTGCGGATAGCAGCGGGTGGAAAGTGCCCACTGCTTCAGGCGGCTCTTTGCGCTGCGCTCCGCTTCCAGCGGCGAGCCCGGACAGGTAACGTAATAGTTCAGCCCCAATGGCCGCAGCTTTGCGGAGATATCTCCTGGGAACTGCCGGTTCTTCTCAGCCGAAAAGGAGCGCTTGAACACCACATCTGCCCGGCTGAACAGTGCCAGCACCGCCGCCGGGTCATTGTAGAAGTAGCCGTCCATCAGGTCGAACACCACTGTGCGGCCGTCAATTTCAGTTTCCAGCAGCGCCTCCCGGGCAATGGGGCTGCCCTGCCGCGCGTCCAACACCCGCAAAGTCAGTTCCCCGCGCTTTGCCAGCAGGGTAAAGCCCGCCAGAATGCCGCTGATATGGGCAGCACCCTCCCGGGTGGCAAGTTTTACTGTGACCTGCATTTTATACCTCCTATCTACGAAACAGCCCGGTGCGCCGCTCACCCATGGGGATCACGTCGCAGAACACGCAGCGACTCTTGGTGGACAGCTGCACATCCCGGTGATAACAGCCGAAGAACCATTTTTCATAGGTCAGCTTCAACAGAATTTTGTCCAGAAACTGGTGCAGCTGGTTGGTCTCGCCGCTGGCCAGCACCGTAAAATCCAGGAATCTGCTTGGCGCGTCGTGGGTGAGCACATAATCCACCTGATCGCCGCAGGCTTCCAGGTTCTGCTCGCAGGCCGCATATTCTTCATCGGAGGGCATCTCCTGCTTCCACCAGTTCACGCCCGGCTCCCGTTCCTCCCGGTCCGGGCTTTCGGCCCCGCCGAAGCACAGGTACTTTTTGCCCTCCAGCTCCAGCACGCTGCCGCGGCACACATGGTAGACATTGCCGCCCAGGCTCTGCACCCGGCCGCCGAACCGCTCCGTTTCCGGATATTGGGCCAGCAAGTCGTAATTTTCGTGGGAACCGTCCAGAAACAGCAGGGTATACGGCCGCTTTCGCAGCCAGTCCAACTTTTTCTGTTCCTCTGCGCTGCCGTCCCACACAAAGCCGAAATCGCCCAGCACCACCACGATGTCCCGTTTTCCCAGCCAGCGCAGCCGCCCGTGCCGGAACCGGTCCAGATCGCCGTGGGTGTCGCCTGTCAGATATACCATTCCCGTCCTCCTGTGCCGGAGCGTGCAAAACCGCAGCCAAAAGCCGCAAAGCCCTTGTCACGTCCCGGCAAACCTGTTATTATAAAGTATACAGCGTCTGCTGTTCCATTTGTGTTTTCTGCGTATCGCTGCCGGTGCGCATTGCTTCGTATAGTTTATCGCTTTTTGAAGGAATTGTCCACATGAAACGTATTTTTGCACTGATCCTGTCGTTTGCGCTCCTGCTCAGCTGCCTGGTGCTGCCGGCGGGTGCCATGTTCGACCCCTCCCCCGTCTATCAGGTGCAGGCCCAGAGCGCCTACATCGTGAACACCGACACCAACATCATCGTCTACGAAAAGGACAGCACCAAACAGGTGTCCGCCGGTGGCCTGACCAAGTATATGACCATCGCACTGGTGCTGACCAACTATGCCGACCAGCTGGACAACACCTTCCAGATGCCGTTTGCCATCTCGGACTATGTGCACAACACCAGCAACGCCGACATGCGCTCCAACGAGACTTTCACCTACCGCGAAGCACTGTACGCCATGGTCACCCGCAACGCCAACGAAGCTGCCATGGGCCTTGCCTATACCCTGTCGGGCGGGGATCTGGACGGCTGGGTGAGCCAGATGAACGCCCTGTCCCAGCGCATCGGCACCACGAACAGCACCTGGACGGACGCCTGCGGCATCGACAGCGGCAACGTGACATGCGCTGTGGACATGTACCTGATCCTGCGCTACCTGATGAGCTTTGACGCCTTTGTGGAGATCTCCGGCGTGCCCACCTTTACCATGCCGGCCAAGGAGAAGCACCGGTCTCCGTCGGTGCTGGTCAGCCAGAATGCAGCCCTGAGCAAAAGCAGCGGCGGCAATTACTACCGCAGCGCCATGCAGGGCGGCATGTGCGACGTGACCGCCTACAAGAAGGACAGCGGAAACCAGAGTTACGTTTCCTGGGCCAATCAGGACGGTGCCACCTATATCTTCTGTGTGATGCAAAGCCCCGACACCTGCGACACCTTCGGCTACGCCAACCGCCGCCCGGCCCTGTATGAGACGGTGCGGCTGATCGACTGGGTGTTCGACACCTTTTCCATCCAGGCCGCACTGGACACCGACCTGGCGCTGGCCGAGATCCCGGTGAAGTATTCCGCCGACACCGACACCCTGCAGCTGTATCCGGCCGACAGCATGATGACCCTGCTGCCCTCCACCGGCGACGGCAGCGTGACCCAGAAGTATTTCCACCTGCCGGACTACGTCTGTGCGCCCATCCGGCAGGGCGACGTGGTGGGCACCGTGGAGCTGAAGCTGGCGGGCGAGACCATCGGCGTGGTGAACCTGATCGCCGGGCAGGATGTGGACCAGAACGCCCTGCTGCTCACCGTGGCCAAGATCCGCGAATTTCTGGGCAGTCTGTACCTGAAGGTGGTCATCGTGCTGAGCGTGCTCAGCGCCGCCATCTACGGGCTTTGGCTGCTGCTCAACCGCTGGAACCACCGCCGCCCCACCCGGAAGATCCACCGCCGCTGACCGGATCTCGAATAAGCAAAAAAAACGCCCCGGAAGCCTTCCAGCTTCCGGGGCGTTTGGTTGCGCCAGCAGGAGTCGAACCTACGATGGGGGAGTCAAAGTCCCCTGCCTTACCGCTTGGCGATGGCGCATCGTGCAAAACAGTATATCATATTTTCCGGATTTTCACAAGAGGCACCGGCATGTTTTCTTCCGCGCGGAGGCAGATCTTCTTTCATGAAAAATTTTTGGGGATTCGCTGAAAAACCTTGCCAAACTGTTGCGGTTGTGGTACGCTGTGGAAGCGAAGTCATTCAAGGCCGTGCCGGAATGCCGCCCCCGCCGGGCAGGCACCGCAAGTGCTGCGGGGCACGGTTACTCCCGGGAAAGTGAGGAATTTTATGAAAAAAATTTTCCGAGCATTGACACTCTGTCTGGTCCTGCTCAGCCTGCTGTGTGCGGCAGTGCCTGCCGCCTTTGCCGCAGGAAATAAAGAGGACGCCTTTTATACCATCGGTCTGGACGCCTGCGGCGGTGTGAGCTCCACCGTGGTGGTCACCACCAATCTGGACGGCAAACTGACCACCCTGCCGGAGTCTCCCACGATGGACGGCTACACCTTCAACGGCTGGTACACCGAGCCGGTGGGCGGCAGCCGGATCACCACCGCTACCGTGTTCACCGGTGACACCACCATCTACGCCCAGTGGACCGCAAAGTCCAGCTCCGCCAGTCCCACGGCCCCTACCCTGCCCGTGACCGGCGGTCCTGCCCTGCAGAAGCATCTGGGCACCCTGCTGGTGGCCGGCATTCTGGTCACGCTGGTGGTCGTGGCCGCCGTCTGATTTTTACATTTTGGAAAAACATGCACTGATTTTACGAAAGAAAGGAATTCCCATTATGATGACCGAAATGAAACTGCCCGCCTGCTATGCCGTGATCGACGAAAACGAGATGACCTATCTGGACGGCGGTGCCACCATTGCCGACAGCGACGCTTACAAGGCATTCCTGAACGTGGGTCAGGTCTTTAACCAGCTGGCCCGCATCTTCTCCGGTGCAAGCTCCATTATCAACAACATCAATGTGATCTACAAGTCCGTCGTTGAGCTGAACAATCTGCTGGGCGGTTTCATCAAGAAGTAAACATTCTGCCGCAAAAAGAGCACCCTGTTTTCCGCGCAGGGTGCTCTTTTTGCGCAGCCTGAGGAATTTTGTGTGCGATTTTCAAAAAATATTTTTTGAAACCCCACTGCAACGCCATTTTTGTTATGGTTTTGTTGCATTTTGTCTGGTAGAATGCTGTATGTATGGATGTTCGGAGTTTCGACGAATTTCTGTACGAAAATCGCTTTTTCGCGCAGCAGGGCCCGTACCGGCCCTGCAACGCTTTTGATACGGAGGTGCCGTTATGGCAGACCGTGAACTGCGGCATATGCGCCGCACTGAACTGGTCGAGATCATCTTTGCGCTCAAGCAGAGCGAAGATCAGCTCAAAGCCGAAAATGCAGATCTGACCGCCAAACTGGAGCAGCGGCAGATCCATCTGGACAGTGCTGGGTCCATTGCACAGGCCGCTCTGGAACTGAACCATGTGTTTGAGGCTGCGCAGGCAGCCGCCGATGATTATCTGGCTTCGGTGCGGTCGGTCGACCGGGACGCCCTGCAGGCGCAGGCAAAGGCCGAAGCAGACCAGATCCTGGCACAGGCCCAGGCCGAGGCGGAACAGCTGAAGGCACAGACCAAGCGGGAATGTGACGCCCTGACCGAGGCAGCAGAGCACAAGCGTGCCCAGACAGAGGCCGACTGTGCCGCCTTGCGGGCCAAAACGGAACAGGAGATCGCGGCACGGCGGGCTGCTTTTGAGCAGAGCACCCGTGAGCTGCTGCGCAGCCGCTGTGACACCGATATCCTGCCGGAAGAAGGCAAGGTAAAATGAAATCAACCGAGATCAAATTTACGGCCATTCCCTCCACAGAGGAGGTAAAGGCCGAGCGCGACCGTCTGGCCTACCGCAGCCGGTACGGACGGGTACTGCGCAGCACCATTTATGCGCTGGTGGTGGTGGCCGCTGTGGCCGTGCTGCTGGCCACCCTGTTCCTGCCGGTGCTGCAGGTGTCCGGCGACAGCATGAACCCCACGCTGGAGGACCGGGATATTCTGCTGCTGGTCAAGTCCGACAGCATGAAAACCGGCGACCTGTGCGGCTTTTATTGGCAGAACAAGCTCCTGCTCAAGCGTGTGATCGGCCAGCCCGGTGACGTGATCTCCATGGACGAGGACGGCCATGTGACCGTGAACGGCACTGTGCTGGACGAGCCTTATGTGGACGAGCTGGCACTGGGCGAATGTGACATCCGGTTCCCCTATCAGGTGCCGGAGAACCGGTATTTTGTGCTGGGCGACCACCGCTCGGTGTCCATCGACAGCCGCAGCAGCGTGATCGGCTGCGTGGAAAAAAGCCAGGTCGTGGGGCGGGTGTTCCTGCGCATCTGGCCGCTGAACCGCCTTGCGGTTTTCTGAGATCGTGCCTGCGGAGCGGGCGAATGCGTCCCGCCTCCGAAGCAATGTTGTGTGCATAAATTTCCCCAATCTGGAAAGGAGCGAATCATCCCCTCATGAAAAAGACGTTCAAAAAACTGTTTGCAGCCCTGCTGGCAGCAGCGCTGGTGCTGGCTATGGCCGTGCCTGCTTTTGCAGAGACCAATGCCACCAAAGGTTCCATCACCATCAGCAACACGGTGAAGGACGAGACCTACACCATCTACCGCATGTTCAAGCTGGACAGCTACAACGCTGAAAGCAATACCTATTCCTACACCGTAGAATCGGATTGGGAGGGTTTCTTCAAGACGGGTGCCGGTGGAAACTACATCACCCTGGACGGCCAGAACCACCCCACTTGGACGGCTGCTGACGAAAACGATTCCACCACTGTTGCCGCATTTGCTAAGGCAGCTCTGGCCTGGGCAGCTGATAAGAAGATCTCTGGCACTAAGGAAACCGCAACTGGTGGCACCGTCACCTTCTCTAACCTGGACCTGGGCTACTACCTGGTGGACAGCTCTCTGGGTGCTCTGTGCGGCCTGAATACCACCAATCCCGATGCCACCATCAAGGAAAAGAACGGCCAGCCCACCATCGAGAAAAAGGTCAAGAGCCACTATGATGGCTGGGCAGAAAAAAACACCGCCAAGATCGGTGATACTGTGGAGTTCAAAATCGTTGTCCACGTGGAAGCCGGTGCACAGAGCTATAAGGTCGCCGATACCATGAGCGATGGCCTGACCTTTAATAGCAGCTCTCTGAAGGTCACTTACAAGGATGCTCCTGCCACCGCAAATAGTGATTATACTCTTGAGCCCGGCAAGAACGGTACCACCTTCACCCTCACCTTTAAAGACAGCTATGTTGCAGACAAGGTCGGTGAGGCTATCGTTGTGACCTACAACGCTACTCTGAACGATAAAGCCGTTGTTACTGGCAACAAGAACAAAGCAACCCTGGGCTACGGCACCAACAAGACCGTCGAAAGCGAGACCACCACTTACACCTACGAGTTCGACCTGGTGAAGGTGGACGGCGCCACCAAAAAGCTGCTGAACGGTGCCGAGTTCAAGCTGTACGATGCAGAGAACGGCGGCAGCGTCATCAAGGTCGTTCCTGTCGCGGGCGGTTACCGTGTGGCCAATGGTGATGAGACCGGTGCTGTTGATACCATCAAAGTCAACGGCAAGGTGCACATCTCCGGTCTGGACAAGACCACCTACTGGCTGGAAGAGACCAAGGCACCCGACGGCTACAATATGCTGACCGAGCGCAAGCCCGTTAGCCTGACCAACGGCTCCAACAACACCACGCTGACTTCCAGCACCTGGTCTGAAGCTGACCATGGTGTTGCCGTGGAGAACAATGCCGGCACTGTGCTGCCCAGCACCGGCGGCATGGGCACCACCCTGTTCTATGTCATCGGCGGCGGCCTGATGGTGGCAGCAGTTGTGCTGCTGGTCACCAAGAAGCGCATGGAGCACAAGAACTAAGCAACCATCCCTGAAAACACCCGGAGCGGGGGCGACCAACTCGCCTCCGCTCCTTTTTCACAGCACAGAGGGCCTTGCCATGAAAAAGCACTCCGGCACCATCCTGCTCGTCCTCATTTTCTTTGTGGGCCTTGCGGTGATGCTCTACCCTACCATCAGCGATTACATCAACCAGCGCAACCAGACCAGGGTTGTCAACAGCTACGCCCAACAGGTGGACGGCCTGTCCGACGCCGACTACACGGCCTATTTTGATGCCGCCGACGTCTTCAATCAGGAGATCGCCGCCGACCCGGATGCCCTGTACCACGCCGACCGCTTTTCCACCTACAGCACCACGCTGGACGTGACCGGCACCGGCATCATGGGCTACATCACCATTCCCCGCATCGGGGTGGAGCTGCCCATCTACCACGGCACCAGCGACGCCGTGCTGCAGGTGGCGGCAGGCCATCTGGAAGGCACCAGTCTGCCGGTGGGCGGCGAGAGCACCCATGCGGTGATCTCGGCCCACCGCGGCCTGCCCAGCGCCAAGCTGTTCACCCATCTGGACCGGCTGGAGGTGGGCGACACCTTCACCATCACCGTGCTGGACCGGGAGCTGACCTACGAGGTGGACAAGATCTCCATCGTGCTGCCCACCGAGGTGGACGAACTGAAGGTGGTGGACGGCAAGGACTACGTCACCTTGATGACCTGCACCCCCCTATGGCATCAACACCCACCGGCTGCTGGTGCGCGGCCACCGTGTCACCGCCCCGGAGAACCTCAAGCGCATCCGCGTTGCAGCTGACGCCACCCGCATTGAGCCCATCCTCATTGCGCCGCTGCTGGCCGTGCCGCTGCTGCTGCTTTTGCTCATCGGCCTGCTGGTCTCCGGCAGAAAACGCAAACAGAAATGACAAAAGCCGCCTGAAATATCCCCCCGGCATAGACAGAGCAACCCCAGAGCTCTGTTTGTGCCGGGGGTATTTTCTCTCACAAAAAATTCGCCGTTTCGTAGCTGAAACGGCGAATCAAGTCTCTATTCTTTTACGGTGTGCGGATTATTTTTTCAGACGATGGTGCAGTATCACATCTTCTGCAAACCGAAAGACCGGGCGCTTCTGCCGGAGCTGCCCCTGCGGAACCAGGCGTGACCCCGGTGTTCACTCCACCAGCGCCACGGCCACGTCGTTGACGTTCGTGCCGGTAGCGCCTGTGCGGATGAGTCCGCCCACCGCCTGCAAAGCATGGTAGGCGTCGTTGTCGGCGAGGGTGCGGTACACGTCCCGCCCGGCTGCGCGAAGGGCGGCTTCCGTCTCGCCGTCCACATAGCCGCCGGCGGCATCGGTGGGGCCGTCGGTGCCGTCGCTGCCCACCGAGAACACACAGCAGTGTTTCAGCCCGGCCAGCGCAGGAGCCGCCGCAAGGGCCAGCTCCTGGTTGCGCCCGCCCAGGCCCTTGCCGGTCAGGTGCACCACGGTCTCGCCGCCTGCAATGTAAGCCAGCTTCCGGCCTCCACCCGCATGGGTGCGGACCACCGAACCAAGGAAGCTGCCCGCCTCCCGCGCCTCGCAGCAGAGCCGGTCGGTGAGAAGCACCGGCTCATACCCCAGCGCACGGCAGGCCGCAGCGGCCGCCGTGCACAGCTCCCGCACACTGCCGGTAATGCGGGTGGTCACGTTGGTCAGAGCCTTGGGGGTCTCCTGCCGTAGCAGCTCCTGTGCCGCGGTCGACAGGCGCAGGTGGTATTTCTCAGCAATGGCGATCGCCTGCCCGCAGGTGGAGGTGTCCGGCACCGCCGGGCCGCTGGCGATCATATCCAGCGGGTCGCCCAGAATGTCGCTGAGGACGATGCTGAACACCTGTGCCGGGGCGCAAGCCTGCGCGAACCGCCCGCCCTTGACGCCGGACAGACGCTTGCGGATGGTGTTCATCTCCACGATGTCTGCGCCGCTGGCCAGCAGCTGGGACGTAATGTCCTGCAGCTCCTCTGCAGGGATGAGCGGCTTTTCAAACAGTGCACTTCCGCCGCCGGAAAGCAGGAACAGCACCGTGTCCTCTGGCTGCAGGCCCTGCACCAGCTCCAGCGCCTTCTGGGTGGCGGCAAAGCTGTTGGCGTCCGGCACCGGGTGGCCTGCCTCGCAGCAGGTCACACCGGGGATCTTCCCTTTTACATGATTGTATTTGGTCACGACCACACCGCCGTCCACATGCCCCAGCACGGCAACGGCAGCATGTGCCATCTGCCATGCGGCTTTTCCGGCGGCCACCAGCACCGTGCGCCCTTCCGGGTGAAAATCCTTCAGCGCACGGCGGACGGCCTCGTCCGGCAGCACCGCCCGGATGCTGGCTTCCACGATCTGATCCGCGCAGCTGCGCAGCGTTTTTTCCATAAACAAGAGCTCCTTTCGTTTCCGGTCCGCGTCCGACACGGCAGGCCGGTCCATCCGGCTCCATTATACCGCAGAACCGGCGTTTCGGGAATATTGAAAAAGCAGAGCGGTCCCCTTCTGCGGGATGCTCTGCTTTTCTTGTCAGGTCTCTTTCTGCAGCTCTTTGTCGATCAGCCCCTGCAGGCGCTCGGTCTCTTCTGCTGCATAGGCTCTGGCATCGATCTCCACCGGCTGGAAGTAATAGCTCAGGATGTCTCCTCCTCGCCTGAGACGTACCCATTCTGATCGTTCCTCAGCCATCGTCTGGCCTGGTCGTAGTAGGCCGCCTGGGTCGCGGCATCGTCCCAGTCGATGTTTTCCACCACATAAGCCTGCTGCGCATGGTACGCCTCGTGGGCGATGGTGTCCATGGTCTC
>OLNV01001774.1_pt1 | contig 13389 bp, 11 predicted proteins | sample 1672891 | NCBI WGS metagenome assembly OLNV01 (sample SAMEA3136734, study PRJEB25190) | human gut metagenome | biome: human gut; feature: human-associated habitat; material: faeces | place: Austria | collected 2013 | reverse complement strand
ACAGCTGATATGCGCTCGCACAACACCTGTTGTGCATGCGTAGACCAGCTGATGGGTGCCTACAGCAAACCAACATTACTCGCAGATGGTTTTATCTATCTGTTTTGTAAAAACTTATAACCGGATTTTTGATATTGATTACTATACAATCTAGAGATAGAAATAGAGCTATTAAGCACTTCATTTGCCATATTACCTGTTTTTCTATAAGAGAAAAATCTATAGTCGTACAACTATAGGTCATTTAGCCGTACAACTAATGAATCACAGCAAAAGCCACTTTTTACTAATCACATAACAGCCTGTTTATCAAACAATTGTAATTCTTAGTCATATTTTCAGTATTCACAGCAAAAATAAGAGCCGGATGAAATACGGGAATCTCCGCAAGGGATTTGTCAAAAAAAAACACAACCCTATTTTTATCTTCCCTTTAGTGATACAGAACGACCTAACTTATTAGTTCATTCCGAAATACCAGAGAGGGATGATGATTCCATGCCCAGTCTCGATATCGTCTTTTACGATGCGTCCATTTTTCACGTCCTCTATCTGCTTTTTACCTTTCTTCCAACCTCCGATCTCAAAAGTATAATCACCGTTGGTGAAATCAGAAACCCTAGAGTAAATGGCATTTTGTTTTACTCTCATCTGATTGTAGAAGAAAGTTTCCCTTATATTGGCTCAAGGGAGATTGTCCATGGATAAGACAACCTCTCCTAACCAAATATCTTCTCTATTTCATTGAATAGAAGTAGACACAGTTTGTTACCAAAGCGATATTGTATCATAACCTTACAGAAAGTTATACAAGACTTTAATAAATGTTGTTCCTTGGGCACAGAAAGTAATGGGTACCTATAAGCAGACAAGCGATAGTAACCAATGAGGAAAAGTTAGTAGTGAACCTTTTCCTCATCGATTATCTCCATACCTTTTGCTTTGAATAATTGTACTAACTCTTGGGGTGTGGAATATGTTTTTATAAACGAAATTCTTTTTGCCATATAACCATAAAAAAACGACCCGCACATTTGAGCATCGTTGAGAGGCTTGGCGGGTTCTCGTAATGCAAAGGTACGAATAATAATTGAAAACACATTTTTTAGCAAGAAAAATAACGCAAAAAGTGGATTCCTTCGACATATTTATATTTAAAGATGTTAAATCTAGCAATTAAAATACGTTTTTTCGAACAAACAATGCTAAATTCAAGGCAAAAGTGTTACCTTTGTATTGTCTATACCCATACTCCCCCAATGGGCAGAGGTTGGGCAGACATACATATGGTATAAGGCTGTTTTGTAAACTTTGGTTTTGATGTGTAAATCTGTTCACAACGCAATTTGTCAAAAACAAAGCAATGAAGAACGTCTCATGAGGTGTATTATATTTAGTCCTCATTGACTTCGGACGATTTAATCGCTCTCTGTCAAGAATTCATTCTATATACTTACACTGGCAGGGGCTTTCGGCGTTACACGTTTCGACAATTTGGACGTTGCTAGAATCTCTTCATGTGGAACGAATGGCAAAACAGGCTCCAAGTTTTATCGTATGCATAGTATCTTTTATTAACCTGCTGTAGGAACGCAGCAAAAATGAAAATTGAAATGAAAAAGTGTATAGTCTTTTCTATTTGCTTATTCGGTGCAAGTTCTATATTTGCACAATCTAAGCAAGACACTCTTTTCTATGACAAGAATTGGAAAGGAGTTGAGTCTAAATCATTTGCCTCTTATTATCGCATTCTTAGCGGAAATGCAGATTCAAATTTTGGTAAGCGATTCCGTGATTATTATGTTACGGGAGAATTGCAATCAGAAGGAGGTTACATTAGTATAGACAAATATGACGATTCAAAATCTGTAATGGATGGAGAATGGACGAATTATTATAAGTCTGGAAAAATCGAACAGAAAGGCTATAGACGCAATGGAATAGAAGAAGGAGAATATACAGCGTATTATGAAAATGGTCTCATAAAACTCCATTGCACGATGAAAAATGGAAAGCCTAATGGCATACTTACCCAATTTGATGAAAAGGGTGACATGTGTTCGCAAACCGAAATGTTAGATGGTAAACCTCGTTATGATTACTATATTCTTTCAAACAAAGATGGATTTGGCGGTAAGTTCCGTATAAGTGACAACACACCTATATGGGAATCACCTTCTCAATATGAGAAGAAGACTGAATACAAGGATGGAGCAGCATGGCCATACTATATAAAGAATGGTCTGATGGTTGCCATGACCAACACTCAAGTAAAAGATTATGGAAAATGGTATCAAATATCAATTGTTGTGTCCAACAACTCTATTGTTCCCATTGATTTTGACCCAGCTAAGATAACTTCAAAGCTCAAAAAAACAAATGGTCAAGAGATTGAATTGGAAGTGTATTCTGCAGATAAATATATGAGAAAAGTAAGAAGAACCCAGAATTGGAACATGGCATTTGCTGGTATTGCTGAAGGATTAGCTGCTGCTGGTGCTGGTTATACAAGTTCCACAACCCAAACAAACACTTCTTATAATGGCTATTCAAATTCATATGGTAACGCTTATGCTTATGGTTCTGGAGGATATGCCTATGGTAGTTACAATGGAAACAGTTCATTTCATGGTAATTCTTCTACAACCTCTCACACTGTTACATATGATGGAGCAGCAGCATACCAAGCACAAGTTATAGCTAGCAATCGCATGGCTAACTATGAAAATGCTCTTTTACAAGAAAGAGAAATTAAACAAGAAGGATATTTAAAAAGAACAACAATATATCCAGGACAAGCCATATCTGGATATATCAACATAAAACGCAGTAAGGGTGACACCATGGATGTTATTATAGACATCAATGGAGCTAAATATGTATTCCCTTGGAATATTGCTAAATAAACAGGCAACTAATCGACCAACGCTAAGCCTGACGTGCAGAGGTCATAAACTCAATTACAAGTATGAAAATAAGTAATTTTTTCCGAAAGTAGCTTGAGCCAGAGAAGTGGGCTCAAGTTGCTAAAAAATTGTGGTTGGTATCACAATTAGTAACAAGTTTACTATCCTTGAATAGAGATGCTATGCAGTACTATTAGCAACCGAACATTGCAAACGAGATAAATCTCAACTGCAGTCTCTTAGGTGCATACGAAGACGTAAAGGAAACATATTCGTACAACCGAAAGTAGGCACTTGATTAACCTTCTCGAGAAAGACTGACTGTAGAGGATACATTTCTGTTCGGAGAAAAAGGGGTTCGAATCCCCTTGTCAGTCCCCCTTGTATTACTAAAGTGGGTATTCTTGTAAATTGTTATAAAGGATTTTCAATGACTCAATTCCTTCTTAGCTTCATATTTAAACATTTTCGGTTTGACATAATTTAATTCTAACAGAGTGAATAACAATGTTATATGTAAAAAAAACATAGTCAAACTTCATAAAATACACCAGTATCATTTGAGTGATACTATCGCTATTAATTCACGTTATAAAGGTTTACTCTGGACGGACACACGTTAGGCTATACTCTTCCGAGCATTGTCTAACGGGTGCAAGTCCCGAGTAAGCCCTAATAGCGGGAATTACATAGCCAAAGGCAAGGGTGTTCATCGTGAGGTGAAATCTGAAAGAAGCCGGCGGCAAACATCTGACCTAATGGACAGAAACTTCATACAAGGCATATGACCGTGGGTAAGGTTGCTATACAAACCAAAGCCCTATAGCTATTCGGAACGGCGGTGTGAATGAAGTGGGTATAAGATGGAAAGACAATGCTCTTATCCGAGGAGGTCTCACGGACGCTTCAAATAGTTGTTTTTACGAAAGAAGTGGAGTAAAGCTTACCGTGAGAAGTCAGCAGAAGCCATAGTAGTGCAACCGTCGATAATGTTGCATGAAGGGCAGAACCTAACAATTAAACGATAGTAATTGAAACATACCTTATGAAGGAAAGAATGCAGAAAACATTATCCCAAGTTAATGGCTGCCCCCAAAGAGATAGGTCGGAAACCGAATGGTATGGGGGAGTGCAGACCTTCATGTGGATGTGTGAAGACAACATCGTGGAAGTACCATTCGAGAAGGAACACCTTTTCGAGCAAATCCTTAGTCCTGCAAATCTCAACCGAGCCTACAAGGCTGTTGTGAGAAACAAAGGCTGTGGTGGTATCGACAAGATGTCGTGCGAGCATTTACTCCCATGGCTCTTGACCAATAAGGATGAACTCATCCGTTCCTTGATGGACGGTTCTTATCGTCCGAACCCAGTGAAAAGGGTAGAAATACCCAAGGACAATGGCAAGATGCGCCTGTTGGGAATACCTACAGTAGTAGACCGTCTGGTGCAACAAGCCATCAACCAAGTACTGACTCCCATCTATGAGAACCAATTCTCCAAGACGAGCTACGGCTTCCGTCCGAGAAGAGGATGCCATGACGCACTACGAGGAGCGCAAAGGATAATCAACGAAGGCTACATATATGTAGTAGACCTTGACCTTGAACGCTTCTTCGATACCGTGAGCCATAGCAAACTCATAGAAATTCTCAGCCGTACGATAAAAGACGGCAGAGTGGTCAGCCTTATACACAAATATCTCCGAAGTGGTGTAATGAACAAAGGCTTGTTTGAAGCGAGCGAGGAAGGAACTCCCCAAGGAGGACCGCTAAGTCCGTTGTTGAGTAACATCATGCTCAACGAATTGGATAAAGACCTTGAACGCAGAGGACTTCCCTTTGTACGCTATGCAGATGACTCGATGATATTCTGTAAGTCCAAGAGGGCTGCAATGCGAGTGAAGGAGTCTATAACCCGATTTATAGAGAATACTCTATATCTCAAAGTCAACAAGGAAAAGACCGTAGTGTCGTATGTGCGCGGAGTGAAATATCTCGGCTACTCCTTTTATGTGATGAAAGGCAAATGCCAACTCACGGTGCATCCAAAGTCCAAAGCCAAGATGAAGTCAAGGTTGAAAGAACTGACAAGTCGCAGCAACGGATGGGGATATGCCAAGAGAAAGCAAAAGCTGAAAGAATACATAAGAGGTTGGGTCGGCTATTATCACCTTGCTAATATGAAGCGTCTCTTGCTTGAAACGGACGAATGGCTAAGGCGTAGAATCCGCATGTGTATATGGAAAGCTTGGAAGAAAGCCAAGACAAAAGTGGCAAACCTCATCATATGTGGAATCAATAAATACCAAGCATACGAATGGGGTAATACTCGCAAGGGCTATTGGCGAATAGCTGACAGCCCTATTCTAAAAAGGGCGATAGATAACAATAAACTACGCTCCGCAGGGTATGCTACTTTAATGGAAGCGTATCTCGAATGGTATCCAAAATAGGAACCGCCGTATGCGGAACCGCACGTACGGTGGTGTGAGAGGTCGGAAAACGAAAGTAGGAAGAAAACTGCTTCGTTTTCCTCCTACTCGATTTGCTTTCTCTGGTTATTGCCGGATATAGTATTTGTAAATGGGAATGGAGAATGCAAAGTGGGATAAAATGTGGATAAACAAAAAGAGTCACAAGTAAAACTTGCGACTCTTTTCTGCGCTTCAAGATGGGCTTGAACTTTAGAGGTTGAAATCTTATGAAATGTATAGAAACTGTAAGGTGCACAAAATCAGGTAGTTATGATTTGTGCTAAAGCTGTATATGTTTGTTAAAGTTTCAAAGATAGAATTAAAATGGGTGCTTATCGGGTGCATTTTTGAGGCAAAAGTATTATCTTTGCACCCAACAAAATAATAGAATATATGGCACAGTTTTTCTTACGTAGTTCAAGAACATCAGGAGAGGCTCCTCTCTATACCAAGATAAGGCGTAATGGCTTTCAGCTTTATGTCTGCACTGGTATTAATGTCGATATCCAAGAATGGAATAAGTCGCAAAAGAGTATGGCTGCTCTAAAAAGGTATGAAGCGACACCTGCAGGAATGAAAGTTCATAACTTGCAGGTGGAGGTGATGAATGCTATAGATTCTCTTTATTCCGAAAAGCGAATCAAATCAAAGGAGGATAAAGAACTTGTTGAAAAGACTATTTCTTCTATAGTCAACGGTACTGTAGAAGAAATACAAGAACGTATTATGGTGAATGAGGGGGAAGAGTTGAAGTATATTCATCGCTATTATGATTATTTCTTTGCTGGTATTTCTGATGGTTCTATTCGTCATGGTAACAATGCTGTTTATTCAGAAGGTTCTGTTGGCGTTTGGAAGTGCTTTGGAGATTATCTGAAAGTATATTGTAAGAAGAATATGTTGTTTTCTCAAATAGATAAACCTTTTGCTGATCGATTCACGTTGTTTTTGGAAAGGAAAGGTTTGATGATGCATACAGTCAACAAGAATGTCTCTTGTTTCCGTAAACTTTGTAATCTTGCAGCGATGGAAGGTTATAATTCAAATGCCGTGTCCCTTCGGGTTTGGAAGGATAAAACTGTCAAAGAGGAAGAGAAACGCAAGGAAATCTATCTTACTGATGAGGAAATTGATGGCATGTATAAAATGGAACTGACAGGTATGGAGGAGAAAGTACGTGATATATTTCTGTTGGGGTATTTTAGTTGTCAAAGATATAGCGATTATAGCGAGTTGAAAAAGAAGAACTTTATTACGTACAATAAGGAACTTGGTATTATCACTTTAACGCAAAAGAAAACAGGTAGGGAAGTTTGTGTGCCAATAGTTGATGACAGGGTTTATGAGTTGTGTAATAAATATCATTATGTTTTTCCTACTGTGACAGAACAACAGTTGAATGAGAAAATCAAAATTGTGGCACAGAAATTGTCTGCAACTATGCCATCAATGGGTGAAAAGGAGATTACTGTGCTTACTTCTAGAGAAAAAAGTGCTGAGGAAACTTATTCAAAACTCTTGAAGAAGAAAAAAGCAGGAGTAAAGTTTACCGAAAACGAACGCAAACGTTTTGGTAAATTGAATAAGGTTGCTATGCTGCATGGTAGTGAAACTCTTTATGAACGTAATAAGGATGGCGAGGTTATTCGTCCAAAATTTTAGTTGGTGTCCTCGCATACTTCTCGTAGAAGTGGAGTAACTAATATGTATAAGATGGGCATCCTGTCTAATATAGAAATGCGTAGTATAACAGGACATCGCTCCGAGAAAGTCTTTGAAACCTATATAAAGGTAAGTAAGGCAGAACAAGCACAGCAGATTGCCCAAAAGTTGAAGGCTGCAAAAGTAAGGTAAAACTATAAGTTGACAAGTTGAAAATGATTAGGCGTTTTCAGCTTTCAACATCATAAAAGTATTAAATAATGAAACTTGAAGAATTGAAAAAACAATTACCAGCTTGGAAAGAAAGCAATGCTGAGTTTTATAATAATTATGTCCATGCAATTAGAGATGGTAAAGCAACTCTTTCTGCTTATATGCATATCTATGATTATGCAATGGGCTTGATTTCAGATTTACCACAGACAGTAAAATTTGGTAGTTATGGAACGATATTCAAAAACTATCATTATAAGTTAGGATTTAATGGCTTGTTAGGAATGCTATTGCAGGTTTTTGAAAACGATAAAATGCTGTATTTTCAGGCTCAGGTAAATCGTGAAAAATTGAAGATGGCTATATTATATTGGTTCTTATTTGATGATTATCATTATAATTTGATGCTGGCAATTAAAAAATATCCAAGCCAAGAACTTAAAATGCAGTTGGAAGAATTAGAAGAGCAAGTGATAGAAAACGCTCTTGTCTTGGGTATAAAAGATAAAGAATATTGGGAGGAACAGCTTGCAAAAGGCGAATTGATAATTACTGGTAATAAATTACGTAAATGCTTCTTTGCTGAATCGGAAGAAAATTTCAATGTGGAGGAATTTGAAGGAATAGATGAATTGCAAGAGAAAGTTACATCAAATAATTTGGAGGACAATGAAGAAAAAAAGATGATACAGAGGTTAATGATTCGGAACTCTTGAAGGAAAAAGTAACAACTTGTAATAATAAACCACAGCGTGGGAGAAAACCAGCTTTCTTTGGCATTGATAGTTTACAGAAATTGTTTGCTTTAAAAATGAATCCGGAGAAAGCAAATGAGGTTGTAACCATGATGGAAAATGAAGCGTCATTGGAACTATACAATGGTATAAAATTAGTGTCTATGATAGTTGCTTTGGAGGCTTGTGGATATATTGACTATTTATTGGGCGGTAAGGTTTCTGGCTTTTATAAGCTATTGCCAGAAAGTTGTCGTCGAGTTTTGGTTTATGATACATTTCATGAACATTATAATAATATGCATTTATACCATTTCGAGAACAAGTGTCTTGACCAAACAATAAAGGATGAGACAAAGGAAAATTGGGAGAAAGAAATAAAATGGTATATATTGATGTTTCAAGGAATAAAATAATAGAGATTGAACTTGAAATTTAATGCCATGAAATGCCAATAAATACCAAATTGGCTGTCTATCAATTAGATGGCATTTCTTGGTATCTGTAATTTCAAAACAATTTTATAATTTTGCCCCCGAATTGATTAGCTACCAATTCTATTCGAGGGCATAAGCATGCGTGTGCCCATAAGTATTAATTTTTAATGTAGATTAGTTATGGACAGCGTAATTATACTAAACAAGGAACAGTTCCAGGATGCTATCTATAGAGCTGTGAGTCGATGCCTTGATGAAAGAAATATTGACATGATGATAAATTCTTCTAATAATGAGAAGGGTTTCTATAGCCGTGATGAGTTGTGCGATTTGCTTCATATCGCATATCCTACGTTATGGCGTATAGAGAAGAGTGGTTTGCTGAAGAGCCAAAAGGTAGGGCGCAAAAACTTGTACTTCAAGCAAGAGGTAGACCAATTGGTGAAGTCGGGTAAACTGGCTAAGTACAATCGTTAATAATGCACAGGGGTATGGAAAATTATGTTCAAGGCATTATTAACGATGTGGCTCAAAAGCAAGATTTATTTGCGAAGCAAGCTAATCCTTTAAATGAAATTACTGGTGAGATGTTGTTAAATCGTAATGTTCAAGAGATTCCTTCTCTATTGGATCCTTTGCTGCCAAAGGTAGGGTTGGCTTGTTTAGCTGGTAGTTCTGATACTGGAAAATCTGCTTTCTTGCGTCAATTCTCTATGTGCGTAGCTGCAGGATTGCCTTCTTTCTTGGGAAGGAAATTGAATGTGGAACATAGAAGTGCTATCTATGTCTCTACTGAAGATGATGAAACTGCTAATGCTTACTTGATGGTGCGACAAAACCAGCAACTTGGCTTGCAACCATCAGAGTTGGGGGGATTGCGTTTTTTGTTTGATTCGGAAAAAGTTGTGGAAGAATTGGATAAGCGTTTATCAGCTAAACCTGCAGATTTGGTGATTGTGGATTGTTTCTCTGATCTGTATATGGGAAGCATGAATGAAAGTAACCAGGTTCGCTTGTTTTTAAATCAATACTCCCAACTTGCTAGCAAGCATAAGTGTCTAATCATTTTTTTGCATCACTGTGGTAAGCGAACCGAGAATTTTATGCCATCAAAGCATAATCTCTTAGGTAGCCAGGCTTTTGAAGCGAAGATGCGATTAGTGTTAGAACTTCGAACGGACATAGAAAATGTAACTTATAAGCATCTATGTTGTGTAAAAGGCAATTATCTTTCTGCTGAATACAAAACAGAATCCATCAAGTTGAAATTCTCGGATAGTCTTACTTTCTCAGAGACAGGTGAACATGTGCCATTTGAGAACCTTTTGCCAATTTCATCGGATAATGAAACAAAGTACAATGCTATTATGCAGTTCAAGGCTGATGGCTTAACTTTGGATGAGATTGCTAAGAAGGTGGGGTATAAAGATAAGTCTGGTGTTTCTAAATTCTTGGCTAGATATGATAAAACTAAACATTAAGACTATGGATAATTATAACTATGTTGCTTTGACGAACGAAGTCGTTCGACGAGGTGCTAATCTTTTTGGGACCTTTGAAGAGTGGACGAAAGGTGCTTTTGCATTGTCTGCATTAGGGGAGAATGGGCGTGTTTTATTCAAGAACATCAGTAAGCTGAGTGATAAATATAACGAAATTGAAAATGATAAAAAATTCACGAATGCTTTGCGTACAAACAGTCAGGTAAGTATTGCGTCATTTATCTACATGTGTCAACAGAAAGGTATAGATACCAACAAGTTCTTCTTGAAGGATGGTAAAGAAACAGGATTATCTTTAGTTGTCCCTACAATTCGTCAAGTGAAAAGTCCAGCTGCATTTGTTGACATAGATGGACATTATGTAACAGATAGTTTGGATGTGCAAATGAAATCGGATTTTGTTACGTTTTTGAAGATGTTGGTTGATGATGATGACAGAATCAGAAACATTGTGGAAACCTATAGAATAGGGGTGACAAAACAACAACATACGATTTTTTGGTATGTGGATATTGAGGACAAGGTAAGATATGGAAAAATAATGGCTTATGGGAAAGATGGACACCGAATGCATGATATTGTTCCGCAAAGCATCCCTTGTGAACTATCTAAGCAGGGTAAAATATCTAAAGACTATACCATCAAGAAAACATTGTTTGGTGAGCATCTCCTAAATGACCCTATGTATGCCGATAAGTTGATAGGTATTGTTGAAAGTGAGAAAACTGCTGTTATTTGCTCTTTATGTATCTCAGATGTGCTTTGGATGGCAACAGGCTCTCTTGGAAATTTGCAAGCAGAAAGATTGCAAGCAGTCAAGTCAAGACGTGTAATCCTTTATCCAGATGCCGATGAAATGTCACAACCATTCTGTAAATGGAAGGCTTCTGCTGATGCGTTGAATGAAAAGGGATGGCAGATTCAGGTGAGTGGTTATTTGGAGACTGTTGCTACCTTTGAGCAGAAGCAGAAAAAGATAGATATAGCAGATCTTTTGGTGGCTAATTTACAAGAATATGGTGCTGGGTAGTTAGTTTAGAATGGTTCCTTGTGGTAATCTGTAGCAAGATATGCCGAGGTATTACTTTCACTACGTTTCGTAATCCTCTGCACTCTTGCATACTTCCCACAAAGGTCGTATGAGAACTATTCGCAGGCTCACAGTTTATTATGAATGATTAAAGAAAAAATGATATGAACAATAAAGACAATAAACAAATTTTAGAGAAGCGTAATCATGTGATAGTCGTCAAGGTTACGGATTCAGAATATAAAAAGATAAAGGCAATGGCTCAGAAATGCAGTCTTACTGTTAGTAGTTATGGACGAGCTCGTTTTGTTGGTTATGAGCCAAGGCAAGGATTGACAGAAGAGGAGTTCTATCGTCTTGGTAATTTGGCTCTTTGTCGTGTAGACATGGTGAATTTTGCCAATGCGTTGTCGGGGTTGACGCGTGAAGAAAAACTGCAACTCTTCCGAAACCATCGCCAGATGTATGACTGGTATTGTCTTGTTGCTCCTATTACCAATGCTGTTGTAGAGTATATGCAATTTATCCAGAAGGCTAATATCTTTCTGCCTCCCTCTATGAAAGATGTAACAAAGACAGAGTAAGTATGATAGGAATAGCACATGCCGTTTCCTATGGAATCAATACTCTTAGGTATATTAAGGGCGAGTCTGAGAAGAAAAGACATCCTGAGAAAATATATCATGTTTGTAACCAGTTTCTTCCTAATGATATAGATGCTATGGGAATGTGGGCAATGATGAACTTTAAAATAAATAGTCACCCAGGAATGAAGAACGGTCTGTTTCATGTAGAGTTAAGCCCAGCTAAGGAATGTACAGACAATTTTACGATGTCTGATTGGAAACGTCTTTGGAGTGATTTTGTAGAGGAGTTTGATAAACAGCAATTATATGATAAAGAAGGTAAAATGATTTCGAAGAAGACCAATCTTGCTGGTAGTATGGCTTCCGTTTGGCTTCATCAGGAATCTAAAAGTGGAATACCTCATCTTCATGCTGCTGTTTGTCGTGTAGATATGCAAGGTAATACGAATAATGATCATCGCATTGATATTCGGGTACAAAGGGCTGCGGAAATTGTCGCTGTGAAATATGGTTGGATGACAGCACGTAAGGTAAGAGATAGAAATGTTGATCTTGTAAGTCAAGCCTGTATGAATGCCCTACGACAGATGCCTCGTTGGGATTGGAATGACTATGTGGCTCGATTGGAAGCTTGTGGATATCCCCCAAAGTTGAAAAGGGATAGACAGAATCAAGTAGTTAGTTATATTATCTGTAAAGGGTGGACAAAATACAAGGCTTCAGAACTGGGACGTGGACGTAAGTTGACAGTGAAAAATATTGAGAACACATGGAAGGCTTTGCATCAAGAGGCTCAAAAGATTGTTGCGCCAACCTTGAAAGAAAATCAAGAGGTGTTTGCAGATAAGCCTATCTCTGCAATGTTCAGTCATAAGTCTTGTCAATCTGTTTCAGTCAACCATTATACAGAATGGAAACCTGAGAGTAGTAGTGTGAATATTGAGTGGAATGGTGAATCTTATAGCCGTTTTGTACCCAAGAAGGTTACTCAGGCATTTGATGAAGTCTTTGATTATCGAGTCGAGGGCAATTGGCAGTCTTTGACCAATCTTGCTTTGGCTTACTTCACAATGCTTGCTACCCCTTCTGTCACTTCTTCTGTTGGTGGAGGGGCTTCCAATAATGAAGGCTGGGGGCGTAAACGAGATGAGGATGAATTAGATTGGGCATACCGTTGTGCAAAAGCTGCCATTCATGCAATCGGCAGAAAACCGAAAAAGGGTATGCGTCGTTAGTGTATAATATAAAATAAGATGAACAATGAAAATTAAAACAGAGGATCTTCGAGCTGGATTGAATGACTTTTCTCCTGAACAGCAGATAGAAAAGGAGGTGAAGACAATTGATGCAAGTGCCAAGGCTTTGGCTGATGCTTCAAAAGTACTGACAGATCTCGTAAGTCAGATTGATGGCTTGACAAGTAGATTGGAAAAAGCTAATGTAATTCGTATTTCAGCTACGACAAAAGAAGAAATGTCTTCTATGTCTGTTCAAATGGTAGCTGATGCAGCTAAAGTGCTGGATACAAAGGTTAAAGAAACTGTAATACCATTTGCTAAGGAACTAAAGTTGATATGTCAACAACTTTCAGGCAGTGAACATCGAGTGTCTGTACCGATTTCTGTTGCATATAGTCTAATGGTTGTGCTAGTTTGTAGCCTTGTCTATGCAGGACTAGTAGTCTTTGCCAACTATCGTATAGTTCATTCTACCATATTGGGGTCTTGTACTTGGATAATGTTTGGATTTACTGTTTTCTTGCTTTCATTTATACTATTTATGGCTTATAAAAGAGGGTGTGTCATAAGCCTATGGCGCACCCTTTTCGTTTTTTCTCCTTTTTCC
>OLNV01001759.1_pt1 | contig 13501 bp, 9 predicted proteins | sample 1672891 | NCBI WGS metagenome assembly OLNV01 (sample SAMEA3136734, study PRJEB25190) | human gut metagenome | biome: human gut; feature: human-associated habitat; material: faeces | place: Austria | collected 2013 | reverse complement strand
GTATCCTGTATGGAAATTAGCCGATAAATACTACACAGTTAAATACGAAACCGGCAGCCGGTATGCAACGATTGGGGATATCCGGGTAAAGGAAGGGAATAAAGCGAGAAAACCGGCGATGACCTGGGCGGGAAGAACACTGCAGGGCTGGTATACCACGGCAGATTTTCAGGATGGAACGCTGTGGGATTTCGAGTCCCCTGTTAAGGGCAATATGACCTTACATGCGAAATGGGTGTTGAACGCACCGACGGTTGCCGTAGACGCTGATAATGCCGCAGCTGGAAAGGTTACGGTTCACACCGGAGATAAAGTGGTGCTTACAGCAACGGCGAGTCACGAGGCAGTGAAAGGAATCACCTTCTCCTATACCTGGTATAAAGACGGCAAAGAGATCAAAGCAAAAGCCACAGGCCGGGGAGTATCAGAGTCGAACAGGCTGGAAGTAGAAGAGGCCGGAACCTACAGTGTGAAGGTCACTGCCGACGACGGAACCCTGACAAGTGCGCAGGCGGAAAGCAATTCACTGGAGGTTGTTGTGACGGGACATGATTTCGGAGAATGGGTCATTGTCAAACAGCCGACAGAGACGGAAAAAGGTTGGAAAGAACGCACCTGCAAAATCTGTAATCGAAGAAATTCCGGCGATCGGAAAGCCGGAAGAGCCGAAGCCGGAAGAGCCGAAGCCGGGAACCACCAAACCGGGAAGCGGTCAGAAAACAGAGAATACCACAACGATCAGGAAAACTGTGAAAAGCGTAAAGACCGGGGATACAACCGGACTGAGAATGGCAGTGGGAGCGATGGCACTGGCAGCAGGAGCAGGAGTTATGATTAAAAGAAAAAAACGTTCATAGGGAGAGCGTGTGAGAAAAGCTCTGATAATCAGATTCTCTGTGCTAATAAAGGGTGAGAAGCTTCTCACCCTTTTGCTTTTGAAATTATACAGGTTTTATATTGGTTATTGCTATAGCTACGGATTGCATATATAATGGTAGAAAAGGAAATAATTTTTGAAAAGATACTTATACAAAAGAAAGGAAGATGTGATGAAGAAGAAAAGGTTTTTAACGGCGATTGCTGTTGCGTGTTCTCTGGTGCTGTCCCTGGCTTCTCCGAAAGTGGCTTCGGCTGTTTTTATAGGGGATGAAGCGCAGGATGCTCTTAACAGGATCAATGCGATCAGACTTGAGGCAAAAGATGAAGGAATCGTAGCACTTAAGTGGAACAATGATAAGCAGTTTGCAAATTCGCAGACTGCAAGTGGAGAGGCACTTCGGTGGTCACAATCGGCAATTGAGACAGCAAAGGTAAGAGCAGAAGAATGTGAAAAACAAGGAACGATCAGTCATACGCGTCCGGATGGCAGCCAGGCAGTTAATATTGTGGGAACATATAGCCTGGAGAACCTGGCGCAGGCATGGGGGCAGAAGCAAACAATGCTGGCGGCAGTAGAATCGTGGTATTCCGAAAAGGATGCATATCTGCGTCATCTCCGCTATTTGAGAGGAGAGGAAAGCTCTGACACAACCGAACAATGGGGACATTATTCAACCATGATTGCAAATGAGTTTACAGGGGTTGGACTTGGAACTGTTTATTATAAGGGCACAACCCAGTATGGTTATGAGAGTATAACTGCCGGTGAGTTCACGAATGCATCAGATTATACAGACAAATACCCGGAAGATGCCGGAAATACAGAAAATCCTGGAAATACAGGGAATTCAGGAAATACACAGAATCCTGGAAATACAGAAAATGAAGATGGTATTCATGATATCTTCACCGCAAAAGATACGAGTAAGCTTGAGGTTTTTAAAGCGCGTATTCTTAACAGACTTCTTTATCATGATGAGGCGATAGACGTGTCTGATATTGATATTTCAGAGAAAGAAATCGTGTATACAACTGGAAAGTATAACCTGACCGGTACATCTGCGGTAAGGCAGATTGTAAGAGATAATCCATTGCATTCCACTATTTCAACAACGGGCTTTCCCCAGTTTACATACAAAGCAAATGGGAATGTTGAAACCGTGAAGTTTACTTATCATTCAGTGTGGACGAAAGCTTTTGTGAAACAGGTACTTGCGGGCTATGATGATGCAATGTCTCTCGTCAAAGAAGGTGACAGCGATTTTGCTAAAATATTAAAACTTCATGATTGGATTGTTAAAAATGTTGCCTATGGCATGAGTGCCAATACTGCGGATTTTGCGGTTGGCGCATTGGCTAATAAAAGAGCGGTGTGCGCCGGTTATGCTCAGTGTTATCAATTTCTGCTCAGTCAGACAGGCGTTGACAGCATATATATTGCGGCAAATACGAAAAAAGAACCTCATGCCTGGAATCTGGTTAAATATGAAGGCCATTGGTTCCATGTTGATTGTACCTGGGACAGAGGTGTAGGAATAAATCCGACAGTAAAGCATGATTACTTTATGAAGAGTGATGATGAATTTAATGAAGATGGCGCACATACAGAAGACTGGAAAGCTCCTGAGAAAAACTATCCTCAGGGTAATGACTGTACTATCATCAACAAGTTCTATGCCGGTAATAAAGATATCGCACAGGATGAGCAGATTAAAGCAAATCCAATAAAGATAAAACATGAATATGACACCTCTCAGCCTTATCATACATCAAAGACGGAACACTGGAGAGTATGTAAGGCCGGGGTAGAGATCAGAGAGCAACACGACGGCAACCCATGTAGTATTTGTCATTATGAGCAGAAGACGGAGTGCGATCATAAATGGTCAGTCAAGAAAGACGCACAAAAACACTGGGAAGAGTGTGAAGTGTGTCATGAAAAGAGAAATGAAGAGAGCCACAGCTGGGCACAGAAGAAAGACGCACAAAAGCACTGGGAAGAGTGTGAAGTGTGTCACGAAAAGAGAAATGAAGAGAGCCACAGCTGGGCACAGAAGAAGGACGCAGCAGGTCACTGGAAGGAGTGTGAGGGATGCGGTTATACGACAGATAAAGAAGCGCATACCGGCAATCCATGCAGTGAGTGTAACTATAGTTCATCTTCGGGAGGCTCAGACAAAGACGATACGGATAAGCCGGGAGGCCCGGACAAAGACGATACGGATAAACCGAGTGATTACAAGTTGGTAACAAAGATACATGTTTCAGGTACAGACAAAGCCAGCGTTATCACATGTGCGCGTAGCTTTGACAAGTTTGTGGACATTCTTGTCGATGGGGCGGAGGTTCCGAAGCAGCTCTATACCGCAAGAAGCGGAAGCACAATTGTTGAAATCAGTGCGGATTATCTGAACACTTTAAATGTTGGGACTCATACGGTAACCTTCAGATATACAGATGGTAATGTGACCGGCAATTTTGAAGTTGTTGCAAAAGCGGATGATCAGGATAAGACAAGTAAGACAGATGATAAAACAAACGCATCCGATAAGAAAAATAAGACCGATAATAAAACGACAGCGTCTGCGAAAACAGAGGGAAAAGCAACAAATGCTGTAAGAACGGGTGATAAAATGAATGCCCATCCATATATACTTTTATTATCAGGTTCAGTTTTAATTCTGTTTGCTCTGGTGAGGCACAGAAGGAAGAAAACAGATGCTTAATTAAGCGAAAAAAGATACTCGCAGGATTGATACTGTTTAACAGGAAGATATTCTGCCGGGTATCTTTTTTTATGATGTCCGTTAAATTTCATGGTAACTTCTCGGAGAGAAAATCAGGAGTTGTCTCAAGCAAACTTCCCGTAAATTCAAGGGAAACTGAGCATGATAATTGATAAAATTTCGAAAAAACGATATAATAAGGGCACTTCGAGAGGAAAAAAGACTACACAAACCAGACGGGAAGTTTGGCACCTAAAAAAAGAATAGAGGTAACTTCCCGCTTTTGCAGCGAATATGGAGTGGTGATATGAACGTGGCAAATGAGGTGTATGTGTTACTTCCGATTTACTTTCGGAGCAGTCTTATGGATAAATCAATATCATCAAAAGGGATTTGTTGGATTCCAAGTTTGTGGATATTATTTATCCCAAGAAACCCCTTTGCAGCTTCAAACGGAGACTGGTTGTTAAGAGACAACCGGGGCGCTGAGTTGATGTGTGACGCAAGAAGGGTACAGTCTTCTTGCGTCAGACCTGCAAAGGAGGGGCCGTTTTCACCGGTAGTGCCGATGACAGTGTCCATTTCCACGATGGATGCTATGGGATGAAGTTCCATATAATCCTGAAAATCGTGATATTGACGGCCGAAGCGATACTCATGGTCTATCTTCTTCCGGGAATAGTCATACTCTTTTTTCGTGCGAAAGCGAACCTTTCGCTGTAAGTCGATGTTGCGGACATCCAGAAGACCCATGTCAATATATCGGTAAAAAGTAGATTTACTGAAGGGAAGTACTTCGGGATGGGAAACATAGACATGATTGACGCTGTGATGTTTATGAATCATAAGAGGTGAAACGACATCATTGATAGCAGCAACCTGATCTTTTGTAACCTTCAGATTAGCCCACAGGAGAGAAAGATTATGATGATACTCATGATCAGCAATCGCAGCATCATAGAGCATCTTGGGTTGTTTACACCGAGAGGAATTCTCACATCCGTTGCAAACATAAGGCGGTTTCAAAAGAAGAGAACAGTTCACCTCGTTATTACCCCGGAAAGGCTTTACAAAACAATGGTTACGGATCTCTTTGGAAATGGTAGTCCGATCTTTTTCAGATTTTTCTTTTGATTCTTTTTCATGGTGGACTCCTTTCATTCCACACTCATATCACTAAGATCATTATAGCAGAAAGAACACTCCCCCTGAGATTTGTCAAGGTAAATTCCCGTAAAGGTCAAAACGGGAAGTTTCAATAAAATTTTAGCCGTTTATACCAAGATATGAAAAAATATGTAGAAAATTTTTTTGGGGGGTATGATAAAATTAATTTGTCTACATTTTATGAGGAATATATCAAATATTCCAAACTCGCAAGAAACGTGTATGAGAGATATACCGATCAGGTGGAACCGTATGGTATGGATGAGTGTTGGTTGGATATTACGGGAACAAGAAGTCTGTTTGGTTCGCCGGAGAAGATAGCAAATGAAATTAGAGAAACAATCAAGTTTGAACTTTCTTTAAGAAAAGGAAGTGTCAAGTTTAGGGAATTTAAAATCAATATAGATTGAGCAGACAACTGAATAATTGTGTTTTATAAAAAGTAAAGGAATCTGCAAAAACAGATTCCTTAAACCAGGGTAAATCCCTGTCGAAGAATGGAACACCAGTTACTTTTTTGATAGAGAAAACGGACTACAATAACGGTCTGCTTTTCTTCATCAATCGTATAAAAGGCAAGGTAATTATTGATTGTTACAAAACGAATTTTCCAACTTGCTAAAACCGGATCATCGACAAGACGGAAGTTTTGAGGAAAATCTGATAATGTTCCTATCTGCTTTGTGACAGCATCTAACAGATTGTCAGCAGCTTGTGGATTTTTTAGGGTAAATTCGATGTAATCCACAGCACGCATAATATCATGCTCTGCGGTGGATGTGGTATGAAGCTGATAACTCATCGTGTGCGGCGACTCCTGATATCTGCCATAGCTTCAGAGAAAGGTCGGGTGTTGCCTGATGCAATATCGTCCATTCCGTCCTTGATTTGACTGTAAAGCTCAAAGCGGCTGGCAAGATTTTCGTAGGCTTCAATGCTCATAACTGCAAGGTCGCCTTTTCCATTCTTCGTAATGAAAACTGGTTCTGGATAATTATGACAAAATGTAGAAATTTCATTGTAATTATTCCTTAAATCAGCACTTGATTTGATTGTCGGCATAAAAGCACCTCCTTATCTAATAACAAAATTATACATAAATTTTGTTATGAAGTCAATGGGGTTGATATAAGTGTTGGCAGAATTAAATCTTAATATGTCAATGAGATTGACCTTTCTTTAAAGAAAGTAATAATGATTATAATATTAGAAAACAAAGACATTGAAAATTTAATCAAGAATTTACCCCAAATACATCAAATAGTACCCAAATACTGTTGTAGAACGCAAATTTTAAAGCTAAAAAGGGTATTATAATTAGGCGAAAATAGCGATAAATAGCATTGCTTGTTATTAAAGCCCTTTTCAGAATTGTGGCGGAGAAAGTCCCGGCGATGAAGAGCTTGGAGAAATAAAATGCCGAAAACAGGTTGCTAAATTCAGAGAAACTGTATATACTAAGGATAGAAGTAAATGTTTGCCGCTTGCTGATGGTGCGGGGTATAAATAATTCAGTTCGTAAATGAAGCCACTTGCTATACAGGTGGGATAAAAATAGTATAGTTCGTAAATGTTCCCCATCAGGTAACTGGTGGGGAATTTTATCACATAGGAAAGGTTATTTATGGAGATACAACAGGGATATTCGTATCATATCAAGGATGAATTTTTTGACTTGGTTCAGGATAAATATTTGATGAGTAATAAGGAACAGGGGAACTATCGTCCTCATTACTATGCAATTCAGGATAGAAAAAATCCAAAATTGTATTGGATGATACCAATTAGCTCACAAGCTGAGAAATACAAGGGAATCGTTGAAAAATATTTTGACCATGTTCATACGATTCAGGAACAGCCTGTAACAATACATAAAAAGCTGGATAAGGTACTTGTGGAAAATCTGAATGAAGTATTGGCTATGTATAATCGGGGAATAAAATTGACTTTTACGGATATAAAAGCGATTAGAAATATTATGGAAGAAGAACTTGGAAAATAAAGAGGACATCATTGCTTATATAAAATTGCACAAAAAACAGTAAGTGACATAGATATGGGATTTTTCGACAGGCGAAACCTTGCAGGTCTGCAGACAACAGCAAAGTATGCACCCCGAAGAAAACGGGGCGGTCGCAGACCGTTTTTGCTTGGTCAGGATTTTTGCTCGGTCAAGAATTTTCCTACGGAAAACTGCCTTCGGCAGCGGCGTTCTTCACCGTTCCTAAGCAAAAATGCTTTGACCATACTGACACCGAAGGTGGTTTTGCGAAGCAAAATTCTGAACGAGCCGTTCCGCAAAGCGGAATTCGCAGGCGGAACACGCAGATTCCGAAAACTCAACATGACAAAACGGTGGTTATAACTTTAAAAATTTGTACGGAAATTCAAGAGGGAGTACCGCTATTGATTATTCCCATTCGCCATGATATAATTTGAGAAATATATATATTTTTTGTCGGAAATGTAGAGTTATTTGTCGGATACTTTTCTAAAATAAATAAGCTATTACATCTTTATGAAGGTATTTCAGCATTTGACACAAGGGGTTATCGCAGAAAGACCTATTTTTTTGCAATAACTCAAGTAGAAATGAGGTGAATATTGATGACGCAGCAATTGTATAAATTGACATATGTCAAAAATAGGAGGGTAAACCTGCTGATCCTGAATGACGATTAGGAGAGAATGACAAAAGGAGGACTTTATGAATGTTATAAAACATAGATATGGCAAACGAACGGTATCTCTGCTGCTTGCGGTAATTTTGGTACTATGCCCTTTGCGGGTTAGAGCGGCAGATAACAAGCCAACCATCGGAATTGGTGATTACATAAAGAGCGCGCAGGACCCCTATGTTGTTTCCGCACCGGATGCGCCGGATTACAGCATTGGCATATCCGGCGCTGTGCGAGATGATGTGAATGGTGACTGGAATGTGAATACGGATGAGTATCTGCAGCTGGAGATGAGTACATACTACACTGAGGATACTGCATATGCCAATGTGACCGTACCGGTGTATACAATCCAGAAGCCTCGCAGCGATAAGGAGAACATGGTGATTGTGTACTGCGCCGAGGGCTACACCAAAGGCCAGCAAAAGCAGTTTATCGAGGATGTAAAAAAGCTGTGGGGGGAGGTATTGCAGATAGAGCCATATCGCAGCATGGCGGATCGCTTTAATGTCTATGCACTCTGCACGGCATCGGTGGATGGCTTTGGTGGTACCAGCACTTTTTTTAATGCGACCAAAAAAGGAATCTCTAATTCCAAAGGGGCCTGGCGCAACCATATTTTGGAACGCATCATAGGCCCTGCGTTTATTGAAAAGATTCATGACGCACATATTCCTAACAAAACGCATCCAAACGAAAACCCCGGAGACCATGATTATAGACAGTATGATTATGTATATGAAAATATCAATCAATTCGTTTTATTGGCGAATAGCGGTGAGTATTTCGGTGGCTCTCATGATAATAAAGAACATGGTATTCACTATATTATTGCATCAGCGAGAAGCCAATATTCTGCGTTTACCCAGCGGCATGAACTGGGACACGGTCTGTTCCATCTGGGAGATGAATATAATTATAGCACTGTTCCTGTAGCTGAGGCGAATTACACTACATCGCTGAATATGACTGCAACAAAAGATCCCACGAAAGTGAAGTGGAAGCAGTTGCTTGGTTTCCGTAATACCTATACCTGCCCGCATGATGACCGTTATCCTTATACCTATAATTCCAGCAGGGATTGTCTGATGCGAGAGACCTTTCAGAATGATTTTTGCGATGTGTGCAAGCTACAGGGCATAAAGGTCATGAGTCAGCTCATTACAAATCCCCCTGCGCTTTATGTGGCTGTTCCTGAGGTGAAAAAGTATATCGGCGATTACAGAAATCCCACAGAAAAGCCTTCTGCCTTTGAGGCAGCGAATTCCTCCGCATATGCGAGCTATCAATATGACAGGAATAGCCGTCTATTAAGCGGCAGCAGTAAAAACAGCTTTGATTATGGCAGCATGAAGGGGCAGCAGGTTGAGCTGCGCACCATTATACAAAATCTTTCGGATACCCAAGCGAAGACAGTGACCCTGCGCCTGTGGGTGGAACATTCCAACGGTGAAAAAGCGGTCACGACAGAGGGACAGCAGGTTTTCGCTACGAAGGATTTTGCTATCCCTGCTTGGAGCGAGAAAAGCAAATTCTGGCCAAAGGGTGCTTTGGATTACAAGGGCAGCGACTTTGATTCCGGCCTTGTCAACTGCTCTCTGGTTTACACGATTCCGGAGAATGCCACTCTGCAATACGGCGATACCATCGGCTTTGAGATTGTAGATCATGCGACAGGCGAGGTATTGGCTGATGATGATACGGAGCAGCAGCGCTATGTCAATGTCACCATCCAATATCAGCTGGAGGATGGCACAGATGTTCCAAACACCATGCCGACTACCTTTACTGTTCCGGTGGGCAAAAAGGTTGATTGGCAGCCGCCGCAGGAACTGAACGGCTACACTTTTGTTCAAGCGGAGGGAATGGAAGAGACTGTCCCGAGCAATGGTATGACGATTCGTTATATTTATAAAAGGACTGAGGAACGCCCCGAGCCGCCGGTGACAAAAAATTATACGGTGAAATATGATTGGGGCTCTGTATTCCCGACAGGCGTAACCCTGCCGCAGAATAGCAACTCCTATTCCAGCGAGCAGCAGGCGAAGGCGGCTGTGGATAAGAAATATACTACCTCAACTCGCATTAAGGCGCAAAAGGATGGTAAAAACGGCACATGGGCTTTTTCGGGCTGGGATAGTGGCAGCTTAAACGGCACAACCGTGGTATTCCGTGGAAGTTGGAGTTTTACGGCGGATACAGCGCCGATAACGCCTCCGAGCGGCGGCGGTGGTGGCGGTGGCGCTGCTACTACAGCAAGCTACAAGATTACCGCAACGGCAGGTATCGGTGGAACAATCTCTCCCGGTGGCACGACAACGGTATCTGCCGCAGGTCAGCTTACATATACAATCAAGGCGAACGAAGGATATTATATTGCGGACGTAAAGGTGGATGGCAAGAGCGTTGGCGCAGTGTCAAGCTTTGCGTTTGAGAAAATAACGGCTTCGCATACCATCGAAGCAAGCTTTGCGAAAAAGGACAGCGCCACTGTAAAAGCCCCTATAAAACGCCTGCCAATACATCTACCAATAAAAATGAAAGTCAAAAAGATGTGATAAGGGTTGCAGACCCTGTGACGACGGAGCCGGAGGAAACGCAGACAAAGGAACAGCAGGAGCCGGAGGAGCCGGTGGAAGCACCGGAATCGCAGGAGACACTGCAAAGGGCGAAAGCGGAACTGCCGGAGCAGGCAAGAAAGACGATGGAAATGGAAACGGAAAAGGAGACGGAGAGAAAGATAACGGAACCGGAACCGTGAAGAAGACAACAAAGACTGTGACGACCGTAAAGAAAGCGGTAAGAACGGGAGACGTTGCGCCGATCTGGCTGCTTGTGGCACTGCTAGCAGTGAGCGCAGGAGCGGTGACAACCGTCAGCATTCGCAGAAGAAAAAGAAAAAGATAACTCGAATAACGCGAAACTTTTAAGAGAGTGTTGATTAGCAGCCGGATATAGGTTATCTTAAAAAAGAACACCGTAGTGAATGAAGTATATAGACATCATATAGTATGTTTGTATGCTTCATTTAGTATATGAATGAAAAATGGAGAGATAAAGTGAGAAACAGAAGAATTAAAAAGATTTTAGGAGCGATGCTTGCGGCTGCAATTGTGTGTCAGACGAGTGCATCGCCGGGGGTACTGACAGTACGTGCAGAGACAGCGGATTCAGTCACAGTGGATTCTTCCACGGCAGATTCTTCCGCAGCAGATTCCGCGGTGGATGAGCAGGAACAGATCCGACATGGGGATATGGATGAACACACCGGAGCTGAGGAAGACGTTGATGTGAATCAGGGGGTTGATGTCGAGGCGGCGATTGGCGGGACTTAGGAGAAGACGGCAGATGCAGCGGCAGAGTCTGCGACAGAAGCCGAGTACCGTTATATATCGGATATGGAGTATATTACGGACAACAGATGGTCCTATGCCGGCTGGGGCAATATCATGAAGGATAAAAATATCGAAGGAGGCACCATCAGCCTTCTGCTCGATGGCTCCAGAGTATACTTCAAAAAAGGAATGGGAGCACACGCCACATCACAGCTTACCTATGATATTTCAGCGTATTCGGATGTCTATACACGTTTTGTTGCGAAAATGGGCGTTGATGCGGAACGAGGCGGCAACGGAGAGGTCTGGTTCAGAATCTCTGTCTCAAAGGACGGGACAAACTGGGAGGAATTATATAAGAGTGCGGTGGTTACTTCCGCCAGTAATGCGATCGAGGTGGATCTGAATGTTAAGGGTTACCGGTATCTGAGGCTGTATTCAGACAGCAACGGATCGAACGGGGCAGATCACTCTGTATATGCGGACGCCAGAATCGTTAAGACAGATTATGATATGTCCTCAGAATTAATGCAGGATATCAGACCGACCGCATATTATGATGAACAGCTTTCCCAAAATACAGTGGAAGAGAATTACAGCAAACAGCTATATACCGTATTAAAAAGAGAATTTGTGAACCGCATGGGATACTGGACATTGCAGAGTGCAATAAAAGACGATGCAGATGGAGAGGTTCTGGAAGCGGTTCGGTGGATTTTTAATAACAAGGAGAATCTGCAGCTGTTTATAGAGACGGGAAATGTAGGGGACTCGCAGGCGTGTCTTAAGCTGCTTGGAAGTCTGTACAAGAACCAGAAGGAGGATCTGGACAAGGCTGACGGGGATATATATAAAAAGATGATGATCGCACTGGCGATATCCTACAGCACTGACCGTAATGGCTCACCATTGAGATTCAATTCACCGGCGAACTCCTATGACATTAATGAACGCTATGAGATTTTAAAAGAGTTATATGATAAGGAGCTTTTTGTGAGAAAGGCCGAGTTTTCTTCCTATCATATGGAACTGATCCGTATGGTGGTGAATGACTCTACTGCTAACAGTGAGATTAAGTGGCTGCGTGGATATTCGGAATCAAAATATCCGAATAATCTCGAAAAGAGATTGAATCCATATAACTATATGAAGTATATCTCGCCGAATTATCATCAGGACAGGCTGTATGCCCAGGAGAATTATGCGGCATATAATGATAAATATAAGCTGGAACAGTATGGGATCCCATATGGTCTTAATTCGGATGGAAGTAAGACGGAAAAGACCTGGATGGTAATGGAGGCCGGAGGTATCTGCTGGAATATCTCAAGACTTGGTTCAAATCTACACAGAGTTCATGGAATCCCATCGGTAGGTGTCTACCAGCCGGCACACGAGTCTTATCTGACCTATTCGGTGAATGCAGACGGCAAGGGTGTGTGGGATATCGGCAACAACATTTTCGGATGGGGACAGAGCTCGACCACCTGGTATGGCGGAAACGGCAACCGTTTGCTGTTTGACTGGAATAATAAGTCCTTTACAAGAAAGCATATGGGAATTGATATGGATCTTGGCAATGGCAACAAATCTTCTGTAGGAAATAACGGAGGATATCAGCTGTTGGGACAGGCGGCACTGAATGATTATGATCATTATAATAAATCATTCTATTATAATCTGATTGCCAATTCTTATGGAGAAAGTAACCGAAAAGAGGATACATACCGTAAAGCATTGGAAGCATTCAAGCTGAATCTTGACAGCTATGAGCGGCTGATCGGCATATATAAGGAACAGCAGCGGACTAGTGCAGAATGGAGAGCACTTGCAGAGCAGATTGTAGATACATACACATACTATCCGATGGCAATGACAGACTTGTTAAGAGTGATTGAGCCATATCTGGGCAACGATGATGTCATAGAGATTGATATGCTGAAAACAGAGGCTCTGAATAAGGCTGTAAAAGCAACAGATAAGCAAGTCTTGCAGTCCGGTGCATGCCGCGAGATTGCAAGTGAGCTGCTGGGAAGCAGTAAAGTGGACCTTGCTTCTTTCTCGTTTGATGGAGAAAATGCCGGCAAGATTGTTATGAATTCCAAGTATGATGATTACAATTTCCAGGTTCAGTACAGTCTGGACGGCGGAAACACATGGAAAGCGACGCTGGATCATCAGATCAGTCTTACAGAAAAGGAGATCAGCAGTATCTCCGCAGAGCATGATATACAAGTGAAGATATCCGGTTCCAGTCAGGTATTTATCATAGACATTCTGAAGGGAGAAGGAATCGAGTCTAAAACATTAGCTGCAAATGATGACGAGAATACATTTATTGGAAGGGTTCAGAATCTGGAATGCAGTACAGATGGCGGAAAGACCTGGACAGATTATACGGCGGACCTCAGATTTGAAGGAAAGGTAAAGGTGACAGCTCGTTATAAAGCACATGGAACTTACCTGCAGGGAGAATCGACGGTATTTGATTTTACAGAAGCAGCAGAGACAGAAACAAAACGGTATATCTATGTAGAGAATATCAGCTTTGTGTCGGCAGGAACCGCACAGAGAGGATATGAGTCTGAACATATGATAGACGCCAGCCCATATACGACATGGCATACGAAATGGGGAGAAGTGGCACAGGATAAGACCTATGTTGTCAGACTGGATAAAGTACGGTATCTGTCACAGGTGACGTATGATCCGGCAG
>OLNV01001756.1_pt1 | contig 13513 bp, 9 predicted proteins | sample 1672891 | NCBI WGS metagenome assembly OLNV01 (sample SAMEA3136734, study PRJEB25190) | human gut metagenome | biome: human gut; feature: human-associated habitat; material: faeces | place: Austria | collected 2013 | reverse complement strand
GTGGCGGGAGAGGATGGCAGGGTCTGCTGCGATGTTGTCAATGGCAGCGCGGAGTCCGTAGATATCGCTGATCGGCATTGTATATGGAAACCATTTCTCTTCGTAATAATGTGCAAAAGCTGTAAGATTGGCATAGAAAGAAGCAATTGGTGTCTTACGGTCTGCCATGGATTTCTTTGCATCATCGCTGACTACAACAAAGGTAAGTCCCGGAGGTGCGGATACCACCTTCTGTGATCCGCCGCACATGATATCAATCTGGCATGCATCAATGTTCAGAGGCTCGCCGAAGGAAGCGGAGACAGAATCTACAACGGTAAGGATCCCGTATTTTTTAAGAAGCGGGCAGATGGCAGATACATCGTTGAGCATGCCACTTGGAGTATCGCCGTGTACTACGGTTGCATATTTGTAGTTATGGTTATCCGCAAGGAAGGCTTCCAGTTCCTTTACATCGAGAGTGTTCTGATAATCTCTGGTATAAAGCTCCGGTCTGCCTCCGTACATGGAAACAAAATCGGCAAAGCCTTTTCCGTAGATACCATTGTCCAGAACAAGAACCTTATCTCCGGACTCAGTCATGGAAGCAATGGCAGCCTCCAGTCCAAGGATACCCTCACCGCTTAAGATGAGGGTTTCGTTGGAGGTATGGAGAAGAGAGCTGATCTTCTCGCAGGTTTCTTTATAAAATTCGACAAAATCTTCGTCCAGATCCGGATTTGTGCATTCCATGCTTCTTGCCAGACGGACATTTTCTGCGACCTGTGTAGGTCCCGGTGTCATGATCTTATACATAAGCTCACCTCTTGATCTTTATATTATTTCCGCAAATTACGGCAGCTGTTACCGCTGTTTTTTTAATCCGGTTTTTCTTGCTGCAAGGTTTAATGGTGTGATCACTACGAGAACGATGACAGCTGCAACACCGATCTGGACCAGGTTTCCCGGGATGGAAGATACCGGCGCCAGTGGATTTCCATAGATGATAACCTCTGCAATGTAGTATCCCACAACCTTGATCACGCAGGCTGCGGCAATGGCAATCACATACCATTTCATGTTCTGGTGCCGGGGATCCTCTGTGAGCTTACCTACTGTGAAGCCCATGATCCCTACAATAATAAGAGTAAATGGTGCCCACAGGGTCCAGCCGGAGAGAAGGTCAAAGAGCCCCATTCCGATCCCACCGGCAATGGCTCCGGTTTTCTTTCCGAATAGAATGGCACCGATGAAGAGCGGTACATTTCCAAGATGGATCAGTCCGCCGTTGGCTGCGATCGGAAGCTTAACATTAATAAATGCGGTGAAGATATAAGTCAGTGCAACAAATGCGGCTGTAATGGTGAGAAACTGAACAGATGAAAGCTCCTGGTCAGTTCTCTGAGATGTCTGAACTGCTTTTTCCATAGTGATAGATCCTTTCCCGAAAACATCGATGTATGGATGTCCTCTTTTCATATATTTTTGGTTGGGTATACTTTACAACATGAGTGTACATGAATAAAGACACAATTATAGAAAAAAAAGAGGGGACAGATTCAAGGAGATATTTGTCATTAAAACAGGAGGCTTACTTGGTGGGGAATAAATCGGAACTTTCGTAATGAAGGCGTAAAACGGGAAATACAGGATCAGCATAAGAAGAGAATAAGATAGGTATATCTGGGAAAATTATAATGTTAGAAAAATCCTGTACGGAGCAGGATATCTGCTTACAGGATATTCATAAAGTACAGGGAGAAATCAATTGACAAAGCTGTAATAAAATCGTAAACTATAGCAAAGAGTGTGTTCAGGAGTGAATATTCCGGACACACTTTGTGACTGATGATGATTATGAGGAGGATACTATGAAGAATAAAAAATTTATTGCACTTTTAGCTATGACTGTTGCTCTTTCTGGTGTCATGACGGCATGTAGTTTCGGAGGAGGAAAAGAGGACAGCGTGGTTGTGGAGTCTACTCCTACTCCGACACCGGCGAAAAAAGCGAAGGTTACACCGACTGTTGCAGCAGACGCACAGAATACAACCTATACATCCAAGGATAAATCCGTAGCGATCAAGCTTCCGGATGCAACCTGGGCCAACAAGTCCGACGAGACAGATATGGTAAGCTTCGAGTCTCCTGACCAGGGCAGGATCCTGATCCTTCACGGTTCCGGAGCAGATCTGGAATCCGCAGTGATCCCGAACTCCCAGGATATGGCAGTTTCCATGACACAGGCAGAGAACATGGTAAATGGAACCGATTTTGAGATCCAGGATTACAAGGCAGATCAGAAAGACGGAATCAACATTTATTCCTATACTGTGAAATATAAGGATACGACCAAGAGTGACGGTTATGTATATGCTATCAATAAATACTTTGTAAATGACAGTGAGTATTACAGCCTTGTGGCATCTGTTAAAAAAGAGGATGCTCTGAAAAAGGTTCAGGAGTCTGTCGACAGCTTTGCGATCCTTGGTGATTCCACTCTGAAGAGTGCGGCAAATGGTTCCGCAGCCAAGACTGCCGGTAAAGGTAATGCAGCAGCTTCCTCTGACGGAAGTGCATCTGCAGATGGTAATGCAGCAGCTTCTTCTGACGGAACAGCAGCAGATGGAACTACAGCTGCCGACGGAAGCACATCTACAGACGGAAGTGCAGCATCTGACGGAACATCTACAGACGGAAGCAGTACATCTGATGGTTCTTCCAATGGAACTGCATCCACTGACAGCAGCTCCTCCGGTGCTATCGTAAATGGCGGATTTACAGATGAGCAGCTTGGCAACACAGATGAGACAAGAACTATTTACAGAAACTCCGATGGTAAACCACGTGTTATCGTTCCGGACGGAAACGGTGCATGGATGGATAACGAAGGAAACCGTTTCACCTTCTCTTCTCAGTATGACTGTGATGTATATGAAGAGGATGGAACAAGCTTCTACTGGCACGGTGAGGCTGCAGACGTATACTATATGCCTGTACAGTAAAGCCTGGAGCAGCAGGAGATTCGGTTAGATAAGAATTCCGGGATCACAGCTTTTGTGGCTGCGGTCCCGGATTTTTTGTGTCATATTATGTCAGAGGCGTATACTTATACAGGAAGACATGGTATAATGTGAACGCTGCGGGCGATGGAACGCCCGGAAAATATTTGGAGGTTTTTATGGAAGCATACAGTGATTTCGCCAGAGTTTATGACATTTTCATGGACAATGTGGAATATGAAAAATGGGCGGAATATCTTATAGGAAGTCTTAAAGAATACGGAATTGAAGACGGGATCGTGCTGGAACTTGGCTGTGGGACCGGAGTGATGACAGAGCTTCTGGCTGAGTCCGGTTATGATATGATCGGTGTGGATAACTCTGAGGAAATGCTTGGCGAAGCCATGGAAAAACGTGCAGAATCCGGTCATGAGATCCTTTATCTGGAACAGGATATGCGGGAGTTTGAACTTTATGGAACGGTACGTGCTGTCGTCAGCGTCTGTGACTGTATGAATTACATCACAGAGGAGGATGATCTGCTTACTGTATTTAAACTGGTGAACAATTATCTTGATCCGGATGGAATTTTCATATTTGATATGAACACCCCGTATAAATACCGGGAAATGCTTGGAAATACGACTATTGCAGAGAATCGGGAAGAGGGAAGCTTTATCTGGGAAAATGAATTTGATGAGGAGACCGGGATCAATGTGTATGATCTGACTCTGTTTCTTCCGAGAGAAGATGGTCTTTATGAGAGAGACGAGGAAATTCATTACCAGAAGGCCTATGATCCGGAGAAAGTAAGGGAACTTCTTGAAAAGGCAGGCCTGATCCCGCTGGCGGTTTATGACGCATACACCAAGGATGCACCGAAGCCGGACAGCGGAAGACTGACTTTTGTGGCCAGAGAACATGGAAAGGAAATTCCGTCAGACGAGAAATAAAGGAGGAAATTTTTTATATGAGTGATTATATTGTAAGAGCAACAGCGGCAAACAGCCAGATCCGTGCATTTGCGGCTGTTACAACCGATATGGTGGAGACAGCGAGAAAGAATCATAACACCAGTCCGGTGGCAACAGCGGCACTGGGACGTCTCCTTACTGGCGGTGCCATGATGGGAGCTATGATGAAAGGAGAAAAGGATCTCCTTACACTTCGGATCCATGCAGGAGGACCACTGCAGGGAATCACAGTAACTGCAGATTCTCACGGAAATGTAAAGGGCTATGTGGGGAATCCGGATGTATGTATCCCGGCAAACAGCAAAGGCAAGCTGGATGTTGCGGGAGCTGTCGGCGTAGGCTTTATGGATGTGATCAAGGATATGGGACTGAAAGAGCCATATGTGGGACAGGTTGCTCTTCAGACCAGCGAGATCGCAGAAGATCTCACCTATTATTTTGCAACCAGCGAGCAGGTTCCGTCTGCGGTAGGACTGGGTGTGCTGATGAATAAGGATAATACAGTCCGTCAGGCGGGAGGCTTTATTGTACAGCTGATGCCTTTTGCAGAGGAAGAGGTGATCGCAAAGCTTGAGGAAAACGTATCAAAGATCGATTCTGTTACCAATCTTCTGGAGCAGGGACACACACCGGAAAGTCTTCTTGAAAAAGTACTGGAAGGCTTTGACATAGAGATCAATGATACACTGCCCACACAGTTCCATTGCAACTGCTGCAGAGAGCGTGTGGAAAAAGCGCTGATCAGCATCGGAAGAAAAGAACTTAACGAGATGATCCAGGAAGGCAAGGACATTGAGATGAACTGCCATTTCTGCAATAAGAATTATAATTTTACCGTGGAAGATCTTAAGAGGATCATAAGAGAGTGCAAGCGATAAAACTCGGGAGGAAGAAAAAATGAAGCATGGTTTTATCAAGGTGGCAGCGGCAACGCCGAGAGTTACCGTTGCAGACTGCAAGGCAAACGGAGAGGAAATCCTGAAGGCCATTCATGAAATGGAAAAGGAACATGTCAAGCTGATGGTATTTCCGGAATTTTGTATCACAGGATATACCTGTCACGATCTTTTTCTCCAGAGATGTCTTCTGGACAGTGCGTGGGATGAGCTTCTGCATATTGCAGAGGAGACAAGGGAGACGGACGCCCTGATCTTTGTGGGACTCCCGCTGCGTCACAGAGGCAAGCTCTATAATGTGGCAGCAGCTCTGAATCATGGCCGTATCGTGGGATTTGTGCCGAAGACGCATATTCCGAATTATAATGAGTTTTATGAGCAGAGACAGTTTGCAGGTGCAGAGGAAGAAGATGTGGAATTTGTGGACTTCCTGAAGTGCGAGAAAAATGAGGAGGATGAGTTCTGGGATGAAATTCCTTTTGGAACAGAGCTGATCTTTGAATGTAAGGAATTTCCGGAATTCACCGTTGCAGCAGAGCTTTGTGAGGATCTCTGGGTCCCTGCGCCGCCAAGTATCCGTCATGCCGTCAACGGTGCGCATATCATCGTTAATCTTTCTGCCAGTGATGAGATGGTAGGTAAGGATTCCTACCGGAGAACTCTGATAAGCGGGCAGTCAGCACGACTGATCTGCGGATATATTTATGCCAGTGCAGGGGAAGGAGAGTCTACCCAGGATCTCGTGTTTGGCGGACAGAATATGATCGCAGAGAACGGTTCCATGCTTGCGGAAAGCAGACGCTTTGAGAACGGCATTATTTACAGTGAGATCGATGTGCAGAGACTGGCTGATGAGAGAAGAAGAATGTCCACGTATCCGGCAGTTTCTACCTGCAGTCATACAAGAGTTGATTTTTCCGTAGCAGAGGAGGAAACAAGACTTACCAGAAAATATCCACAGTATCCCTTCGTTCCGTCTGTGAAGGAAGAGCGTGATGAGCGCTGCGAGGAGATCCTGAACATCCAGGCTATGGGACTTAAGAAACGTATGGAGCATATCCACAGCAGGAGTGCGGTAGTAGGACTTTCCGGAGGACTGGATTCTACCCTGGCGCTTCTTGTAATGGCACGTGCCTTTGACCGGATGGGAATGCCGAGAGAACAGATCCACTGTGTGACCATGCCATGCTTTGGAACCACAGACAGAACCTATCAGAATGCCTGCAAGTTAAGCCGCTGCCTTGGTGCAAGGCTTACCGAGGTAAATATCAAAGAGGCGGTAAATATCCATTTCCGGGATATCGGACATGATCCGGAGATCCACGATGTGACGTATGAGAACAGTCAGGCACGTGAGCGTACTCAGATCCTGATGGATACGGCAAACAAGGAAGGCGGCGTTCTTGTGGGAACCGGAGACCTTTCCGAGCTGGCTCTTGGCTGGGCAACCTATAATGGCGATCACATGTCCATGTATGGTGTAAATGCTTCTGTCCCGAAGACACTGGTACGTCATCTGGTACGTTATTATGCGGATACCTGCGGAGATGAGGAACTGAAGGAGGTTCTTCTGGATATCCTGGATACTCCGGTAAGCCCGGAGCTTCTTCCTCCTAAGGATGGCAAGATCGCCCAGAAGACGGAGGATCTGGTAGGACCTTATGAGCTTCATGATTTTTATCTGTATTACATGCTGCGTGCAGGATTTACACCGGATAAGATCTACAGGCTTGCCTGCCTGACCTTTGAGGGGATTTATGATAAAGAGACGATTCTGAAATGGCTGAAAACCTTCTATCGGAGATTTTTTGCCCAGCAGTTCAAGCGTTCCTGTCTGCCGGATGGCCCGAAGGTAGGTAGTGTGGCACTTTCTCCAAGAGGAGATCTCAGAATGCCAAGTGATGCAAGTGCAAGGATCTGGCAGGATGTGCTGGAGAAGATTGAAATCTGAACGTAGATCGCAAAGCGGAGAGCTTAAGTGTTCTCCGCTTTTTTTACTGCATCCGTGATAGCTGAAAGGAGTACCTGGGAGGTATATTTCCGGTCTCCTGCATACTGAATGTCTTCCAGGGACTGACTGGAATAGATCTGACTTGCCAAAGAATCCAGAACCGGTTCCATAAGAGGATAGGAAGCTTTTGTGGCTTCATTTAAATTCACCAGACGGATGGCCTTGATCCTGTCAGCATTTACAGTAACTTCCACATCGAAGGTATTCTCGTTCAGGGTGATGGAAGAGGTATAGACGCCCGGCTTGTAGCGGGATTTTTCGCTGGCTGTATGACTGGCATTTTTTCCGGGACCGAACATGAAGAAAAGAACGACAGCCAGAACAACAGCGAGAGCCAGAAAGACAGCTGTGTAAATGATCTCTTTCATATGTAGGACGATGATCCTGGTTTTGGAACTCATGGCGCACGCCTCCCAAAGCTTTTTATATAGTTTATTATCGGGAGGGAGGATTTATGCCACAGCTGTGCGCAGGTTATCCGATACTGTGCCTGGAAAAATAAGGAAAAGAGCAGGCAGATATTTCAGAATATAGAGAACGACCGTTCTATAGGAGTAGAATTTGTGGTATGATAGGAATACTTCAGGCGCAGGATGGCGCCGGAATGACTGAAAATCTGCAAGTGATCGGGAGGATGAAGATGTCATTACAGTTTATCATAGGAAGTTCCGGAAGCGGAAAATCCTGTTATGCTTATCAGAATATCATAGAACAGGCGGGGCTGCATCCTGAGAAGCTTTTTTATGTGATCGTGCCGGAGCAGTTTACCATGCAGACCCAGAAGACACTGGTGGAGATGAGTCCGGGCAGGGGAATCCTGAATATTGATATCCTGAGCTTTGAGCGTCTTGCATACCGTGTTCTGGAGGAAGTTGGAGGAGACAGCCGCATCCTTCTGGAAGAAACCGGTAAGAGCATGGTGCTCCAGAAGATGGTCCAGCAGCATGGAAAGGAGCTTTCCTATCTGGGAGGTCAGATGCGTAAAGCGGGATACCTGGATGAAGTGAAGTCTATCCTGTCGGAGTTTATGCAGTACGATATCCGGGACAGTGAGATCCAGGAGATGATCGAGGATTCCGGTGACAGAGCGTTACTTCAGATGAAGCTGAAAGACGTAGCTGTTCTTTACCAGGCATTTACCGGATATCTGAAGGATCATTATATGACAGGAGCAGAAGTAATGGATGCGCTGGAAAAAGCTCTTCCGTTTTCTGAAAAAATGAAAAACAGTGTACTCCTTCTGGATGGTTACACCGGTTTTACGCCTATTCAGATGCGTGTTGTGGGAGAACTTCTTGCTGTCTGTGAGAAGGTGATGGTAACGGTGACCATGGATGCGGATGAGAATCTGAGCATGAGAGGAAAACCTTATCAGCTTTTTTATATGAGCCGTCAGATGATCCACGGGCTTTCGGAGCTGACCAGGGAGATCGAGACACCGGTTCTTTTGAAGGATGTGGGAAAATCCCGCTTTTCCCAGGCACCTGCCCTTCATTTCCTTGAAAAAAATATCTTCCGTTACCGGAAAAACGTATATAAAAAGAAGCAGGATGAGATCTGTATGTTTTCGGCAGTGAACCCGCAGAAGGAAATGGAAGAAGCTGCCCGCCGGATCGCCAGACTTGTAAGGGAAAAGGGCTGCCGTTACGGTGAGATCGCCGTGATCACAGGTAACCTGGAGGAGTATGGAAATCTTGCAAAGCAGGTATTTACAGCAGCAGGGATCCCGTATTTCATTGATGAGAAGCATACGGTCCTGATGAATCCGTTTGTAGAATATTTCCGGGCAGCACTTGAGATGGCAGTGCAGGATTTTTCCTATGAGAGTGTATTCCGGTATCTCCGGTGCGGAATGTCCTGTGTGACCAGGGAGGAAGCAGACCTTCTGGAGAATTATGTGCTGGCTCTTGGTATCCGTGGATTTAAGAAATGGGATGAAGTGTGGGTGCGTATTTACCGGGGAATGCCGCCGGAAAGCATTCAGAGGCTTAATGAGATCCGGCAGCGGTTCGCAGATGAGACCAGAGAGCTTGCGCTAAGCTTTAAAGGTGGGAAAAAGACGGTGCGGGAATACTGTACTTTTCTCTACGAGTTTGCAGTGCGGAGCCAGGTGCAGCAGAAACTGAAGCATCAGGAACTGAAATTCAAGGAACAGGGCGACAAGGCCATGGAAAAGGAATATGCCCAGATCTACGGAATTGTTATGGAACTTCTGGATAATATGGTGGAGATCCTTGGAGAGGAAACCGTGAACCGCCAGGATTTCCGTCAGCTTCTGGAAACAGGACTGAACCAGGCCAAGGTGGCTCTGATCCCGCCAAGTATGGACCAGGTACTTGTGGGAGATATGGAGAGAACCAGGCTGAAGGATATCCGTGCACTGTTTTTTGTGGGAGTAAATGAAGGGAATATTCCGAAGAATACATCCGGTGGAGGAATGCTTACGGAGATTGACAGAGAATTTTTTAAAGATCAGGGGATCCAGCTTGCACCGGGGCCAAAGGAACTGATGAACATGCAGCGATTTTATCTGTATCTGAACATGACCAAGCCAAGAGAACTGCTCTGTCTGTCCTTCTGTCAGTCCGACAGCCAGGGAAAAGCCCTGAGTCCGGCCTTTCTTGTCAGTAATATCCGGGAGATGTTTCCGGAAATGGAGATCCGGCAGTGCGGAGATATGCAGGAACCTATGGAATTACTGGAGCTTCCGGGAATCAGCCTGGATTATTTCCTGAGAGGGCTTGCAGGAGAGGCTTACCAGGATAATGCGGTCTTCCAGGAACTGTACAGCTGGTATCTTCAGAGCCCGGAATACAGGATCCTTGTAAAAAAACTTACAGAGGCATCTTTTTCAGAACGACCGTCAGATAAGATCGGAAAAACAGTGGCAAAGATCCTCTATGGAGAAATTTCCCCGTACAGTGCTACCCGGCTGGAGCGTTTTGCGGCCTGTGCATTTGCACATTTTCTGCAGTATGGCCTGAAGGTTACAGAACGTGCAGAGTATGAGTTCCGGGCTATGGATATGGGAAATGTCATGCATATGGCACTGGAAAAATTTGCGGCGGAAGTCCGAAAAGAGGGACTGGACTGGGCAGAGCTTACGGAGGAAGAGCGAAACCGTATCATAGACAGCTGTCTGGATCAGGTTTCCGCAGATTACGGAAATACGATCCTTAAAAGCAGTGCGAGAAATGAATATATGATCGAACGGACCAGACGTATTTTGCGGCGTACCGTGTGGGCTTTGCAGGAACAGCTGAAGCATGGAGCATTCCGGCCGGAAGGATTTGAGGTGAGGTTTCAGGGCGGAAGGATCGACCGTGTGGATATCATGGAAGAGCCGGAGAACAACCGGGTCTATGTGAAGGTGATCGACTATAAAACCGGAAATACTTCATTTGATCTGCTGGCGTTGTATCATGGCCTTCAGCTTCAGCTGATGGTCTATCTGGATGGAGCATTACAGGTGGAAAAAAGGAAGTATCCGGATCGCGAGATCGTTCCGGCCGGTGTGTTTTATTATAATGTGAAGGATCCTATGATACAGGAGAAGATCCATGCGGATATGGAAAGCATCAATGAGCAGATGCTGAAGAAAATGAAAATGAACGGGCTTGTACAGGCAGATGATAATATGAGTACCAAAATCGACAGCACTATGGCCTCCATACCGGTATCCCTGAACCGGGACGGAAGCTTCAGCAAAAGATCTTCTGTTGCCTCAAGGAAGCAGTTTGATGCTCTGGGAGCGTATGTGCGGAGAAAGATCTGTGACATCAGGGAATCGATCCTGGATGGAAATGCGGCAGTGGAACCCTATGAACTTGGAAAAAAGAATGCCTGCACATATTGTCCGTATCTTACTGTGTGCGGCTTCGACAGGAAGATACCGGGATATGAGTTTCACAGGCTGTCGTCCATAGAAGAAGATGCACTGTGGAAAAAGATCATGAAGGGAGAGGAAGAGAATGGCAGTGAAATGGACTGAGGAGCAGAAAAAGGTCATCACGCTCCGGGACCGGAATATTCTGGTCAGCGCAGCAGCCGGTTCCGGTAAAACTGCAGTGCTGGTGCAGAGGATCTTAAGTAAGATCATGGACCCTTTGAAACCGGTGGACATTGACCGTCTTCTGATCATGACATTTACAAGGGCGGCAGCGGGAGAGATGCGGGAACGTATCGAACGTGGACTGGATCAGGCACTGGCTGAAGATCCGGATAATGAGCATCTGCAGAGACAGATGACGTTGATCCATACGGCACAGATCACTACCATTGACGGCTTTTGCGCCTATGTGATCCGAAATTATTTTCATCTGATCGGACTGGATCCGGGTTACCGGACTGCAGATGAGGGTGAACTGAAGCTTTTGCAGGAAGATGTGCTGAAGGAGCTTTTTGAAGATCATTATGCAGAAAGAAAGGCAGATTTTACTGCATTTGTGGAATGCTATGCGCCAGGAAAAACGGATGAAGGACTGAAGGAACATGTGCTGGAGCTTTATAATGCTGCGATGAGTAATCCATGGCCCGAAAAATGGCTGGACAGCTGTGTGGAGAATTATCATCTGGATCCGGAAAAAGGTCTTGAGGGAACGCGATGGTTCCGATATCTGTGGGAGGCTGCAGACTGCGCACTGAAAGAAGCGGAAGAGCTTACAGAAACCGCAATGAAGACCTGTCAGCTCCAGGATGGACCGGAGCTTTATCTGGAGGCTCTAGAAAAAGATATGATACTGATTCGGCAGTTAAAACAACTGTCCGTTAAAAGGGATTATGATGAGATAGCGCAGAATCTCCGGAATCTGAAGTTTGCAAGACTTTCCTCAAAAAAAATGGAGGGAGTATCGGAGCAGCTGAAAAATCTGGTAAAAGCTCTTCGCGAAGATGCAAAAGATAATCTGAAGGAACTGGGAATCCGATATTTTTACGGAAATCTGGCTGAGCTGACGGAACTGACAGAAGCATCTGCACCACCGCTGGAGATGCTGGTAAAGCTGACAAAGGATTTTGCAGAACGTTTCCAGGCAAAGAAGCGTGAAAAAAATGTTCTGGATTTTTCGGATATGGAACACTTTGCTCTGGAAATACTGATGAAAAAAGAATGATCCGTCAGATAAGGTTTTCCCTCGGGAGAATAACCGATTTCCTTATCCTCCTGCAACATGGCATACAACAAAACACGAACGGACAACCATTCCATCTTACGCCGTTCGGAGACAAAACGATTCAATTCCTGTTCACAGAACACTCTTCGCGCATCCGGCAAAAGAGCCAACAGAGCATCCAAAGACTCTTCCATCTTCCAGACAGCCCACTGTATATCATCCGTCTTATGTTGCAGAAATAACGCCATCTTACGTTTGCTTGATTATGCTTTCAAAATTATGATTCCAAGATTATTCCTTCTCTACCGAGCCTTCCATATCCTTCGGCAGAATTGTAAACTTCACTTTCAGGATACGACGACTATCCATTTCGAGCACTTCAAACTCATAATGGTGATAAGTCACTTTCTCATGCAATGCCGGGAATTCACCTTTAATTTCGAGCAGCATACCCGCCAATGTATCCGCATCTCCCACCACCTTTTCAAACTCGTCTTCGTCTACTTTCGCAATCTTATAGAAATCCGTCAACTGCGTCTTCGCTTCAAATATCCAAGTATGGTCATTCAAGACAACGTATGTACGTTCTTCATCATCATATTCATCATGAATCTCACCTACAATCTCTTCGATAATATCCTCCATCGTCACCAGTCCGGAAGTTCCTCCAAACTCATCCACAACAATGGCAATATGAATTTTATTCGCCTGAAAGTCACGTAACAGATCATCAATCATCTTTGTTTCCGGCACAAAATAAGCCGGACGGATCAATGACTGCCAACGGAAATTATCCCCCTTGTTGACATGAGGCAGCAAGTCTTTAATATACAATACCCCCTTGATATTATCCCGCGAACCGGAATAGATAGGAATACGCGAATAAGCATTTTCAATGATACATTGCATCACCTCCTTGAAAGAGGTACGGATATCCAGATCGACCATATCCAGACGTGATGTCATCACCTCCTTCACAGTTTCACCGCCGAAACGGATAATACCCTCCAAGATATTATTCTCTTCAGAGAGTTCCGCTTTATCTGTCAGCTCCAATGCGTGCGACAATTCATCGACAGAAATATTGTGGCTCTTCTTTACAAAATGTTTATTCAGAAAAGTGGTTGAACGTACAAGCACAGTAGCTATCGGACGGAACAGTTTTTCCAGGAAGTAAATCCCCGGTGCCGAAAAACGGCAAAAAGCCAAAGTCTTCTGTGCTGAATAGATTTTCGGCATGATTTCACCGAACAACAACAATAGGAAAGTCAGGATGACGGTCAGTATCAAGAACTCTGCCAATGGAGAATGAAAAACAAATACATTCATAAAGAAGAAGTTGCAGAGCATGATAATGGTTACATTCACAAAGTTGTTCGTAATCAATATCGTTGCCAGGAGGCGTTCTGAATCCCCCAACAGGGCACTTATTTTTTCGTCGGAAGGATGATTCTGTTCATCAATATCATTCCGGTCGGAAGGAGTAAGTGAGAAAAAAGCTATTTCGGAAGCCGAAGCAAAGCCGGAAGCAAGCAGGAGC
>OLNV01001746.1_pt1 | contig 13556 bp, 8 predicted proteins | sample 1672891 | NCBI WGS metagenome assembly OLNV01 (sample SAMEA3136734, study PRJEB25190) | human gut metagenome | biome: human gut; feature: human-associated habitat; material: faeces | place: Austria | collected 2013 | reverse complement strand
GGGCTGGGTCATCACCAACACCGCCCCGCTGATCAACATCCCCGACTATCCCGATGCCGATACGCTCGGGCGGGAGATAGCCTCCCTGCCGCACAGCGTGGCGCTCGACGTGGATGCCATCGCCCGCCAGGCCGCATCGCCCCGTGCCGCCAACATCGTGCTGCTGGGCGCCGCAGCACCGTTCCTGGGCATCGCACCCGAAAAACTCGAAGCGGGCATACGCGCCATTTTCGCCCGCAAGGGCGACGCCATCGTCGACACGAACCTCGCGGCATTCCGCGCTGGCTACGCATACGCACAAAAACAGACCGCACAATGGGAAGGCTGCCGATAGACCGCTCCGTGCTCGACTCCGCGCTGGAGCGCATGGACATTGCGGACATCGCCCAGGCGACGATCCGCCAGTCGGGCGACATAGCCCGCATCATGGAAACGCAGACGGGGATGGAATTCCTGCACCTCGAAATGGGCGTGCCGGGGCTTCCGCCCGAAAAGGCGGGGGTCGAAGCCGAATGCCGGGCGCTACAATCAGGCGTGGCGTCGCAGTATCCCAACATGTTCGGCATCCTCGAACTCAAACAACAGGCTTCGCGTTTCATCCGCGCGTTCCTCGACGTCGGGGTCGCACCGCAGGGCTGCATCCCGACGGTCGGGTCGATGCAGGGCAGTTTCACGGCTTTCCTGCTCTGCTCGCAGCTCGCGCCCGGGAAGGATACGATCCTCTTCATCGACCCCGGATTCCCCGTGCAGCGCAACCAGGTGCAGATCCTCGATATCCCCAGCGCATCGTTCGACATCTATGAATACCGCGCCGAAAAACTGGGCCCAAAGCTGGAAAGCTACCTCGCACAGGGCAACATCGCCGCCATCGTCTATTCGAACCCCAACAATCCGGCGTGGATATGCCTCACCGAGGATGAGCTGCGTACGATCGGCGAGCTGGCTACCCGATACGACGCCATCGTCATCGAAGACCTCGCCTACCTTTGCATGGACTTCCGCAAACCCCTGGGACGCCCCTTCGAAGCGCCCTACCAGGCCACCGTGGCCAGATACACGGACAACTACATCCTGATGATCTCCGGTTCGAAGATATTCAGCTACGCCGGCCAACGCATCGCCATCGCAGCCATCTCCGACAAACTCTACCCGCGGCACTACCCCGCGCTCAAACAGCGCTACGGCATGGGGCGCCTGGGCGACGCCTATGTCCTGACGTTCCTCTATGCCGCCTCGTCGGGCACGAGCCACTCGGCGCAGCACGCCCTGGCGGCGATGTTCCGCGCTGCGGCCGACGGGCAGCTCGATTTCGTGGGCGAAACCTCGGAATACGCCCGGCGCGCCCGCCTCACCAAGGAGATCTTCCAGCGCCACGGCTTCCGCATCGTCTACGACAAAGACCAGGACGAAACCGTCAGCGACGGATTCTTCTACACCGTCGGCTACGGCGGTCTCTCCAGCGCGGAGCTGCTGAGCGAACTGCTCCTTTACGGCATCTGCGCCATATCGCTCACATCGACCGGCAGCCGCCAGCCGGGCATCCGGGTCTGCGTTTCGCAACTGAACCGCCCCGAGCAGTTCGAGCTGCTCGAAACACGCCTAACCGCCTTCGGGCAAAACCACCGATAAGCCTATGCGATTCACGACAGCCGCCGAAGCCGTAAAGCTCATCTGCCCGCACAGCAGCGTCTACATTCAGGGCAGCACCTCGATCCCCGAAGTGCTCGTCCGCGCCATGACCGACCGCGCCGCCGAGCTCACCGATGTCACGCTCTACTCCGGATTCGCCGTCGGGAGGGCAGACGCCCCCTATTGCAACCCCGAATACAAGGATACGTTCCTGGTCAACAGCCTGTTCGTGGCCAATAACATCCGCCGCTGGCTGGCCCAGGGCTACGGACAGTCGACCCCGGCCTTCCTGGGCGAAATCCCAGGGCTGTTCCGCGACGGGACGCTGCCCGTCGACGTGGCGATCCTCAACCTCTCGCGCCCCAACGAGGAGGGCTACTGCTCGTTCGGCGTATCGGCCGACCTGGCCGTTTCGGCCGTGGAATGCGCCAGGACAGTCATCGCGCAGGTCAACACGGCCATGCCGTTCTCCTACGGCGACGCCATGATCCACCTCTCGCGCGTCGCCGCGGCCGTCGAGGTCGACGACCCGCTGGTCGAAGTGCCCTCGGCGACCCCCACCGACATCGAACGCAGGATCGGCAACCACATCGCCGAACTGATCCCCGACGGGGCGACGTTGCAGATCGGCGTGGGCGGGATCCCCAACGCCGTGCTGGCCGCGCTCACGGGCCACAAACATCTCGGGCTGCATACCGAGGCGATGACCGACGGCGTGCTGCCGCTGCTCGAAAGCGGCGTGATCGACAACTCGCTCAAACGGGTCATGCCGGGTGTAACGGTCGCCTCGCTGGCGCTGGGATCGCGCCGGCTGTACGATTACATGGACTACCGCAAAGACCTCGTGATGAAGGATGTGGCATGGACGAACGACCCGTTCCGCATCCGCGAGAACCCGCGCGTGATGGCGATCAACTCGGCCGTCGAGGTAGACCTCACGGGGCAGGTTTGCGCCGACTCGGTTGGCGAGCGCATCATTTCGGGCGTAGGCGGGCAGCACGATTTCATGTACGGAGGGGCCCTGTCGGAGGGCGGCAAAACCTTCATCGCCATCCCGTCGACTACCCCCAAGGGCGAATCGAAGATCAAGGCGCTGCTGACGCCCGGCGCAGGCGTCGTGACGACCCGCCACATGGTGCAGCACATCGTGACCGAATACGGCGTTGCGCATCTGCGCGGTCGCAACCTCGCCCAGCGGGCGCGGGCACTGATCGCCGTCGCTCACCCCTCGGTGCGCGAAGAACTGGAAAAAGCCGCCTGCGAACGCTTCGGCTACTCCTTCCTGAGGCTCAAATAGAAGCGCCCCGATCAAACGGGACGCTTATCGGAGGCATCTACCCAGCCCCTATACCAGGCATTGCTGCCGGACAACGGGGATCTGAGATCAAATCCATGTGGCCGGGCACACTCTCTCCACCCCTCCGCAAACAAGCAGACCTGCCATATGGCAGGTCTGCTTGACACGTCGGGATGCCGCGGTTACCACCGGCACACCGGATTATTTTGCGAACTTCATTTCGTCGAGCAACCACCCGGCGTCGGCATACTTGTCGATCACCCACATCACATAGCGGATATCCACGCACACCGTGCGCGCCAGTTCGGGATGGAACCACACGTCGCCGGCCATCGACTCGCGGTTGCCGTCGAACGCAAGCCCGATAAGATGCCCCTTGCCGTCGAGCACGGGGCTGCCCGAATTGCCTCCCGTGATGTCGTTGTCGGTCAGGAAATTGACATAGAGCGTATCGTTCTCGCCCCAGCGTCCCCAGTCCCGTTTGGCGATCAGCCGCCGCATACGGTCGTCGACGCGGTATTCGTATTCGTCGGGGTTGTACTTCTCCATATAGCCCGCGATCGTCGAACGCGAATCGTAATGCACGCCGTCCGAAGGGTTCAGGGGTTGCACGCTACCGTAGGTCAGGCGCATGGTCGAGTTAGCGTTGGGATACTGCGCCAGCCCTTCCGAAGCACGGAAATCGTAAAGCACGTCGGCATAGCGGCTCTCGCTTCGCCCGACACGCGCACGGCCGCGCTTCTCGGCCTTGTCCACACCGCCCGTAAAACGTTGTACTGTGACCGATTCGGTAAGCGCAACCATGGGGTCGCGGCGTATTTCGGCAACCGACCGGTTCTTCGAGAAATAGGCGTCGTAACGCGCAGGATCGCTGCAAAACGAGGCATCGAACGCCGCACGCGCCATGCGGTCGGCATTGCCTCCCGCCTTGTCGTACATCGCCTGCAACTGCGCACCCCACATCTCGCGCGGCACGTTGGCCGTGAAGTTCACTACCATCCGCGCCAACAGGTCGCGGTCGGTCGCGGCATCGTAGTTACGGCGCAGGCGGCCGCTCCCGGCCACGACGCTCCGGGCATCCTTCGAATCCACGATCAGCGAGTCCTGCTTCAGCCGTTCGAGTTTGCCCAGGTACGACGACACGCGGTTGGCCACGAGCAGCGCCTCGCTGGGGCCGAGCCATGCCTCGCGGAAATAATTGAGGTTGCGCTCGGCGCCCTGCCGCGCCTCGTAACCGCGCGCGAGCTCTTCGAGCAACGTCCCGTCCTCGGCCTTGCGGGCCGAATCGGCCTCGATCCAGCGCTGCAGGCGTTCCTCCTCGGCCTCACGGATCGCCACGACATCGAAGCGGCGCAGGCATTTGTTCTCCCACTTGGCGTAGTCGGCGTAGTTGCTCAGGCCGAAATAGGCATCCGAATACTCCATGCGCACCCGCGGATCGCGTTCCATATGGCGTTTGAGAATATCCATCCGGTCATGGCGGTTGGCCACGACGATCGGGTTGCGGACACACTGTTTCTCAGCCACCGCGAACGACGACGCATAGCGGTTCGTACGCCCCGGGAATCCGATCACCATCGCAAAATCGCCGTCATGCACGCCGCCCGTGGCGACCTGCAACACGCGGCGGGGTTTGAGCGGCACATTGTCGGCGGAATAGGCCGCAGGGCGCCCCTCCCGGTCGGCATAAACGCGGTAAAGCGCGAAATCGCCCTTGTGCTGGGGCCAGCCCCAGTTGTCGTAATCGCCGCCGAAGGCACCGATCGACGCAGGCGGCGTACCGACCAGCCGCACATCCTTGTAGATGTCGTAGTAGAACATCAGGTACATTTTGCCACCCCACATCGAGTAGCACGACACCTCGCACTCCGTTTCCCGGCCGTAGCGCCCTTCCAGTTCGGCATAGAGACGGCGCGGGGCCATCATGCCCCATTTCCCGGCGGCTTTCATCTCCTCCTTGAGCGCATTGGCCTCGTCGGTCACGTCGACCACCTTGCGCACGAACCACACGGTCTTGCCGGGGACGGGAATCTCCTCATCGCGCGTGCGTGCCCAGAATCCCGTTTCGAGCAGGTTGCACTCGGGCGTCGACAGGGCGCAGATGTCGCTGTAAGCCACATGGTGGTTGGTAATCATCAGCCCCTGGTCGGAGATCATGCTGCCCGTTCCCATGCCGCCGTCGACAGCCACCACGGCATCGGCCAGCGCCGCCGATTTCTCGTTGTAAATCTCCTTATCCTTGATTTTCAGTCCCCGGGCCTTCATCTGCGGATAAATCTCCGCCAGCCGGTGCATCAGCCACATGCCCTCGTCGGCCCTCGCAGGCTGCATACAGAGCAGCACAACGGCCAGACAGGCTATCCATCTTCTCATATTCTTCATTTTTCACCAATGGGAAAGAACCTTTTTCCCGGTTCTCCCCACATTCGGTCTGTTTTTAAAAACCGACAACAAAAATTCAATCCTCAGCATCGGCTCCGACAATGGCCGGCAAATTGACCCTGATAAAATCGTCCAATTCCTTTCCCCTCATCAAAACGAACGTGGAGTCGATCCGGTACATTTTATCCAAGGCGTATTCGGCCTTTTTTCGCACCGCGGCGGAATCTGCCGCCGGCATCGTCCGCATAAATGCCGCGACATTGACTTCGTAATACTTTTCGAACAGCTCGCGGCAGTTCGTATTTTTCGCACGAGCACATCCTGCAAGTACGAAAACCGCCAACGAAACCACAGACAGCAATCCGAATATCCTGCATGAAACAGTCATTTTTGCAGCCGTTTTTTCAATTACTCTCCAACCGTTTTCCCCGGATTGGTGAACTTCAGCCGCGGGTCGGCCTCCTTGAAGGTGCCGTCAGCCATGCGCAGCGTCCATTTTTCGGTCTGGAAAACCTCTTTCCACAGCTTCGCGTCGTCCCACATCGACTTCACATAGTGGATACGCATCACGGGTTTCATATCCCGCAGGACGAAATCCACGGACACGATGCCGTCCGTACACGAAAGGAAGCTCTTGAAATAGGGGAACGCATTGCGGATCGGCATCTTCTCGATACCGGGGAATACCATCTCGTAGACCGCCTTGGGGAACTGCTCGTCGTCCCCCCACTTCTCCTGGTTGGCAACGAACCTGCCCGCGAGCTTCTCCACATCGCGGAACATGATCTGCGCAAACTCTTCACGCGAAACCTGTCCGGCGACCGCATAGGTTTTGAGCACCGTATGCATCGGGATCACCTTCTCGCCCTCCTTGGCCGGGATGATCAGCTCCTTGGCGTCGATCGCCTCCCCGAACATCTTTTCGGTAATACCGGCGGCCGGATCGACGTAGACCGTCACATCCACCGGACAGGCGAACTCCGACGTGAAGCCGTAGACTCCCTCGATCTTCTGGAGCACCATGCCGAAATAGATCATGTCCATCCGGTCGTGAAGCCCTTCGACGCCGAGCTTCACCACGTCGAGCACCGGCACCTGCTCGCCTGGCATGGCATATTTGCGCAGCGTCGGGGCAAAGATCGCAGCCTGTATCTTCAGCGTATCGGTGGCAGCCGGGTCGTAAAGCACCTCGACGCCATGGCGGCGTACGAAGGTCTTGACGCCGTATACGCCCTGCACGGCCTGCATCTTGGCCGAAAAAGCCTTCGACGAACCGAAGCACTTGATCGTCTGCAAGCCCTCCATCTCGAACGTCTGCAGGTTCTCGACCTTCTCGTAGTCGCCCCATTTTTCGTCGATCGTCGGCAGTTCCATGGTGGAACCCAGCCATATGGCCAGGAAGAAGAGCACCACGGCCAGCAACCCGGGCACCCAGCGCAGCGAACGACGGCCGTTGACCTGCAAGGCATCCTTGGCACACGCACCGATGCAGTTGCCGCACAACGTACAGTCGACATGCTTCACCTTCACATAGTCATGGATCGGAAGCTGGTAAGGACATTTCTTTTCGCACAGTCCGCAATTATTGCAGGTGTTCAAATCCCGCCTGATGTACATCAGGGGGAAGGTGCAGCTGCGCATCTTGGCGATCTCGACGATATAGGCGGCAAGACATGCGCCGCCGATCGTCCAGACCCACGCGTTCGCAACGCCCAGCGCACCGAGCGCCCAGCCGCCGAGGGCGGCGATCACGAACAGCAGCGTGAATTTGAAAATGTTGCTGACAGCTCCCAGCGGACAGATGTATTTGCACCAGAACATCTTTACCACGAAGCCGCCCAAGAGCAGCAGCGTAAGGCTCGTGAGCGACATCCAAAGCACGATTTCGCCCTTGAAACCCGTAGCCACGGCATAGAACGGGTCGAGTTTCTTGCAGAACAGCTCGCTCGACGAGAGCGTGAAATAGAGGATCGTGAAGAGCAGCACGTACTTCACCACGCGCAGCAGTTTGTCGACGACGCTGCCCGAAGGGACATCGACCTGCAGGTGCAGTTTTTTCCCGGCACGCCCCATCCACTCGCCGACGGTGCCCAGCGGACAGAGGTATCCGCAAAAAAGTTTGCTGAACAGAATCACTCCCACGGCGAGCACGAGGCCCATCATGATCTGGAGCATCGACATCGAACAGGCCAGCGAATTGTTCACCAGATAGGTACCGAAGGCCTGCAACCCGCCGAAAGGACAATATGCCTCGACATCGACGGGTTTGTCGCTCAATTTGGCCCAAAGCACCGTGCCCGCAATGGCGGCCAGTACGCCCCATTGCAGCAGGTGCTTCAGATAATTAGGTTTACGTTTCATTTATTGTTGTTTGTGTTATGTGTGTTCGTGTGTGCCGGGGGAGGGTCACTCCTTGTCCTTGATACAGCGAACCGGGGCAGCGCCATAACCACCCTGGTAAGCGATTGTCATGCGATTGTAACTCTTGTTGTAAGTTATCATACCGGCATAATACTGGATGTTCTTGATGCCGCTTTCCGGATCGTCGGCCGTATTGTATGTAACCTTGTAACCCGTCGAGCTGGGGAAATATCCCATGCCGAACGCCGAAGCGTCGGCAGCCGAGACCGTGGCCATATAGGCCGGGGTCGCCGTGGCGCTCGTCGCATTGATATAGCCGCAGCCCGCAATATTGAAACCGTCCTTGTTGAGCGCGGCAATCGAACCGCCGCCCTGCGTCTTTTCGAAATAGGGCGATGTCGGGTCGGACAGGCTGCCGCTGCCGACACCCGCCAGCTTGAGCCACTCGTCCCTCGTCGGGATATGCCACCCGTCGGGGCAGATGCCCTGCGCACCCGCGTATTGGTCGAAATTGGTGCCCGTCATCTCGCCGGTCATTCCCAGCATCACGGGATAGCTGTACAGCAAGCCCGCGGTCTCGGCCAACGACGGGTCGGCGGCTTTCGAGAGGTTGCAGGGGTACCACACTCCGTTGCCGTCCTTCGGGTCGCTCGATATGGTTTTGCCTTCGGGAACATAGCGCAGGTTCTCGGCCATCCACGTGCGGCCGTCCTTGAGCGTGACGATCTTGTACTTCACGCCGCCCCACTCGACGGTCGGGGTCTCCACTTCGCCGTCGCCGTCCGGCAGCAGGTCGTCTCCGTCGACCCAGCCCGCGATCGGGCCGCTGAATTTCACCTGAATGTCAGCCGGCTGCACGTTGCAGTCCATGCGGCGGTTCTCACCCGACTTGAGGTCGGTCGTGCCGAGCGTCTGCGTACGCATCTTACCATCGGCCGTGGTGACCGTAACCTTGAGCTGCACACCGTTCTGCGGCACCAGCAGCGCGTAGTAAACCTTCTCGGCAGTGGCCGTGTTGGCAATCACGTCGGATGCTTCGACACCCGCCTTAGCCGTAAAATCGCCCGTGGCGGGATCGAGCACCCCGGTGCCGACAGCACCCTTGATGACGATGTCCGTAATGTCGAAACCCGATTCGTTCGTCACTCCGATAACGATCCGCGACATTTTATGCTTGAAGGTCATCTGCGTGGCCGACAGCGTAGGCTTGACCCCCGTCTTCACGGCCACGATCAGGTCGGAGGCCGTGTAATTCGCGCCGCTCTGATCCGCCTTCACCGAGAATTCCGCGGGCGCCGCGGCACCGGCCTGGTAGGGATAATAGGCAAAAAGCGTCGAAGTGGCGTCGACATCTTCGTACCAGAGGAAACCCTCGGTCTTGAAATCCGTTCCGTCGAACGACATCTCCTTGTTCGCCACGAACGCCGAACCGTCCGCCGTCATCGTGATCGTGAGGCCGACCTTATCGTTCAGCTCGAAATCGGTGTCCGTCGCACGCGTACCGGACGACATGCTTGCCGGCGTCAGCGCCGGATTGGCGATCGTCGGGGTGATGCGCACCTGCTTGTCGCCCGTCCCGGTGCTTTCCTCCTTCGAGCAGGCGGTGAAAACCATCGCCGCGACTGCCGTCAATGTCAAAATCCTTTTCATAATCCTATCCTTTAAATTAAAAATTATATCCTACACTCAGCGTCGCCGCGACCCGGTTGGGCTGCGCGACGTATTCCAGACCGAAGCCGTGTTCGTAACGCGCGAATACGTCGATATAGAACCGTTTGATATTGCGCCGCAGCCCGAGCGCCGCCCCCAGCCGTTTGGCCGTGAGGTATTCGTTTTCGTAATCGTAATAAGCGGTCAGCTGTCCGGGATACTCGCCCGGCTGCACGCCGGGGGTCTCGAACCGCTTTTCGCGCTCCGTGAAACCGCCCAGGCGATAATCCGCCGCGAGGGTCAGCTCCCAGAGGCCGAACGTGCGGATCAGCGAGGCATATATCTTCGTAAAGTGGAGCTTCTGCCCCTTGACATAGGGGTACATCAGCGTCGATTCGCGGTTGAGCTGCGAATAACCGACCCCGGCACGCAAATCCGTATGCGGAGCCACGAACTCGTATTCGCCTCCCAGGTCGAGTCCCTTGCGCCCAAAAGTCGGCGTCGAACCGTGTATGGTGATGATCTGCACGCCGTTGATGGTCTCGGTGGTGATGATGTTCTCGTCGGTGCCGAGCGTCTGCCAGTCGAGGTTCACACGCACGAAATGCCTGCGCAGTGCCGTCCCCAGCGACAGGGCGGCATTGGCCGTCACCTGGTGCGTTTCGAACAGGTGCCAGATAATCCGGCTCTCGCCCGTCTCGCCCTGCCTGTTGCGGTAGGCGACGTCGGCATAGAACGGCCCGTATTGCAACTGGACGCCCCCCCCCTGCGTATTCTCCCGGACGGGGAATCCCGAAACGCCGTTGGTCGAGAGGTGTATGTCGGTGCTCCCCCACTTCTCCAGCGACCCGTAGAGCAATCCCCGGTCGAAGAATGCCTCGTACAAGTCGGCACCGGGGCCCACCCCTTCGGCAGCAACCTTCTCGCTGTTCGTACCCACGATATAGACCGCCCCTACGGCAAAGCGTCCCGCATGGTACATCACGCCGGGCGAAAATTCGAAATCCAGCCGTGTATTCTTGTGGCGCAGGTCTTTGCGCTTGGCATAGTTGCGGGCTTCGAACTCCACGCGCAGGCCACCCGTCCACCGGTTGCCCAGCACGGCCGATACGCCGCCCGTGAACGTGTAATCCTCGCGCACCTTGCGCCCCGGCGTAAATTCGAGGATGTCTACCGGATAATACCCCGGCTCGGTGAACATCGAGCCGCACATGTTGCGGCCGTCGAAATAGTCGTAGCCGAAACCGCCCGAGAACGAGACCTTCTTCAGGTGGCGCACCGACTCGGTTTTCGCCCCGGCATTCCAACTGTCGTCCGACGCGGAGTGGCCCGCAAGCCCGCCGTTCTCCTTGGTGAAATAGATCTCGGCATAAGAACGGCTCAGGGAGTCCTGCCGGATACCCGCAGCGTTCGGGCCGCCGTTCCAGGGATTGCGGCGGAAGATATGGTCGAAACGCTCCTGTGCCGCGGCAGCAGAGACGGCAACCAGCATCAGTATCGTTAAAATCCGTCTCATAGGCTAATCACGCAAAGATTGTGTCTCACGCTCATAAAAATCGTTCGACGAGTTATTGGTATCCACGTACCTTTCGAAGCCGGCAGCCGCCGTGGCCTCTTCATCCAGCTTCCGATGCAGGGTATGCCCCTGCGCTTTGGCCGAGAAACCGATATACCCGGCATCCACATCGGTGTGCAGGCGTTTGTTCTTGGTCGCCTCGGTCATGTTGCATACCTCGACGCCGTCCACGATCCAGTCGTTGTCCCACGGTATCTTCGAATAGGTGATGCTGCCGTTCTGAACCGTCGACTGAAGGTCGTCGGCCAGGTAGGCATCCATATCGAACTCCTCGGGCGCCCGGAAGAGGATCATGGCGGGCGAATTCTGCGAAATCACATAGACAACGGCCGAATTCGTCCCGGTCTTTTTCAGCACCTTCATGTAATGCGCCTGGTCGATCTGGTCGCCCGGAACAGGCGTGGGGTGCAACTTGTTGCCGGGATAGTGCACCATATCGTAGAGCACGAAATAACCCTTGCGGTTGAGGTTCACCGACTGGGAATAGGTCTGCGTATGATCGACGCCGTAGTAGGCCACCACGGCATCCTCGCCGGGTTCCAGCGGAAAATCCGTCCCCGATCCCGGGAACATCCAGATACAATCGGGGATGGCGGCGTAATCGCGGAAAACGATATTGCCCGAAGGGTCGGTGCTCGTCCACGGATTGTTGGCGTTCGAGTTGTAGGGGGCGACCATCGCCAGGCACAGGCCGTCGAGGTAATAGGTTTCGAAACTGTTGTTGTGCAGGACGATATATTTGTCGTCGGCATAAGTCCCCGTCGCCGGCGGATCCTGCATGCAGCCGCCCGAGTAGATCTCCTTGATGAGGATCGTACCCGGCTTGGAAAATTTCAGCGCCACGTCGACTTCCTTGTCCTCGCCGACAAGGTCGACCTGCTCGATCGTACCGTTGAAAACCGCCGAATCGTCGGGCAGGTCGAGCACCGAGAGCCGGTAATGCCCGGCAGCGACGCGGAACCCGGCGTGGCCCTGCGCATCGGTCAGGGCGGTATAGACATTGCCCGTATTGCGGTCGGAGAGTTTCACCGCGACGCCTTCGCGCAGATAGCCGGCGTATCCCTCGGGATACACGGCCGTCACACGGAGTTCGCGCAGCGCACCGTCGTAAGGGTTCCTGTCGAACGACGTGCAACCGGCCACCAGCAGACAGGACAATATGCAAAATATCTTTCTCATCGTTTTCAGAATTTAAGGCGTACCGTAAGTCCGTAATAGAAATCGGGTGTGAAGACCGCCTTGACACCCGTGGCGTACGACGCGACGAAGGGCCGCGAATTGGTGAAGTTATTGGCGTAGAACGAGACGGAGACATGGTCGCCGATCTCCTTCGTGATGCTCAGGTTGGCCGAAAAATAGGGGTCGTAACCGTCGCCGTTGAAAGAGTAGGCATTGCCCGAACGCAACAGCAGGGAGGAGAAGGCCGGATCGTTCTTCTCGGCATCGGTAAAGGGATGACGATTGCCATCGAGGTCGATGTAGGCCACAGGCCAGATCGCCGTATAGCTGTCGCCGTCGTAGATGCTCCCGCCGGTGGGGTTACGGTCTTCGTCGACGTTGAAGGCATACTCGCGTCCCTTGTACTCCGAAAGGTTCTGCGAGCGCTTCACGAGCGAGGCTTCGAGCCGCAGCGAGATGACCATGCGGATCGAGGGCACGTGCGTCGTGGCCGTGAGATTCATATCCAGCGCATGCAGCTTCCGGCCGTTGTAGGTGACGTTGGAGCTGCCCCCGTTATCGAGATAAACCCCCACATAGGGGTAGAACTCGCCGCCGGTCGAGGTCGAGGGATAGTAACATGCCTCACCCTCGTTGACGTATTTGGTATAGCCGTAAGCCCCATCGAGCCGCAGCTGCGTGCGGATGGGGTTGATCTGCGGGAACTCCACGACGAACTCCAGCCCCATGCGATCCACGGGCGAACCGTTGTTCTGGTAGGTATTCTTGACGAACGTCCGCTTGGTGGAAGTGGTCTGCATGGCGATCCAGCCGGCCGAAGGGTTGTCCTTGTCGCGGACGAAGATTTCGCCTGTCTGGCTGTCGACGCGGAATGCCGGGTTCGCCGGCATCGTGTAGGCCGTCCCGTCGGGCAGCGTGGACGGCACGCCCATCATGTTATAGGAGAACGGCTCGAAGGAGGCGCTCAGCTTGTAGGGATATTTCGTGCGATTGAAATAGCCGACCAGCGAGACCGAGGTGCCCCCGATACGCAGGTCGACGCCGACCTCTGAATTGCGGTTGCGCTGCCACTTCAGGTTGTCGTTGTAGAGTATCTGGTAAGGCTGCGTGTGATAAACATAGGCGCTCTGCCCCGAGCCATAGGTGGTTGCGAACACGGGCGTATCGCGGTATTCGGGCAGCGGATAAAGCACGTTGAACGACGGCAGCTTCTCGGTGATGCCCCAGCCTCCGCGGACAGTCAGATGGTCGTTGATGCGGAATTTCAGATTGAAGCGTGGCGAGAGGCTCGACGTATTCTCGTATTGCGTATTCTTGATAAAGGTCTTTTCGGCACGCAGGCCCGCCATCAGTTGCAGCGTGGTCGCCCCCAGCGGCACAGTCAGCGTCTCCTCCACGTAGGCCGCGAGGTTATGCATATAGGGGATGTCCGTATACGGACGGGGGCGGTAACCGTTAGGCGCGAGGGAGGGAGTCGCATAG
>OLNV01001723.1_pt1 | contig 13746 bp, 11 predicted proteins | sample 1672891 | NCBI WGS metagenome assembly OLNV01 (sample SAMEA3136734, study PRJEB25190) | human gut metagenome | biome: human gut; feature: human-associated habitat; material: faeces | place: Austria | collected 2013 | reverse complement strand
GACCTTGGCGACTGCCGCGATAACTTGAGAAACTCGCAGAGCGTGTTTCTCATAGGTTTAGACAGAATGTGCCTGAAAAAGTACAATTTTTGATAAAAATACAGAGCGCCCTCTATTTTTTCGCTCGAAATACTTGAAACAGTGAAAAAAATGCGGTATGATAAAAAAAGATTTTTACATTTTGGAAGGATGAGTTAGATATGGAAATGAAAATTGGAGTAATCAAAGGAGATGGAATCGGTTCTGAGATCGTAGAGGAGGCAATGAAGGTACTGGATCAGACAGCGAAAGTTTATGGTCATTCTATTTCCTACACGCAGCTTCTGATGGGAGGAGCATCAATTGATGTGAACGGGGTGCCGCTTACAGAAGAGACTCTTCAGCTGGCAAAGGACAGTGATGCAGTTCTTATGGGTTCCATTGGTGGTGATGCGAAGACTTCTCCATGGTATCAGCTCGAACCATCAAAACGTCCGGAAGCGGGTCTGTTACAGCTTAGAAAGGGACTTAATCTTTTTGCAAACTTAAGGCCGGCAGTTCTCTACGATGAACTGAAGGGTGCGTGTCCACTGAAGAAAGAGATCACGGACAGAGGATTTGATCTAATGATCATGCGTGAATTGACAGGCGGTCTTTATTTCGGAAAACGAAGCACAGAAGAGATTGATGGTGTCCTTACCGCAAAAGACGAACTTACTTATAATGAAAATGAAATCCGCAGAATTGCAAAACGTGGTTTTGATATTGCAATGAAGAGAAACAAGAAGGTCACAAGTGTTGACAAAGCGAATGTACTTGACTCTTCCAGACTTTGGAGAAAAGTTGTTGAGGAAGTAGCGAAGGACTATCCGGAAGTTACATTAGAACATATGCTTGTTGACAACTGTGCAATGCAGCTTGTGAAGGATCCGGCACAGTTTGACGTTGTCCTGACAGAGAACATGTTTGGAGATATTTTATCCGATGAAGCAAGTATGGTGACAGGTTCTATCGGAATGCTTGCAAGTGCAAGTCTGAACGATACAAAATTCGGTCTGTATGAACCAAGTGGCGGTTCAGCACCGGATATCGCCGGAAAGGGAATCGCAAACCCGATCGCAACAATTCTTTCAGCAGCAATGATGCTGAGATTTTCATTTGATCTTGATAAAGAGGCAGATGCGATTGAAAATGCTGTTGCAGCAGTATTAAAAGACGGATACCGTACAATCGACATTATGTCTGAAGGAAAAGAACAGATCGGAACAGCCCAGATGGGAGATAAGATCTGCGAATATATTAAGTAATTAGCAGTTGTTACAGAAAGAGAGGATTTTAAAATGAGAAGTGATACAGTTAAAAAAGGAATTCAGCAGGCACCACATCGTTCTCTGTTTAATGCACTGGGACTTACAGAAGAGGAATTAGATCGTCCACTGATCGGTGTTGTAAGTTCTTATAATGAGATTGTACCGGGGCACATGAATCTGGATAAGATCACAGAAGCAGTTAAACTTGGCGTGGCAATGGCCGGAGGAACACCAATCATGGTTCCTGCAATTGCTGTCTGTGATGGTATTGCTATGGGACATATCGGTATGAAATATTCTCTCGTAACAAGAGATCTGATCGCAGATTCTACAGAAGCTCTTGCTATGGCACATCAGTTTGACGGACTTGTAATGATTCCAAACTGTGACAAGAATGTACCGGGACTTCTGATGGCAGCTGCCCGTGTGAATGTACCGACAGTATTTGTAAGCGGCGGACCGATGCTTGCAGGACATGTAAAGGGAAGTAAAACAAGTCTTTCCAGTATGTTTGAGGCAGTAGGTTCTTATGCAGCCGGAAAGATGAATGACGAAGACATTTGCGAATTTGAGAATAAAGCATGTCCGACTTGCGGATCCTGTTCCGGTATGTATACGGCAAACAGTATGAACTGTCTGACAGAGGCTCTTGGTATGGGGCTGAAAGGAAATGGAACAATCCCAGCTGTTTATTCTGCAAGAATCCAGCTTGCAAAGCATGCAGGTATGCAGGTGATGGAGCTTGTAAGAAAGAATATCCGCCCGAGAGATATTATGACAGAAGATGCAATCCTCAATGCACTTACAGTTGATATGGCACTTGGATGCTCTACAAACAGCATGCTTCACCTTCCGGCAATCGCACATGAGATTGGTATGGATTTCGAGATTGATTTTGCAAATGCGATCAGCGAGAAGACTCCAAACCTTTGTCATCTTGCACCGGCAGGTCATACTTATATTGAAGATCTGAACGAAGCAGGCGGAGTTTATGCAGTTATGAATGAGCTGAATAAGAAGGGACTTCTTCACACAGACTGCATGACTGTAACAGGAAAGACAGTAGGAGAGAATATTGCCGGATGCGAGAATAAGAATCCGGAAGTTATCCGTCCAATTGACAACCCATATACTCAGACAGGCGGACTTGCTGTATTGAAAGGAAATCTTGCACCGGACGGAAGTGTTGTAAAACGTTCTGCAGTATGTGATGAGATGCTTGTACATGAAGGACCGGCAAGAATCTTCGAGAGTGATGAAGAAGCGACAGAAGCAATCAAGACAGGAAAGATCAATCCTGGAGATGTTATTGTAATCCGTTACGAGGGACCAAAAGGCGGCCCTGGAATGAGAGAGATGCTCAATCCTACATCTGCGATTGCAGGATACGGACTTGGATCTACAGTAGCTCTTATCACAGATGGAAGATTCAGTGGAGCATCCAGAGGTGCTTCTATCGGACACGTATCACCGGAGGCAGCAGTTGGCGGACCGATCGCACTGGTAGAAGAGGGAGATATTATCAAGATCAATATTCCGGAACTGAAATTAGAGCTGGATGTATCGGATGAAGAACTGGCAGCAAGAAAAGCAAAATGGCAGCCAAGAGAACCTAAGGTTAAGACAGGATACCTCGCAAGATATGCTTCTATGGTAACATCAGGTAACCGCGGAGCAATTCTCGAAGTACCGAAGGCAAAATAAAATAAAGAACCAGGAGGAGAGTACGTCATGCAGTTAAATGGAGCAGAAATCGTGATCGAATGTCTGAAAGAACAAGGCGTTGACACTGTATTTGGCTATCCGGGTGGAGCAATTTTAAATGTATATGATGAACTTTATAAACACCGTGATGAGATCCGTCACATCCTGACTTCTCATGAGCAGGGGGCAGCACATGCGGCTGACGGATATGCGAGAGCTACAGGAAAAGTGGGGGTCTGCCTTGCAACAAGCGGACCGGGCGCAACAAATCTTGTAACAGGAATCGCAACAGCATATATGGATTCTATACCGATTGTTGCAATTACATGTAATGTCGGTGTCCCATTACTTGGAAAAGACAGTTTTCAGGAGATCGACATTGCTGGAGTAACAATGCCAATTACAAAATACAGTTATATCGTTAAAGATGTAACAAAACTTGCAGAAACAATCAGAAAAGCTTTTCGTATTGCTAAGACTGGAAGACCGGGGCCGGTGCTGATCGATATTCCGAAGGATGTTACTGCGAAAGTTACAGAGTATGAGAAGGAATATCCAGGTGTATATAACCGAGAGGTAATCCATTCAGAAGAAGAGGATCTCAAGAAAGCTGTTGAGATGATCAAAGAAGCGCAGAGACCATATATTTTCGTAGGTGGTGGAGCTGTTCTTTCTGAGGCAAGTAAAGAACTTTATGAATTTGCACAGAAGGTAGATGCACCGGTAACAGATTCTCTGATGGGGAAAGGAGCTTTCCCGGGGACTGATGAGAGATATACCGGAATGCTCGGAATGCATGGAACAAAGGCGTCGAACTTTGGAGTAAGTGAATGCGATCTTCTGATCGTAACAGGAGCAAGATTCAGTGACCGTGTAACCGGAAATACTGCAACATTTGCAAAAGATGCGAAGATTCTTCAGATTGACATTGATCCGGCAGAGATGGATAAGAATGTCATGATCGATCTTGGGTTAGTAGGTGATATTAAAGCAGTCCTGAAGAAAATAAATGAGCATCTTCCACAGCAGTCTCATCCGGAATGGATGAATAAGATTAAAGATTACAAGGCGAAATATCCATTAACATATCATAAGGATGTACTTACAGGTCCATTTGCAGTAGAAGAAATTTATCGTCAGACAAATGGAGAAGCAATTATCACAACAGAAGTCGGACAGCATCAGATGTGGGCAGCACAGTATTATAAATATACGAAACCAAGAACACTTTTAACATCAGGTGGTCTTGGAACAATGGGATATGGTCTTGGAGCAGCAATCGGTGCGAAGACAGGATGTCCGGATAAAATTGTTGTAAATATTGCCGGAGACGGATGTTTCCGTATGAATATGAATGAGATCGCAACAGCTGTAAGACATGATGTTCCGATTATCCAGGTTGTAGTTAATAACCATGTACTCGGTATGGTTCGTCAATGGCAGGATCTTTTCTATGATGAAAGATATTCTGCGACAGTTCTCCGTGATGCAGTTGACTATGTGAAGCTTGCAGAAGCGATGGGAGCAGTAGGACTTCGAGCTACAACACAGGAGGAGTTTAAAGAGTGCTTTGCGAAAGCATTGACATGTGGAAAACCGGTTCTGATCGATTGTATGATCGACTGTGATGATAAGGTATGGCCTATGGTTGCGCCGGGAGCACCGATCAGCGAAGCATTTGATGAGCAGGATCTGAAAGCAAAAGAAAACTAAAAATAATAAGTTTCAGCCACATAGTTGTATGGCTGATAAATAAAGGAATATTTTATTTTTATGTGAGAAAATCTGTGAAAACGGAGTTTCTATAGATACACAATAACAGGAGGTAATTAAAAATGAGTAGAGTGTATAATTTTTCAGCGGGACCGGCGGTTCTGCCAGAAGAAGTACTGAAGGAAGCGGCAGCAGAGATGCTGGACTACAAGGGAACAGGAATGTCTGTTATGGAGATGAGTCATCGTTCCAAAGCTTTCGAGGAAATTATCACAGAAGCTGAGCAGGATCTCAGAGATCTGATGAATATTCCGGATAACTATAAAGTACTGTTTCTTCAGGGTGGAGCGTCACAGCAGTTTGCTATGATCCCTATGAACCTGATGAAGAATAAGGTTGCTGATTACATTGTCACAGGACAGTGGGCTAAGAAAGCAGCTAAGGAAGCAGAAAAATATGGAAAGGTAAATGTTGTTGCATCCTCAGCGGATAAGACATTTTCATACATTCCAGACTGCTCCGATCTTCCGATTTCAGAAGATGCAGACTACGTATATATCTGTGAAAACAATACTATTTACGGAACAAAATTTAAAACACTGCCAAACACAAAAGGAAAAGATCTTGTGGCAGATGTCTCCTCCTGTTTTCTTTCCGAACCTGTAGATGTAACAAAATATGCAATGATTTATGGTGGAGTTCAGAAAAATATCGGACCTGCTGGTGTAGTGATCGCAATCATCCGTGAAGATCTGATCACAGAGGATGTTCTCCCGGGAACACCTACAATGCTCACATATAAGACACATGCAGATGCAAAATCTCTTTATAATACACCACCGGCATACGGAATCTATATCTGTGGTAAAGTCTTCAAATGGCTTAAGAAGATGGGCGGACTTGAAGTAATGAAAGAACGCAACGAAAAGAAAGCAAAAGTTCTTTATGATTTCCTTGATCAGAGCAAACTGTTCAAAGGAACTGTTGTCCCGGAAGATCGTTCTCTTATGAATGTACCATTCGTGACAGGCGATGCAGATCTGGATGCAAAATTCGTTAAGGAAGCAAAAGAAGCTGGATTTGAGAATCTGAAAGGACATAGAACTGTAGGCGGAATGCGTGCCAGCATTTACAACGCAATGCCATATGAGGGTGTTGTTGCACTTGTAGACTTTATGAAGAAATTTGAAGAGGAGAATCTGTAAGATGTATAAATATCATTGCCTGAATCCAATTTCTGCCGTTGGCATGAATAAGTTGGATGAAAATTATGTAAAGACAGAAAATGCGGATGAAGCTGACGTGATTCTTGTCCGCAGTGCAAAAATGCATGAGATGGAATTCGGAAAGAACCTGAAAGCAATCGCTCGTGCGGGAGCCGGAGTGAATAATATTCCGCTTGATAAATGTGCAGAGGAAGGAATTGTTGTATTCAATACACCTGGAGCAAATGCGAATGGTGTAAAAGAACTTGTGATTGCAGGAATGCTTCTCGCAGCTAGAGATGTCGTTGGTGGAATTCAGTGGGTACAGGAATTCGAGGAAGATGGAGATATCGCAAAGATTGCTGAGAAGAAGAAAAAAGCATTTGCAGGAACAGAACTTTCCGGAAAGAAACTTGGTGTGATCGGACTTGGAGCAATCGGAGTTCTTGTTGCGAATGTAGCAACACATCTTGGAATGGAAGTTTATGGATATGATCCATATGTTTCCGTAGATTCTGCATGGAGACTTTCCAGAAGTATCCATCACGCAACAACAGTAGATGAAATCTATAAAGAGTGCGATTATATCACAATCCATGTACCTGCACTTGACAGTACAAAGGGAATGATTGACAAGAATGCAATCAGTCTGATGAAAGAGGGCGTTGTAATTCTGAACTTCGCCAGAGATGTTCTTGTAAATCAGGAAGATATCGTTGATGCACTTGTAGCAGGTAAAGTACACCGTTATGTAACAGATTTCCCAACAAAGGAAATTGTAGGTGTAAAAGGCGCAATTGTAATTCCGCATCTTGGAGCATCTACAGAAGAGTCAGAAGACAACTGTGCACAGATGGCTGTTGCTGAGATCCGTGATTTCCTTGAGAACGGAAATATTACACATTCCGTTAATTATCCGGATTGCAACGTGGGAACAAAAGCTGACGGAGACAGAATTACAATTCTTCACCGTAATGTGCCGAATATGATCGGTCAGTTTACAACACTTCTTGCACAGGAGAATCAGAATATCGCACTTATGACAAATAAGAGCAAGAAGGAATATGCATATACAGTAATTGATGTGGATGGAAGCGTTTCTGATGAAGTTGCAAGTAAACTGGAATCAATCGCAGATGTACTTGGTGTGCGTGTGATCAAATAAAAAGTAAATGAAGTTTAATTTGGCTAAGCTGATTTTGAAAGCTAATTTATAACGAAAAGAACAGGGTGGTTTTTCTATGTGAGAGACCACCTTTTTGTATACAATAAGTTGATAAATAAGATATGGCACAAAGCATATAAAAAATGAACAGATAGTATGGAGAAGTATTACACAAAAATGGATACATTTTTAACACAATGATATCGACATGAAATCATCTTGACAATATTTGTATAATCGTATACAATCATACAAAAAGAGAATAGGAGGAAATCATGGAAGAATATCAGGACCGTTCTCTGGGAGGACGTGTTTTTAAGAGACTCCGTGAAGATATCCTCAAAGGCAGATACAAACAACAGGATGAACTCAGAGAGGCTACCATCGGGAAAGAACTCGGGGTTAGCAGAACTCCAGTAAGGGAAGCGTTAAGACAGCTTGAATTAGAAGGTCTTGTGACGATTGTACCGAATAAAGGTGCTTATGTTACCGGAATCAGCCAGAAGGATATCTGGGATATCTATCAGATGCGTCAGTATCTGGAAGGAATGTGCGCCAGATGGGCGGCGGAATATATTACAGAAGACCAGTTAGAAGAATTAGAAGAGACTATTTTACTTTCAGAATTTCAGATGAAGAAAGAAAATGGATACAATAAAGAACAAGTAACAGGATTAGACGGAAGGTTTCATACGATATTATATGAGGCTTCCGGAAGCAGGATGTTGTGTCATGTTCTTACAGATTTTCACCGATATGTTCAAATGGCAAGAAAGTCCTCGATCAATGTGAAGGCAAGAGCCGAGAAGTCAATTGAGGAGCATAAAGCGATTCTTCAGGCAATCAGGGACAGAAACCCGGATCTGGCAGAACAGCTTGCAAAGGAACATATTGTTCATGTCATGCAGAACCTAAAGAAAATAGAAGAAAAACATAATCAGGAGGAAGCAAAAGATGGAAAAAATTAAGATGACAACACCACTGGTAGAGATGGATGGAGATGAGATGACAAGAATTCTCTGGAAGATGATCAAGGATAATCTTCTTGAGCCATATATTGATCTCAAGACAGAATATTATGATCTCGGCCTGGAACACAGAAACGAGACAGATGACCAGGTAACAGTTGATTCCGCACTCGCAACAAAGAAATACAAAGTTGCCGTAAAATGTGCAACAATCACTCCGAATGCAGCACGTATGGATGAGTATGATCTGAAAGAAATGTGGAAGAGCCCGAACGGAACAATCCGTGCGATCCTTGATGGAACAGTGTTCCGCGCTCCAATCGTTGTAAAAGGAATTGAGCCATGTGTAAAGAACTGGAAGAAACCAATTACAATTGCAAGACATGCTTATGGAGATGTATATAAAGGATCCGAGATGAAGATTCCGGGAGCGGGAAAGGTTGAACTTGTATACACAGCAGAAGATGGAAGCCAGACAAAAGAACTGGTTCATGAGTTTGACGGACCGGGAATCGTACAGGGAATGCATAATATCAATAAATCCATCGAAAGCTTTGCGAGAAGCTGCTTTTCCTACGCTTTGGATACAAAACAGGATCTGTGGTTTGCGACAAAGGATACAATTTCTAAGAAATATGATCATACATTCAAAGATATCTTCCAGGAAATCTTTGATGCAGAATATGCTGATCAGTTCAAAGAGGCAGGAATTGAGTATTTCTACACACTGATCGATGATGCTGTTGCCCGTGTTATGAAATCAGAAGGTGGATATATCTGGGCATGTAAGAACTACGATGGAGACGTAATGAGCGACATGGTATCTTCCGCATTCGGTTCACTTGCTATGATGACATCCGTACTTGTTTCTCCGGACGGATATTATGAATATGAAGCTGCTCATGGAACTGTACAGCGTCACTATTATAAGCACCTGAAAGGTGAAGAGACATCTACAAACTCAGTTGCAACAATCTTCGCATGGACAGGAGCTCTCAGAAAACGCGGCGAGCTGGATGGAAACAAAGATCTGATGGACTTCGCAGATAAACTTGAGAAAGCAACAATCGACACAATCGAAGCAGGAGAGATGACAAAAGACCTCGCTTTGATCACAACAATCGAGAATCCGACAGTACTCAATAGTGAGGAGTTTATTAAAGCAATAGCGAAGAGACTGTAATTGTTGATCAGGATTCATTTGATTGAAATATATACTTTATGTCGAATGAGGGCGTGAGGAAACAGCTTTATTGCATCAGACACCGGCCCGCTCTACCTCATCCCTTTGAAAGTATGTAACATAAGAGCCAGAACAGTTACCGTGTGTGGTGCCTGTTCTGGCTCTTATTAACATACTGAACAAAGTGTATTCGGAACGCTCCTGCCTTACATGTGTCCTCAACAATAAAGCTGCTTCCTCACTTGTCTATTCATAATAGATAAATGTATCTCATGTGTTATGAATCCGGAAAACAATTACAGATGATTAAGAGAGAAAGAGAAGAGGAAGGTGATCGACAAAGCTCCACCTTCTCCCGGCTGTTAATTCTGTATTTGTCTTCTGGATTCGTTTTGTTTGGGATAAAAACTTCTTCTTTAGATAACGTAGCGGAGGCACGTTTTATGGTTGCTTCATCCACGATTAAGGCATAAGAGCGGTTCCGAATACACTTCGTTCTGTCTGTTAGCTTGGGACAGACACAAACCACACACGGTGAGTGCTCTGTCCCAAGCGTTACAGACATTCGAAGGGATGAGGTGGAGCGGGCCGTGTGGATGAAGCAACCATAGAACGCGCTTCTGCGGATGTTAGTGCAAAAGTGGAAACTTTATTCGGAACAGAAGAATCCAAGCTCGACAAAAACAATGTCCTGTGAAAAAAATGTCAATTTGCGGAAAATATGAATTGAAATTTTAATCGTCCTAGTATATAATACAATAGGCAGAAATTTTGGTTTATTTTAAAATTATTTTATAAGTATGGAGGGCTAAAATATGAGCTACAATGCAACAGAAAACTCAGCAAGCAGACGAATTGCCACACTGCTTGATGAGGGAAGCTTTGTTGAAATTGGCGGAGCTGTTACAGCTAGAAGCACAACTTTCAACTTGCAGGAGAAGGCAGCTCCTTCTGACGGTGTTATCACTGGATATGGAGTGATTGACGGTAACCTGGTTTATGTATACAGCCAGGATGCTGACGTTCTGGGTGGAGCACTCGGAGAGATGCATGCGAAGAAGATCGCAAGAATCTATGATATGGCTATGAAGATGGGAGCACCGGTGATCGGACTGATCGACTGTGCAGGACTCAGACTTCAGGAAGCTACAGATGCACTTGAGGCATTTGGAAGCCTTTATCACAAACAGGCACTTGCATCAGGTGTGATTCCGCAGGTTACAGCAATCTTTGGAATGTGCGGCGGCGGTCTTGCAGTTGTTCCGGGGCTTACAGATTTCACATTTATGGAAGCAAAAGACGGAAAACTTTTCGTTAATTCTCCAAATGCACTGGAAGGAAATGAGATTTCCAAGTGTAACACAGCAAGCGCTGAGTACCAGAGCAAGACAGCAGGTCTTGTAGACGGAATCGGTGCAGAGGCAGAGATCCTCGGACAGATCCGTGATCTTGTATGTATGCTTCCGGCAAACAATGAAGATGATATGTCTTATGAGGAATGCACAGATGACCTGAACCGTATCTGCGCAGACATTGCTAACGCATCAGAAGATACAGCAATCGCACTGGCACAGATTGCTGACAATCAGATTCTTGTTGAGACAAAGAAAGACTACGCAAAAGAGATGGTTACAGGATTTATCCGCCTGAACGGAATGACAGTTGGTGTTGTTGCAAACCGCTCTAAAGTATACAATGCAGAAGCTGAAGTAGAGGCTGAGTTCGACAGCGTTCTTACAGTAGACGGATGCAAGAAGGCAACAGATTTTGTAAACTTCTGTGATGCATTCTCAATCCCGGTTCTTACACTGACAAATGTAACAGGATTCGCTGCTACAGTAGAGTCAGAGAAGAATATGGCAAGCGCAGTTGCAAAACTGACATATGCATTTGCTAACGCTACAGTACCGAAGGTAAATGTAATCGTTGGTAAGGCATTCGGAAGTGCTTACGTTTCTATGAACAGTAAGTCAATTGGTGCAGATCTTGTTTATGCATGGCCAACAGCAGAGATCGGAATGATGGATGCGAAGCTTGCAGCACAGATCATGTACGCAGACGCAGATGCTGAGACTCTTAATGAGAAAGCAGCTGAATACAAAGAACTTCAGTCAAGCCCGAATTCAGCAGCAGCAAGAGGATATGTTGATGCGATCATCGAGCCGGCAGATACAAGAAAATATGTGATCGGAGCATTTGAGATGCTGTTCACAAAGAGAGAGGACCGTCCGGCTAAGAAACACGGAACGGTTTAGTGAGGTGAGGCGAAGTGAAGAAAAAAATCAGTTTATTAGGACTTATCCTCATTCTCGTTCTTAGCTTCACAGGATGTGGTAAGTCTGAGACAACAGAATATGATCAGGCAACATTAGAACAGTATGCTGAGTTTGTTGTTCAGAATTTCGAAGCGATGACAACAGAGCAGCTTGACAGCTTTTCTGATATGCGTGATCTTCAGCTTGACACACAGCTTATGAATGCAGGACTTCCGGTTGATGGAGAGGACTTCCTTACAATGATCAGCTCCTGGGAAGCAGCAGAAGAAGAGTGCGGTGCTTATGTTGAACATGGCGACTGGACAATGGAAGTAAAGAACGATGGAGTTTCACTCACATCTGAAGCAAAATATGAAAACAGAGATGCAGACATCGTCTTCAGTTTTGACGAAAAGGGCAACATGGAGAGTATGGATGTTTCTGCTCATTATTCAACAGGAGAAATCCTTGAGAAAGCCGGTCTGAATACGGTACTTGGTATGGGAACTGTATTCGTTGTATTGATTTTCATTTCATTCATTATTTATCTGCTTGGATACATTCCGAAATTTCAGGAGAAGTTGGCAAATAAAGATAAGAAAGTGGAAGAGAAGAAGGAAGCACCTGTACAGGCAGCTCCAGCACCGGTAGCTGCAGCAGAAGATGATGCAGAACTTGTAGCAGTAATCGCAGCAGCAATTGCAGCAGCAGAGGGAACTTCTACAGATGGATTTGTTGTTCGTTCTATTAAGAGAAGAAAATCAAACAGATGGAATTAATCAGGAGGATAATTAGATGAAAAACTATACAATCACAGTAAACGGAAATGTATATGATGTAACAGTAGAAGAGAATGGTGCAGGCGCACCGGCAGCAGCACCGGTTGCAGCACCTAGAGCAGCAGCACCGGCAGCACCAGCAGCACCGAAAGCGGCAGCAGGCGCTGGAAGCATCCAGGTAAAAGCTGGAGCAGCAGGTAAAGTATTCCAGGTTCCTACATCTGTTGGACAGAAGGTAGAGGCTGGAGATACAGTTATTATCATTGAAGCAATGAAGATGGAGATCCCAGTTGTTGCCCCAGAGGCAGGAACTATTGCCAGCATTGATGTGGCAGTAGGTGATGCTGTTGAATCAGGAGCTGTACTTGCTACATTAAACTAGTAACTGAACCAGGAGGTTTTTACAAATGGAATATATTTCAAATACATTGGGAAACCTCGTAGAACAGACAGCGTTCATGAATCTTACATTTGGTAACCTGATCATGATTGCTGTTGCCTGCGTGTTTCTCTATCTGGCAATTCGCCACGAATTTGAGCCACTGCTTCTTGTTCCAATTGCCTTTGGTATGTTGCTTGTAAATATCTATCCGGATATTATGCTTCATGCTGAGGATGCAGCGAACGGAACTGGTGGACTTCTGTATTACTTTTATCAGCTTGACGAGTGGTCCATCCTTCCTTCTCTGATCTTCCTTGGAGTTGGAGCGATGACAGACTTTGGTCCGCTGATCGCAAACCCGAAGAGTTTCCTGCTTGGTGCAGCAGCTCAGTTCGGTATTTTCGCAGCTTATCTTGGAGCTATGGCTCTTGGATTTTCAGACAAAGCAGCAGCTGCTATCTCCATCATCGGTGGAGCTGACGGCCCGACATCTATCTTCCTTGCAGGTAAACTGCAGCAGACAGCTATCATGGGACCGATCGCCGTAGCAGCATACTCCTATATGTCACTTGTGCCGATCATCCAGCCACCGATCATGAAACTTCTCACAACAGAGAAGGAAAGAAAGATCAAGATGGATCAGCTTCGCCCGGTTTCTAAGCTTGAGAGAATCCTCTTCCCGGTTATCGTTACAATCGTTGTATGTGTGATTCTTCCTACAACAGCTCCACTTGTTGGTATGCTGATGCTTGGTAACCTGTTCAAAGAGTGTGGAGTTGTAAGACAGCTGACAGAGACAGCTTCCAATGCCCTGATGTACATCGTAGTTATTCTTCTTGGTACATCTGTAGGTGCTACAACAAGTGCTGAAGCATTCCTGAACTGGAATACAATCAAGATCGTTATCCTTGGTCTTATAGCATTTGCATTCGGTACAGCTGCCGGAGTTCTCTTCGGTAAGTTAATGTGCGTCCTTACACATGGTAAGGTTAACCCGCTGATTGGTTCCGCTGGTGTATCTGCGGTTCCTATGGCAGCCCGTGTATCTCAGAAGGTTGGTGCTGAGGCAGATCCTACAAACTTCCTTCTGATGCATGCAATGG
>OLNV01001720.1_pt1 | contig 13763 bp, 10 predicted proteins | sample 1672891 | NCBI WGS metagenome assembly OLNV01 (sample SAMEA3136734, study PRJEB25190) | human gut metagenome | biome: human gut; feature: human-associated habitat; material: faeces | place: Austria | collected 2013 | reverse complement strand
ACGCAAAGTCCAGCCAGACGGCAGCGAAGACCAGCGAAACGAATGCCAAAGCCAGCGAAACTGCGGCGAAAAACAGTCAGGATGCAGCAGCCCAAAGCGAGAGTGCTGCAGCTGGTTCTGCAAGCGCGGCGGCTGCTTCTGCCATTGCATCAGCCAACAGTCAAAAAGCTGCAAAAACCAGTGAAACCAACGCAAAGGCGAGCGAGACTGCGGCTGCTAACTCGGCGAAAGCATCAGCTGCAAGCCAGACGGCTGCAAAAGCAAGTGAAGACGCAGCCAGGGAGTACGCAAGCCAGGCAGCAGAGCCGTATAAATATGTCTTACAGCCGCTTCCTGATGTGTGGATACCGTTTAACGATTCACTGGATATGATTACGGGCTTTTCGCCATCATATAAAAAGATTGTTATTGGTGATGATGAAATAACAATGCCTGGCGACAAGATTGTAAAGTTTAAACGCGCATCAAAAGCAACTTACATTAATAAATCTGGTGTGCTGACAGAGGCTGCAATCGATGAACCTCGCTTTGAAAAGTATGGATTGCTGATTGAAGGGCAGCGTACAAACCTGTTAATAAACAGCACAAATCCATCAAAGTGGAACAAGTCATCAAATATGATTTTAAATACATCAGGTGTAGATGATTTTGGTTTCCAGTACGCAAAATTCACATTAAAACCAGAAATGGTGGGGCAAACCTCAGCCATTTCTATTGTCACAGTATCTGGAAGCAAAGGATATGATGTTACCGGCGATGAAAAGTATGTAACTATCTCATGCAGGGTACAAAGTGGGACTCCAAATTTAAGATGTCGATTACGATTTGAAGAATATGATGGATCTACCTACAAATTCCTGGGTGATGCTTACTTAAATATGACAGATTTATCGATTGATAAAACTGGCGGCGCTGCAAGTCGTATTACTGCAAGGGCTGTTAAAAATGAAGCAAGCAAATGGATTTTCTTTGAGGCAACAATTAAGGCACTTGATACAGAAAATATGATCGGTGCGATGGTGCAATATGCACCACCAAAAGGGGGAAGCACTGGTGCAGATGATTATATTTATGTTGCAACTCCTCAGGTCGAAGGCGGTTCGTGCGCTTCTTCGTTTATTATTACTGAGGCAACGCCAGTCACAAGAGCCAGTGATATGGTGAATATACCAACAAATAACAATATCGGTACACCACCTTTAACATTTCTAGCTGAAGTTCATACAAACTGGAACGAAACGCCAAATGCAGCACCACGAATTTTTGATACCAGTGGTGGGAGCACAACTCCGGGTCAATATATAAGTGTTGCTATTAGTTCAACATTATTTCCTGGTGTTACGATGCACAATAAAAACGGTAGTACAGTAGCCGCCGTATCGCCAGTATTATTTGAACAAAAATCTGTTCTTGGATTTGTTTTAAATGAATCTGGTAATGTGCATTTCGTTAGCAATGCCCAGCATGGGACTCCTAAAACCACGGATCATGTCGGTGTTAAATCTGGTTATTTCTTCAGGATTGGGGGACAGACTAATAGCGGTCTACGTCATCTTTTCGGTCACATTCGTAATTTTCGTATATGGCATAAAGAATTAACCGATGCACAAATGGGAGAGGTAATATAATGCGAGACTTAATTATCAAATTCACAGACAAGGCCGACTTTTCGGCCTTTATGGATAGCATTGGTTATGACGATGACGAGGTGATGCAGAACAATGTTCTCATTGATGTGATAGGTAACGTGTACAAAGAAACCGGGGAAATTACTGAAGATGGCGAGCCGGTATGTGTTAAGGAAGACGGATATTTTGTAAACGTGCGCATCATTAATGATGTGAAAACACCGTCAATATTCGATGAATACGCGGTTGTTGTTGAGCATCAACTTCGTGGCTGGATGTGAGGGAGACAAATGGCTACATCGACAGTAATTCCAGGAGACATCACCACGTTAAAGGGAGATGTCAGTAAAGCCAAGGAAGATATTTCCTCAATTAACGGAAAAGTATCAACGCTTCAGGCTGATATGACCAGTGCAAAGCAGGATATCAGCACCAGATACACAAAAACTGAAGTTGATAATAAGCTGAAAAACAAAGTGGAAGCGAACGATCTGGAAAGCGGTCGTTATGGCGGTGATTTTTACCCGCTGACTGGCCGCGAAGCGTTTTATTTATGGGGGTTGGGCACGACTACTGCGGCGGCAAACCTTTATCTTAATCCTGACCCTGCAATTTCGTCTGTACTGCGGTCCACATCGTCTATCCGCTATAAACATTCAGTAGAGACGATAGATTCAGAGCACGCCGATGTCATTTTCAGGATGCGCCCTGTGTGGTACAGGTCGCAATGCGAAAATGACAGGCGTGACTGGGGGTTCTACGGATTGATTGCCGAGGAAGTAGGAGAAATTGCCCCTCAGTTTGTACACTGGCGACCAGCTAACGAAGATGATGCTCCTGAAGCTATTTCCAGCAATGGCCTTGTTGCCGAAGGTGTAATGTACGAACGTCTGGTTGTTCCACTGATTCACCATATCCAGAAGCTGACTGAAAGAGTTGATGAACTTGAGTCAGAATTAAAGTTGTTATTAACTTCCCGAAGCGATATCGGATAAAGGAGGAATAATGGATATAACACCTTTCCTTCATGCACTTTGTGCTGTGGCTGCGCAGGTACTGGTTGGTCTTTTTACCGGAAACTGGGCTTACGGGGCGATAGCCGGTTGTACGTTCTTCATTGCGCGTGAACACACCCAGGCAGAATATCGCTGGATTGAAATGTTCGGGCATGGCAAGCGAATGAATATGCCGTGGTGGGGCGGTTTTGATCCGCGCGCGTGGGATGTGGCAAGCCTGATGGATTTTGCTGTGCCGGTGGTGGCGTGTCTGCTGGTCTGGCTGTTGGTTAATCGTGGGTGAAAAAAGGTGAGCTGTATATGCAACGGAGGAAGAAAACTCGTTGCTGGAAGCCTGGAAAAAGTATCGGGTGCTGCTAAACCGTGTGGACACTTCCGTAGCACCAGATATCGAGTGGCTTATTCAACCATAATAAACAGTATGTATATCATAGGTTATTAATTGTGAGTTTTTTCGGTGTGTTATTTGTTTGTTTGATGTTATGCTTTTGCGCCCCAAAAGGTTGTTTAGATGTATTTTATCAATTGATTTTCAATATCGTTTAATAAAGAAAAATTAAGCAAGCTGGATGTTGGTTTTTTGTTAATTGAATGGTTCTAATAATGTTTTTTTACTGTTGTTGAATGTGACTTGATAAGAAATGCAAGTAAAAATGATACTCTTTTTATTTTAAATTCAAACGGTTGACATATATATAGCAAGAGGTTTCAGGTGCGTTGTAGTGAGTTTATGTTAATAAAAAGCATAGTAAGCGTTGAAAAATGTAACTTTGAAATACGTTAGAATAAAAAACAATATACATATAATAATTTAATCTTAAATGAAACTTATTAAAATTTGCAAACTATAATTTTGTGTATAAAAATATAAATGCACATCATCCTGATTATGATTGTGTATTTAATTGGCTGTTATTTGACTACTATCAACTTGTTTTAATTTTATGATAGGTGCAAGATGGATTATGTTTGCTCCGTAGTTTTCATCTGTCAATCATTTGATTTAATTATAAACAGGAGAGTTATCTCGTTCAAAAAAAATTCATTGTTTATTGTAAGCGACAAAATTAGAAGAGAGTTACCAGTATGCCCCTCTAAACTAAGAATTGTTGATATAGATAAGAAAACATGTTTATCCTTTTTTATCGACGTGAATAATGAGTTGCCTGGCAAATTTACTCTTGATAAGAATGGCTATATTGCTGAAGAGGAACCTCCATTATCGCTTGTTTTTTCTCTGTTTGAAGGGATTAAAATAGCAGACTCACACTCCCTTTGGTTAAAAGAAAGACTATGTATATCCTTACTTGCCATGTTCAAAAAACGCGAAAGTGTAAATTCATTTATACTAACAAATATAAATACATTTACATGTAAAATTACTGGAATAATCAGTTTTAATATTGAGCGGCAATGGCATTTAAAAGATATTGCGGAATTGATTTATACGAGTGAAAGTTTAATAAAAAAAGATTAAGGGATGAAGGAACGTCATTTACTGAAATATTGAGAGATACTAGGATGAGGTATGCAAAAAAACTCATAACTTCAAACTCTTATTCTATCAATGTCGTAGCCCAGAAATGTGGCTATAACAGTACTTCATATTTCATATGTGCATTTAAAGATTATTATGGTGTCACGCCATCTCATTATTTTGAGAAAATAATCGGCGTCACAGATGGAATAAACAAAACAATTGACTGATAATGTTTATTACAAGTTGTCTACATGTTAATTATAATATTATACAGCGTGTTTTTTGATGTGATATTCTGGAACCATTAATTTGTAATTGGGTTGCTGTCGGCTATTTTATACACACTATAATTGATGGTTTTCTATGTGATTTAGTTAATAACCTTCTGGGTTTATTTTAAGGGTTAATTGTTACATTGAAATGGCTAGTTATTCCCCGGGGCGATTTTCACCTCGGGGAAATTTTAGTTGGCGTTCTTAAAATGTGTACTTAAGACCAGCAGTAGTGATGAAGTTATAGTTTTCTATGCCTGCACCATTTTTGCTGTAGTCTGAAGTGTTATCATTGTGATCATAAAGTGAAGTATTACCTTTTTTATTCGTAACCCGATTCCATGCGCCTTCAACATAAACTTTTGCGTTAGGTGTTACGTAATAACCTGCATTGACTGCAACAGAATAGTAATTTTGGTCTTTGACTTTACTGCGATAAGTGATTCTTTTTCCTGGGTCATAGTGCTCATCGTTATCAGATGCTTCCACCCAGCCGCTGTATTTAAATGTGCCACCTAGCTCAAAATCTTCATAACGATAACTTCCAGTCAAGCCAATGTAGGGCATTTTAAAACGTTGTTTGTAGCCGATTGCTCTTTCTCCATTCGGGAAGGAGCCGATATCATCTCTGAATCCCTCCTCAGAACTGTAGATATAGGAACCACCTCTGGCTGTAAAGCTATAACGGCTTTCCTGATATCCGGCCATGAGTCCCAGGCGGTAATTGGGTTCGTTGAGGAGCCAGCCTTTTATATTCAGATCAAATTCGTTGGCATAATTGAGTTGTGTATCAGGGTGCCTACTTTCATCTGTCCAGGTTCCGGGGTTACTGGAATCCATCCAGTCCTGATCGACCATATTGCCACCTCGGCTGCCGAGAGTAGTCCAGCCCGCAGCCCCAATAGATATCTGGGGCATCAAATCCCAATTAATTGCACCTTTAATAATTGCAGCGTTATTGAATTTCCAGTCGAGTTGACTGACTTTTCGGCCTCCTTCTTCGGCTAGATAAACACGCTCTTTTGTTTTTCCGCTCAGAGTTCCAAGACTAATGTCCGCATTTATGTTGTCAGGAGTAAACGATAAAGTCTCGGTAGAAGCAAAAGAGCTGATCGCAATAGGGGTTGTCAGGAATATTCCCAGAAGTTTCGCCCGCATAAAAGTTCTCCATTCAATCGTTTTAATGATTGAATATGTATTTTTTATATCTAACTTAATGAGTCAATTACATATTGCTCCACTGTTTATATTTTGTTTAGTATTGAATGATTATCACAATGCGCTATCTGTTTTTGGTTTAATTATCTGTTATTGTTTCATATTGCGGTTTTACTGTGTGGTTTTTTATGCTTTTGTGGTGCTTTTATCTATTTAAGTGCCATGCCTTTAGAGGCATATAAGCGAAAATAGCATGAGGTTTATCCTCAATTACTATGTTTTTTAGTACAAAAAAGAGGGACAAAACTGAGACACATAAGGCCTCACAATGGCTTGCAAGGCTTTACATGTTTTGAGGTAGTGGGACGTGTGAGCGCAGAGATGGCGCGGTAAGTTGTTGACTTAAAATGTCGTTCTAGGAACTTCTAAGTCGTGGGCCGCAGGTTCGAATCCTGCAGGGCGCGCCATTTCTTCTTCATTTATCCCCGTCTTATCCGTTTCCGCTTTGCCCTTCACCACATCACTTTTTGTCGCTGTTTGGCGAGATAATTCAACGGTGTCAGGCCGTAAAACGCCTTAAAAACAGAGATAAAGTACGACGTGCTGCTATAGCCACATAATTGCGCTACCTGAGTGATATTTTTGTTATCCATCAATAACATCTGTACGGCGTAACGCATACGACACTCTGTGACAATCTGGCTATAGCTGGTATTTTCGTTTTTTAATTTCTTTTTGAGCAGGCTGGGGCTTAAACATAGCGAACTGGCGACAATTCGCAGATTCCAGTAATGCTGAATATCGCTTTGAATAATGCGGCAGACGCTGTCGCGGACGCTGCTGCGTAAGATATACATCAGTAGGGCAATAAACCGCGATTGCTCAAGAAAGTTAGACAATACGGTAAAAAGCAATGCGCGCGTCAACTCCGCTTCGCAGGGTTTGCTGGGTTGCTGCTTGCTGTGGTTGGCGGCTAGCCGGAACACTTCCGGTGTACGGCTATGACAAGCGATAACCGGGGTAGCCAGCCGCGACCAGGGCTTTACGCAGGTTAAGTTCTTATTTAAAAACAACAGATAATCGTTGATGATGTTGCGGTTGATGTGGGTGATTAATACGTGATTTAACGTTGAGAGTTCAATGACGTTATTGTTGCACGCGAAGGCGGCCAGGTAATTTTTCGGAAGGGTAAACGTGGCATGGTTATTGACGCTTACCTCTACCTCTTTTTCGGTCAGGATCACTACGCAAGGTTCACTGCTGCTCAATTGCATTTCGCACTCCTCAGATATCAGAAACTCCGCTCAAAGGATCTATGCTTCCTGCATGAGTGATCGGCCCGTTCGCCGATAACGATCTTCTTTCTTTAGCACGCTTTTTAGCAATTAATCTTGATGGAATTCTGACGAGAGCGAAAGAGGTAAGCCAGGTCGTACCCGACTTACCTGGAGGGGATTTAATACTCGAGAATGCCGTGCGCAACGGGCAAATAGCGCAGAGAGAAATAGAGCGTGTCTTTACCGCAAGAGGAACGTTTCGCTAACAGCGAGGCGATCTCTGCATCCGGTTTCGGTTTCGCTGTAAAGGTTTTACCTTTGCCGGCGACAAACAGTTCATAAACAATGCCGCTGGCAGGGGCGGAACTTTGGCAATCGGCGCTGGCCTGTAGATAACGTTCACGCTGTTCAACGGTAAGTTTATTCACGCCGCTGCCATCCTGTACCCAGACATTAACGCCGGTTGTTTTAACTTGTTCCAGCAGTTGGCGATAGCCATCGGGCGACATGTTTCCGGCGAAAAAACTACTGATATAAACCGGTTTTGCTGAAACATCGCTAATCAACCGCTGCGCGTTGTTTAACCATGTCAGCAACGGTTGACGGGCGGCTTCGCTGCGCCAGTTCAGGTCGTCAATTTCCGCGCTGATGTACCAGCCATCCGGCGTTACGCCAGGCGCGGCGCTCCATAATCTGGCTTGCTGGAGATCGGCAGCCAGCAGGCGATTAAGATAGCTTTCCAGCGCCGCGGATGACTGTTTCTGGTGCATAAAAAATTCCGGATCGGCATTCAGCCCGACAATCAGCTTCAGGCCAGCCTGTTGCGCAGCTGCTGCACGCTTAAACAATAACGCGCGCTGTTCTGGCTGGGTGAATGCATCGCCGTAACGGGTCCATTGCAAAACCAGGGTATCGAAGCCTTGCAAACGTAACTGACTCATCAGCCCCTGCCACTGGGTATCGGTAACCTGACTATCACGGTTTTGTGGTTGCCAGATAATACCTTTCATCGCAAAGGAAAAAGGGCTGACCAAAAGCAGTGTCAGCAATACGAAAATGAACTTACGCATTTACCAGTGCACTCCAATGGTGAGAAACGCGTTGTTGCGCTCTCCGTTACGTTGATTAATCGCCTTAAAGGTATGTTGATATTCGATGCCGAGACTGACTTTGTGCGGCCAGGCGTCGTAGTGCGTCTCGCCGGTCCAGATATTCCAGCGGACCCCGACACCGCCAAGCTGCGCGCCCTGAGTGCCTTTATCACGATAACCGTTGTCCTGAACGTGAGCGTAAGGCTCAATAGTCTGTCCGTTCGCCACCTTCTGATGCCAGCTTACGCGATAATCTGCCGTCCACGCCTGAATATCCTGGCGGACATATTGCGCCGCATCGAGGTACAGGTTTTGGGCAAACCAGCCTGAACCGTTCGGGTGCCATTCGTCGCTGTATTTGCCGCCATTAAAGAATGAGGCGCTGGCGCGCAGCATGGTATCGGATGCGCCATTTTGCCCGTTCAGCGGCAACTGCTGTTCGACTGCGAGGAAAAAGATCTGATCGCGCAGCGGCTTCCAGCGCAGACCGGTGCCGGACATCGGATTTTTCACCGGCATCATCACCCCGTTTTCTCCGGTATCGGCAAAGACGCGGCTATAAACTGAGAGCAGGTCGCCTTCCAGCAGCATATTGCGTCCGATGCGGTACTCGGCTTCCAGTTGCCCGTAGCTACGATAGCTTTTCCCTGGCGCTGCGCCGCCGACATTATTGTTAGCGGTACTCATTGCGCCGGAACGCAAGCCGATGGAAGAATCGAAACTGAACGTCCAGCGGCGACCGACCTCCTCATGCAGACGGCGGAAATTGAAGCGTTGCTGATTTTGCTCTGGGGTCAGTGGGGTTATCAGCGCCTGATTATCAATGTCATCAATCACCAGCCGGGCGTAGTGCTGCGTCGCAGGCATGTCATCCAGACGCTGGTTCACGTAGGCCAGTTGTCGGATAAGTGCCGGATCGTCCGGTAGCCCTTTATGCGCCTGTTCGAGCATTTCCCGCGACTGTGCGATATCACCGCTATCCCACAAGGCGTAACCGAGCGCTGCCTGGGTGTTGCTATTATTCGGTTCCAGTTCCAGCGCGGCGCGCAAATCACTCACCGCCGCCGGGACATTATGACGTTGGCGATAAATTGTCGCCCGCGCAACGTAAGCGTTGGCAGAAGGCGCAATATTGATTGAGCGCGTGAGATCGTTCAGTGCGAGTTCCGGCTGACCAGGAATGTAACGTTGCGCATGCAGCCACCAGTAGAGGGCATTGTTTCCCAGCCCACGTTGTTCTGCCTGCTGAAGCCAGCGATCGCGAGCCGCACCATTTCCTGCCGCCTGGGCGGTATTGGCAGCAGCAAGCAGATCCTCATTGCTCATGTCGTGAAGACTGATTTTCTGCCAGGCCGCCAGTGCGGTGGCGTAATCCTCAACCTGATACGCCTGATAGGCTACCGCACGATGTTGCCAGGCGTTCGGTTGTCGTTGTTCGGCCTGAAGCCATGCATACAACGCCACACCGGGTAGCGTGTCCCGATAACACTTTGCCAGACGGTTCCAGGCGGCGGCATCGTAGGAAGGCGACATATCGCCCAGCAAGCGAACTATTGCCGGGCAATTATCTGCAATACCCGGCAACTGACTTTGCCACTGACGTTGCTCCGCCAGCGGTAAGGGTTTCGATAAAATCGCCACCTTCGCCGGCGTTGCCAGGTAAGGATGACTTTCCAGCAGAGACGCCAGTCGCGCCATTAAAGTCTGGCTGACACGCGCATCGCCCTGGAAAGGATAGCGTTGCAGCAATAAATCGGCAGCTTCGCGTGACTGCTCGTTCTGCATCAGTTGCCAGGTCAGTTGATCCAGGCGGGTAAGATTTTCCGGTTCTTGCTGATACAGCAATCGTGCCAGACGCAGAGCTTCAGCCTTGTTATGGGTCGCTACGCTAACGGTATAACGCTCCTCAAGCATTTCATTGGCGGGGAGGGTGGCGAGCAGTTTTTGCGCTGCGTCGTACTGACCTTCTTTTAACAGCACCGGTAGCGTCGCGCCAACAACATACTGGCGGTTGTCGGCAAACTGTACCGTATAATTCGCCAACGCCTGAACGGGGTTGCCGCTGTATTTAGATAACAGATAGAGCCAACTTTTCTCTTGTGCGTCCGTGGTAAATAGCGGCGTATTTTCAATGAGATAACGCTGGAGGCGTGCTTTTTCGTCACGATAAGCCAGCGCGGTCGCGTAAGTAATATATGACTGCGGATCGGTGAAGATCCCCTGTGATTGCAGCGCCAGGATCCGATCGTCCAGCTGCCCGGCAAGAAGCACATCAAACCACTGGCGGCGTTCTGCCGCGCTTAATGTGTTCTGCTGGCGTGCTTCATTGTATAGCGTATCTGCCTGGGACCATTGCTTCAGGTAGATTGCCCGTTGCAGCAGATCGGTTCGCAGCGTTTTTCCTTCCGGCGATGCAGCAAACGTCGCATCGTTCAGTTGCGCTCTGGCGACAGGTAATTGTGCCAGCCGCAGGGCATTCTGCCCAACTTCACTGCGACAACGCAGGGTCGGCGCAGCATCGCACGCTTTTTGCTGGGCAAGCAGTTCTTCAACAGTCGTAACGCTTTTCACTTCAACTGGAATAGCCGCCAGACTGCGCTCAAGTCGGGCATCTCCTGGGTGACGTTTCAGTTGATCCTCAAGCAACAGCCGCGCCCGGTCATCATGACCAAAATGGCGATAGGCTTCCGCAAGGTATAAAGTTAGCGGAATATTATCCGGCACCTGCTGGTGTATATATTCAAATTCGCGGATGGCGGTTGCTTCGTCGTTATTTTTCTGTGCCTTCAGCGCCTTGTCGAGACGGGGATAAATAACAAAATGGCGATAATCGCTCAGCCCCAGCTCTTCTGCGCTGGTGCCGATATTGTCTGCGAGTGCGCTGGTACTCAATAAAGACGTCAGCAGTAAACCAGACCATCCGATGACGCGATTAAGGTTATTCTCCTTCATTTTCGGACTCCAGTTGCGCAACCTGTTCTGTGTTTAAACCTGCTTTGAGTAATAGTGATTGCATCGAAACTTGTAATTCGCGTTGAATTGTCAGGACGCGATCCAACGTTTCCTGGCTGATAACGCCTTCGGTGACCAAAAACTTGCCGAGCGGCAGAGAACTACGTTCATGGCGCAATAACAACACGTTAATTGCTGAACGATTAATATGACCGAGTGTGGTCAGTATTTCGGCGAACAGGAACTGATGCGGCACATATTGCCGCCAGATTTCACCGGCCTGCTGTTCCGTGAGCCACTGATGCTGAACCGCATTGTACAACATTGCCCGCGGATCGTGACCGCGTCGGCGCGCATACCAGTGGCGTAACCCCGTGACAATTTGTCCCCGCAGAACAATGACGTAACGCACTTTGCGTCCGACTTTACGCGTCAGGGCCGCCAGCGAAACCGGGTCAATACCATCTTCACTGCCGACAATTAACTCATCATTTTCCAGACGCAGCGGCAGTACTGCATAATGCAGCGCCACGGAGGCCGGCATTTCGGCAATCAGTGATGAAGGGATCTGCCAGGCGTCGATCGACTCCCACGCCACGCCGTTTTGCTCTGCCAGCGCCTGTGCCAGCTGTTCGGCGCTAATCAGCCCCTGCATCAGCATTGAACCGCCCAGGCGTAGACCTTCGACGCGATTACGCAGTGCTGTATCGAGTTGTTCTTCAGTGATGACCTGATTTTCCAGCAGGATTTGACCTAACGGACGCAACGAGCGGGTATCGCCAGTCACGCTGGGGAAGTCATGCGTTGTTTTATCCCACGCGACACGACGTGGATCGCCGTGTTGAAGTACCTGTTTTAACGCGCGCCAGTTGGCCATGAAGTTAATCAGGTTGCCCCAGAAAAGACGCAGGACAGATAGCAGCCCCTGCGTCAGGCCGTAGTAGCCAGTAACGAAAATCACCCGCTGCACGATGCGGTTAATCATCAAGCCAAAGTTTAGCCACAGCAGAGTCATTAACCATGCGCTGCCGCTGAAAATAGAAAGGAAATGCCAGGCATCGGGCCACAAACTTTCATACGCCAGCAACAGCAAAAGCTGGATCATCACCAGCATCGCGAGGAAGCTGACAAAGTTACTGATTGCCCCTTTGCGGTCGCGCCAGAGAAAGTAGTTCAGCGTCAGGCTGGAGGTCCATTTGTGGGTTTTAAAGCCCTGGAAAACAATGCCGATGATCCAGCGAGATTTTTGTCGAACCGCAGTCGAAAAGGTATCGGGGAAATATTCGCGCACGCAGATCATGTTTGACGTCCGCGCGTGCTGTAAAAATTTACGCTGCTCGCGTTCTTTGACTTCGTCCACCACCGGAAAACGGACAAAAATTTCCGTCATACCTTTTTCTTTCAGGCGGAAACCAATGTCGTAATCTTCAGTAAGACTCTGCACGTCGAAAGCAATACCGTCACCGTCAGCTAACAGTGCGGTCACGGCGCGGCGGCTGAAACAGGTGCCGACGCCTGCGCTGGGCACTTGTCCGGCGAGGGCTTCACGCACCGGAACATCTTTGCCATGCAGTTCTGAAAACTCATCAATGTAAGTCATGCTGGTGAAGTGCGTCCATTCGCGTTCGAACGGATACACCGGGATCTGAATCAGATCTTTACGCTCGACCAGATAGTTGAACAGACGCAATTCCATCGGTGAAATTACGTCTTCGGCGTCATGCAGAATAAAACCAGCAAAAGCGAAATTGGCGCTACGCTCAAACTGGGTGATGGCGTCCAGCACGTTGTTCAGGCAGTCGGCTTTGCTGGTGGGGCCAGGACGCGCGCAGACTACCTTATGCACATTCGGGAAGCGAGCGCACACTTCGTCAACATCACGCTGAGTATCGGGGTCGTTGGGGTAGGTGCCAACAAAGATATGATAGTTTTCATAGTCGAGCGTGGTCGCCGCCAGCTCGGCCATATTGCCGATGACGCCCGTTTCATTCCACGCCGGAACCATAATCGCTAACGGTTTTTCATCTGGTTTATACAGTTCGCGGTAACTCATTCGCGGGTAGCGGCGATAAACACTCAACTTGCGTTTAATGCGGCGTACCCAGTAGACGACATCAATAAAAAAATCGTCCAGCCCGCTGATGAACATGATGACCGCTAACGTTATCGCGATTACTTTTAAGCCGTAGAGCCAGGTAGCAAAAACATCAAGAAGCCAGTCCACACAAAAACCTTACATTAACGCTGGTTATGTTTAGGGTGGCGTATATTAAGGTTTTTTATGAATTGTGACAGCTTTTTACCATTAATAGGTATGACTATTGCGGCACGTTATTTTTACACTGGTTATAAAAGTTGCCGTTTGCGTAGAATGTAGACAAAAGCGTGGTGTCAAGGAGGGGAGGTTAACGCAGGGCAAGATTACGAAAGCCCGCTCCCCGCAAGGACTGACGCGAGATAGTTTCTGTCCATGGCTGCTTTTCGCATCTTACGTCTTAACCCTGCCTTGAATACCTTATCATTCGTCAAAATATTAATAGCGATGTGCCGTATCCCTGAAAATAATTCTGCTGCGTTTCCTCTTCTTATTTTGCAGTCGTCTTCATTCATTACCACGTCCAGACGCCAGTGCAGCTTATTCTCCACGTGCCAGTGGTTTCGGATTGCTGTGGCGAACTTCTCTGCGGTTAAATCAGCAGAACTGATATAATATCTGACCGTCATTTCTGGCTCTTTCTTTTGTTCTGCTATTATTGACCGAAAGGAGACTGCCACGCATAATTTCTTCAGTCCTTTCCATTCAAACGTGAAATCAATAAGTTCATCAGGGACATCGCAAACAATATGAAGACGGATTTCTTCTCTGCCGTGACTCTTTTCACTAATTGC
>OLNV01001709.1_pt1 | contig 13825 bp, 10 predicted proteins | sample 1672891 | NCBI WGS metagenome assembly OLNV01 (sample SAMEA3136734, study PRJEB25190) | human gut metagenome | biome: human gut; feature: human-associated habitat; material: faeces | place: Austria | collected 2013 | reverse complement strand
TATCAGCAGTATCTCAAACTCGAAAAGTCCTTATCTCTTAATACTCTGGATGCCTATCTGACGGATCTGGACAAACTGATGAGCTTTCTGACATTGGAAGGGATTTACGTATTGGACGTATGCCTGTCCGATCTTCAACGTTTTGCGGCCGGATTACATGACATCGGCATTCATCCCCGTTCACAAGCCCGCATCTTATCAGGAATCAAATCATTTTTCCGTTTCCTCATCCTCGAAAACTATCTGGAAGCAGATCCCAGTGAACTATTAGAAGGCCCTAAAATAGGTTTCAAACTTCCCGAAGTACTGACTGTGGAGGAAATTGACCGGGTTATCTCCGCCGTCGACCGCAGCAAAGCTGAAGGACAGCGAAACAGAGCTATTTTAGAAACACTATACAGCTGCGGACTTCGGGTATCAGAACTTATCACCCTTAAACTATCCGACCTCTATTTTGATGAAGGCTTTATCAAAGTAGAAGGAAAAGGAAGCAAACAACGACTCGTACCAATCTCCCCCCGGGCTATTAATGAAATAAAGCTTTACATCACAGACCGTAACCAGATTGAAGTGAAAAAAGGGCATGAGGATTTCGTTTTCGTCAGTCAGCGGAGAGGCAAAGGTCTTTCCCGGATTATGATCTTTCACATGATAAAAGAATTAGCACAAAAAGCGGGTATTACCAAAAACATCAGTCCGCACACTTTCCGGCACTCCTTTGCCACTCATTTACTGGAAGGTGGAGCCAATTTGAGAGCCATTCAATGTATGCTCGGACATGAATCCATTGCGACAACGGAAATCTATACCCACATCGACCGCAATATGCTTCGTAGTGAGATTATCGAGCATCACCCACGAAATATCAAGTATAGGAAAGAAAAAGAGGAGTTATTTCATTAAATTATGATAAAATCGCCCCCTTATCTATATAATTATATTAAGAATTAATATCTTTGCGTTACTTTTTCTGTGTGAGCAGAAGGAGGTTGGCAAATAGACGATATTTCAATTACAAACATTTAATTTATACCTAAAATGACTAAGAAGTTGTACTTGCCTTTACTCATGGCAATGGTTGTTGCATTATTCTCTTCTTGCAGCAAAAAAATGGGTGAATTGTCAGCTGATTACTTCACTGTTACTCCGCAAGTGCTGGAGGCAGTAGGTGGTAAAGTTCCTGCGACCATCAATGGTAAATTTCCTGAAAAGTATTTCAACAAAAAAGCGGTTGTAGAAGTTACTCCGGTTTTGAAATGGAATGGCGGCGAAGCTAAAGGCCAACCAGCGACTTTCCAAGGTGAAAAAGTAGAAGGTAACGACCAGACTATCTCTTACAAGATGGGCGGCAGCTACACTATGAAGACATCTTTCGACTATGTACCGGAAATGGCCAAATCCGAACTGTATCTGGAATTCAAGGCTACAGTAGGCAAAAAGACTGTCACTATCCCTGCTGTAAAAGTAGCTGATGGTGTAATCTCCACTTCTGAGATGCTGGAACAAACATTGGGCAGCGCTAACCCCGCCAATGGTGACGACGCTTTCCAACGTATCATCAAAGAAAAATATGATGCAAACATCATGTTCTTGATTCAACAAGCCAACGTACGCGCCAGCGAATTGAAGACTGCCAAAGAATTCGGCAAAGAAGTGAAAAACATAGACGAAGCTGAAAACAAGAAAATCAGCAACATCGAAATCTCCGCATACGCTTCTCCCGATGGTGGTGTAGGCTTGAATACTACACTGGCTGAGAACCGCCAGGACAACACGGCTAAAATCATCAACAGAGATTTGAAGAAAGCAAAAATCGATGCAGCAGTAGACACCAAGTATACAGCTCAGGACTGGGAAGGCTTCCAGGAACTGGTATCCAAATCAAACATCCAAGATAAAGAATTGATTCTTCGCGTTCTTTCCATGTATCAGGATCCTGAACAAAGAGAACAAGAAATCAAGAACATCTCTTCTGTTTATAAGACTTTGGCTGACGAAATCCTGCCGCAACTGCGTCGTTCACGCCTGACTTTGAACTACGAAATCATCGGTAAGTCTGACGAAGAAATCGCAAACCTCGCCGACAGCGATGCCAAGCAGCTGAACATCGAAGAATTACTGTATGCCACCACCTTGACTAAAGATGCTGCCAAGCAAGAAGCCATCTTCACAAAAGCTACTCAAATCTACCCGAACGATTTCCGTGCTTACAACAACTTAGGTAAACTGGCTTATCAGGCTGGTGATCTTGACAAGGCTGAAAGCTACTTCAAGAAAGCTCTCTCCATCAAGGATGCTCCTGAAGCAAACATGAATCTCGGTCTGATTGCCTTGACCAAGGGCGACAGAACAGCAGCAGAAAGCTATCTGAGCAAGGCTTCCGGTTCTAAGGAACTGAACGAGGCATTGGGTAATCTGTATGTTGCTCAAGGACAGTACGACAAGGCTGTCAGCTCATTTGGCGACACTAAGACTAACAGCGCTGCTTTGGCACAAATCCTGGCTAAGGACTACAACAAGGCTAAGAACACACTGGCTGCTATCGAAAGACCAGACGCTTATACTGACTACCTGATGGCTGTACTTGGCGCAAGAACCAACAATACATCTATGGTAACCAGCAGTCTGAAGAATGCCATTGCAAAAGAACCGGCTTTGGCAAAGAAGGCTGCTTCTGACCTGGAATTCGCCAAATACTTCACTAACACTGACTTTATGAATATCATCAAATAATAAAGGTTAGATTGAAAAGAACGTGCCCGGCATAGAAATATGTCGGGCATTTCTTTTTATTCACACCAAAAAGAAGTATTTTCGCGACGAAGTATCAGAAAAAGAACCGGAATGAAGAAAATCTATCTTGCATACCTTCTGCTTATTATATTGTCTGCCTGCGGCAGCAAAAATACAAATTCAGTCTACCTAAATGGTGAAATCAAAGGGCTGGGGAATGATACCCTTTATATATATGGTACGGACAAGTTCTATAACCGTATGGACACTCTGCTTGTCAAGGATGACAAGTTCTCTGCAACCCTCACCACCGACACGCTTGTCTCTACATGGCTGCAATTCAGTGACGGCACAGAATATCCGCTTTACCTGAACAAAGGAGACAAAATAAAGATAAAAGGCTCCGCCGCCGAGCTTACTTCACTGGAAATCACGGGGAATGCCCCCAATGAAGAACTGACAGCTTTTCAGAAAGAGTTGAAAGGTTTGAGTACTCCCTCGGAGAAAGCATTGGAAGAAAAAGCAGAAGCCTTCATCAACAGCCATCCTTCTTCACTGGTAAGTATCTATCTGCTGGAGAAATATTTCGTGCAAAAACCGCAACCGGACTTCTCCTTAATCAAAGAAATGACAGAACACATGACCGGAGGCCTGAAAGACCGCCCATATGTGGACGAACTGCTTGACCTTATCCAAGAAGAAGAGAAGGTATCCGTCGGGAAAACCATCCCTTACGTCAACCTGCCCAATGCCAAAGGCACACAAATCAGCCGTACTAGCTTTAAGGACAAATATCTGTTGATACATTTTTGGGCATCTTGGGACCCGCAAAGCATGGAAGCCAACGCTGCCCTGCGCCGGATTTACAAGAAAGAAGAAAAGAACAAGCTATTCGCACTCTGGGGCATTTCCTTGGATATCGACAGAAAGGAATGGGAAGAAGCAATCAAAAGAGATACCCTGAAGTGGGAACAGAGTTGTGATTTCTCCGGATGGAACACAGCGCCCATCAAACAGCTCGCCATACAAGCATTGCCTGCCAATCTGTTCCTTAGCCCTTCCGGAAAAATTGAAGGGAAGAATATGAGTGAGGAAGACATCAAAAAGAAACTGGAGGAGATAGAGCAAAAGGAAAAAGAGAAGAAAGAGAGTGAAAAGAAACTCAAAAAACAAAACCGACGGTAGCCTATCCTGCCATCACTAACCCCTAATCACTAAAAACGTGCTCATAAAAGTTTTTGGAGCGGCTGTTCAAGGTATTGACGCAACCCTCATCACCATTGAAGTCAACAGTTCCAGAGGCTGTATGTTCTATTTAGTCGGTTTGCCGGACTCTGCGGTCAAAGAAAGCCATCAACGTATCATATCTGCTTTGCAGGTCAACGGCTACCGGATGCCGACCAGCAATATTGTCATCAACATGGCTCCGGCTGACATCCGCAAGGAAGGTGCAGCTTACGATTTACCTTTAGCCATCGGCATACTTGCCGCCAGCGAAGTTATCCAGTCCGATAAGCTGGAACGCTATCTGCTGATGGGTGAACTAAGCCTTGACGGCAGCCTGCAACCTATCAAAGGAGCACTCCCCATTGCCATCAAGGCCAGAGAACTGGGGTTTGAGGGTATGATTGTACCGCAACAGAATGCCCACGAAGCGGCAGTAGTAAACAATCTGAAAGTGTACGGAGCGGGAAACATCAAGGAAGTTATAGAATTCTTTAATGGCACGCAGGAATTAACCCCTACGTTAGTCAACACCCGCGAGGAATTCTATTCCCAGCAGAGCAACTTTGATTTCGACTTTGCAGAAGTAAAAGGACAGGAAAATGTGAAACGAGCCTTGGAGGTAGCTGCTTCGGGCAGCCACAATATACTTCTCATCGGTTCGCCGGGCAGCGGTAAGTCCATGCTTGCCAAGCGTCTGCCATCTATACTTCCTCCCCTCTCTTTGGGAGAGAGTCTGGAAACGACCAAGATTCATTCTGTTGCCGGAAAGTTGGGCAAAGACGGTGGGCTCATCTCGAAACGCCCGTTCCGCGACCCTCACCACACCATTTCTACGGTAGCGATGACCGGTGGAGGAAGTTTCCCCCAGCCCGGTGAAATCAGTCTGGCACATAACGGCATTTTATATCTTGATGAACTGCCAGAGTACAGCCGCAACGTATTGGAGGTTCTTCGCCAACCGCTGGAAGATAGGAAGATTACCGTGTCACGCATCCGATGCAATGTAGAGTATCCGGCAAGTTTTATGCTGGTAGCCTCTATGAATCCGTGTCCATGCGGGTATTACACGCATCCCACCAAGGCTTGTGTATGCAGTCCCGGACAAGTACAAAAGTACCTGAACCGCATATCCGGACCTTTGCTCGACCGTATCGACCTGCAAATTGAAGTCACCCCACTCCCCTTTGAAGAGATGGCAGATTCTCGCCCCGGCGAATCGAGCGCCACCATACGCGAGCGTGTGATACGTGCCCGACAAATTCAAGAAGCAAGGTATGCAGACATTCCCGGCATATATTGTAATGCCCAGATGAACAGTAAACTGCTTGCTCGCCACGCCCGTCCGGATGACAAAGGACTTGCCATGCTCAAAACTGCCATGAACCGCCTAAACCTTTCGGCCCGCGCCTACGACCGTATATTGAAAGTATCACGCACCATCGCCGACCTGGAAGGCTGCGAATTGATACAGCCGGCACACTTGGCGGAAGCTATCGGATATAGAAATCTGGATAGGGAGGGCTGGGCAGGATGAAAAAGGGATTAGCGGTGAGCGATTAACAGTCAGCCCCTTTAATCCCTAATCCCTAATCTCTAACCCTTATTTTTCTATCCGAATGCGCGCATCCACCGCTATCACCTGCTTTTCAGTCGCCAACAATGGATTGATATCCATCTCCTTGATTTCCGTTGCAAAGCGCAGCAAGGTGGAAAGCCGTACAATAATTTCGGCAAATTTATCTTCATTCACTCCCTTCTGCCCACGCGTACCTTTGATAATCTTATAGGCACGCAACGAGTGAATCATGGAGTAAGCCTCCTCGTAGGACAACGGTGCAAGACCGGAAGATATATCCTTCAGCACCTCCACAAAAATACCGCCCAGGCCGCAGAGTACCACATGTCCGAACTTCTCTTCATATTTGGCACCGATAAACAATTCCGTCCCTTTCAACATCGGCTGCACCATGATAGCACTAGCTTCGGGAATCTGCATCATACGGTCGAATTCCAATGCCAAATGCTGTTCACTCTTGATATTGAGCACAACACCGCCCACATCCGACTTATGCACCGGCCCCACCACCTTTGCCACCACCGGGAACCCCGTGCGACGCGCAAAGGCAAGCACTTCTTCCTTGTTGTCCGAAACAAACTCCTCCACAATAGGAATACCTGCAGAGCGGAGCAATGCCTGCACATAGTGCGGGGCGATATAACCGTCCGCAGGAATGGAATCTATAATCCGGCGGATACGGGGAACATCCACTCCAAAGAGCTCGATTTCATTATTGGCAGGCCGCGGGGCATTCATTATCCGCGAAAGTGCCGTGCCGAGAGTCACCTCATCGGCAAAGTTCACATGGCCTTTTGCCAGAAAAGCAGCAACCTCGGCTCCTGCCGTATTGATGGAAGGAAGAATCGGAAAAATCGGCTTCTTGCAATGCAGCATCTTCTCGTGCAGCACATCATACATTTCAAACATGGTCACCAGCCCCGGAGTGCCGAAAATAGCCATTACAGCATCAATATTGTCAAACTTCTCCTCACAATACTCCAGACAGAGGCGCAGATGTTCCGGCGTACCCGTAGCCAGAATATCAATGGGATTCCCCACAGCCGCACCGGGGAAAAGCTTACCCTTAAGTTCCTCCGCCACCGGTCCTTCCAGTTTCGGAACATTCAGTCCACCCTTACTCAATGCATCGGTCAGCATCACTCCCGGACCGCCGGCATGGGTAATGATGGCGAAGTTTTTCCCTTTCAGTTCCGGCAGTGTGAAGATACAACCTACGGTCGTCAGCTCCTCGCGCGAATAGCAACGCACAATACCCGCCTTACGGAACAAAGCCTCTACCGCCGAATCGCTACTGGCAATGGCCCCCGTATGCGAACTCGCCGCCCGGCTGCCGCTTTCGCTACTGCCCGCCTTGATGGCCGCAATCTTGCAGCCCTTCTTGATGAGCGAGGATGCATGAAACAGCAGACGGTCGGGGTCACCGATACTCTCTATATAAAGAAGTTTTATTCTGGAATCTGCTTCCGGATTGAAGTGTTCGTCCATGTATTGCAACACATCCTCCACGCCGATTTGCTTGGCATTGCCCACAGACCATACAGAGTTGAATTGCAATCCCTTGGTTACGGCGCTCTCCAATATGAACACCGCTGTGGCACCGGAGCTGGAAATCAGGTCCACCCCTTGCGGATGCAGTTGCGGGATGGGCTGGCTGAATACACTGTGATGCCACGAGTTCATAAAACCGATACAGTTGGGGCCTATCAGAGAGGCTCCATACCGGTTCACCGTTTCCAGTATGCGATCTTCCAGCACAGCACCCTCATGGGTCTCCTCACCAAAACCGGCAGAAAGGATAATGAACGCCTTCACCTGCTTCTCCGCAGCAAGCATCTCCACCGCATCGGGACAAAGCGCGGCAGGTATGGCAAGGATGGCAAGGTCCGTATCGGGAATGTCCTTCACATCCGCAAAGGCAGCAACACCCTGCACTTCAGTCTCTTTCGGATTCACGGCACGAAGCTCACCGGTATATCCGCCGCTAAGCAGATTTTTCAGGATAGCCCCTCCGGGTTTGTGTACATTGTTGGATGCCCCCACTACCACAATACTGGCCGGGTGAAGTAATTGGCTTGTTATCATAGTCTGTTTTACATTAAGTTAATGATTCATGCACAAATATACATTTTCCATACATAAAAGCAATCGGTAAAAGAGAAAATAAGCTTAATCCCTTTGCAAAATATAAATAAGTTTACGGAAGTATATATATTTGTGCCATCAATAACAATACGCAGAAAACTACCCTATATGGAAAGCCGTGTCAAAGAGATAGATTATCTGAAATGCATCTTCATCACCCTGATGATTATCTTCCACCTTGTATATATAGGCGACAAGTATCCGTATGCGAAACAAATCGTCTATACGTTCCACATGTCCGCTTTCCTGATTATTTCGGGCTATCTGGCCAATAACCGGAAGGATGCCCGAAGCTTTCTCCGCAAGTTTCTATGGATTTTCATTCCGTATGCCTGCATGGAGGCGGCCTATACGGTGATGTCGCATTTCCTGCCCGTACGCGAAAGTGTAGATGCCATTACTCCTACCGTATTGCTCGACAAGGTATTCCTCCATCCGATGGGGCCTTACTGGTATCTGCATACACTGATTCTGTGCAGCCTCATCTATTATATCACATTCCGCTATGTAAGGCTGTCGGTTGTCTCCCGGCTGGTTGTGACCGGTGTCTGCCTGTTTGCCCTTTCCCATTGGGGAGGATTGATGAACTTCTCCAATGCCCTCTATTTCCTTATCGGCATGACAGTGAGCCAAAGCGGGCTTCGTTTTACACAAGTCTTTCGCGCCACAACCTTCGCCATTGTTCCATTCGTAATACTATGCTGTTTTCCCGCCAATCTGGATAGGGGTACTCTGGCAGGAGTCGCCATCACCTGGCTTTCCATCAGCCTGCTGTTGGCAGCCTACGGCTATCTGCCGGTACAAGCCAAACGGCTTTCCTTCTTTATAGGGCGCAATACGCTGGTCATACTCCTTTTCTCACCCATTTTCACCATTCTGTCCAAGGCGTTTCTGCCCGTGTTCGCCTTCGACCCTACGGGGATGCTGTTCCTTGTCACTGCCACCGCCTTCACTCTTAGCGGCTGCATGGGTATGGCGTGGGCTATGGACAAGATGCACGTTTCCAGATTCTTCTTCGGGAAGAGGACTATATTGTGCTGAGACGGTTCACGTCTTCGCCCACAAAGGGAAGTTTCACCACAAACTCCTTTTCGTCCTTAAGAATCTCCACCAGCGTGCCGTATAGGGCATACTGCCGTTGCAGGTTCTTCAATCCCGCCCTATTACTGGCCACATAGTTGCGCAACTGAAGATTGTTGCGTACCGTAATCCCTTCGTTTCCTATGGATATATGGACTATCAGCGGCGACTTCTTTGTACTGATATTATGCTTCAAGGCATTCTCCACAAGCATCTGTATGCTGGCAGGAATGACGAGACAATGATGATTCCGCAAATCATCTTCTATCTCCACATGCAGCGCATCGCCAAAGCGGATATGCTCCAGGTATAAATACGACTCTACGAACGACAGTTCTTCCTGCACGGTCACCGTAGCTCTGCCATGCGTAGTGAGCAGATAACGGTACACCGTAGACAGCTTCTTGGCAAACCGGTTCGTCTTTTCGGTATCCTGATAAGCAAGGGAGGCAAGGACATTCAGACTATTGAATAAGAAATGGGGATTAATCTGGTTTTTCAGCACTTCGAACTGATACAGCGCCTTCTCCTTCTCGATGACAGCCATCTGCTTCTCCATCTCCGAACGTTGCAGGCTATAGAAGAATATCTCTATCTGCAGAACGATAATCCAGTTCCACGGCACTACCGGCAGGGAGTTTCTCAGGATATGCCAGAAATTTCCATGCCCGCCCATCAGCAGGAAGTTCAAGATGTACGTCAACAGAACAGCCAGTGCAGTGGTCAACACAATATCCACCAGAATCCTCACCGCATTGTTGCGCTGTTTCAGTCTTTTATATATCAAGTTGATAACCCCAAAGTCGATGAACCCCAGCCCTATGCACAAAGGAAGATTCAGAAAGAACTGCACCATGATATTCGCATACCACGGCTTACCGCTGATGACGTTATAAACGCACCCTATGACAAGCAACGAGACGGAAACCGTCAGTATAAAAAGGAATATGTATCTCTTATGCCTCATAACTTATAACTCATACCACTCCGTCCACCCATTTCAAGAAATCGGCCACGCGACTGCGGCTCACCAATACCTCGTGCGGGCACTCCGGCTCGAAGTAAAGCTTCAAGCGACTGCCGAAGTACCTGGAACTCTTCCGGATGGACCTAATGTTGGATATGCAGCTCCTTGAAACCCTAAAGAAAACATCCCTATCCAGCATTCCCTCCAACTGGTCCAGCGAGTAGCTGATGATATACCGTTTCCCGGAGAAGAGGTGCAGATAAGTCAGCTTGTCCTCACTATAAAAGAAAGCGACATCCGGAGTTTCTACGTAGCGGAAGGTATCGCCTACCTGCACCAGAAAACGGTTCTTCTTGTTGGCTGCCAAGTAGCCGAGTTCCAGTTGCCGATATTCGGGAGCCGCAGAACGGAGGGCACTGTTGCGCTCGAACTTGCACAAGGCTGCTTCTAGGTCGCTTTCTTCAATGGGTTTCAACAGATAGTCGATACTGTTTACCTTGAAAGCCTTGATGGCATATTCGTCGTAGGCGGTGGTGAAGATAACGGGCAAATCGACGGGACACTGCTCGAATATCTCAAAGCTCAACCCGTCGGACAAGCGGATATCTACAATCATCAAGTCCAGGCTGCCCTGACGCAAGAGCAGTACAGCCTGCTCCACGCTCTCTGCCCAGCCCGCCAACTGCCAGGAAGGGCGCAGCCGTTGCATCATACGCTTCAGCTCTTCGTAGGCGAAGCGCTCATCTTCTACTAATAAATACTTTACCATAAAACGTGTCTGTTATTGCGACAAAGATACTATTTTACCTCTTGTCTTTACTAAAATGGCATTTGTCATTTCAGCGTATACCTGAATCCCACCGTCAGGCGCAGAGTCGGTCTGAAGCAAGGCTCGTCCTCATCGTTCTTGAAGTTATTGAGAAAACCTTTCAAACTACGGTCCGACATACTTATTCCGCGTATCCAGTTACCGCCCACTCCCAGATAAACAGCCGTCTTCCTACTCAACTGGTACGAAGGACTGATGTATGACCTCAGCATGACGGTAGAATAGATTTTCGATTTCCCGTCGACTTCCATCACGGCAGACATGCCGTCCATATCGAGGGCGGTCAGTTCCAGCTTCAGCTTCTTGTTCAGCCAGGTGGCGACGGACACTTTCATGCCGCTGGACATATCCACTTTCAGCTCATACCTGCCGGCATTCCTCCAACTGAAGTACATCATGGGCAGTATCATCGGGATACCGTAAGAGTTCGTCAACCCCGCACCGATGCCCAAGTCGAGGTTCTTCCGCAGTTTATAGACAAAGATGATTGCTCCATTAGCCAGTAGGGTCTTCATGGAAACCCCGTCCAACGGGGCATAGACACCGCTGCCCACAGAGGCTATGATACTCCACTTGTCGGACAGGGGACGGATGTGGGAGATATTCAGACTGGCATTCAGCAGATTGTCCGGATTCAACTCCCGCGCCTGCCCCTTATTATGGAATACGCCATAGGCAGCATTGACGGTTGCCGACCACGCCACCAGCCTGCCCTTGTCGTCATGCCTGACGGAAAGCGGCAGGTTATACCTTCCCGATACCATCATCAAGCTGCCCGAACCATACTCGTTGCCGAGGTCATCCTTCAACGAACTTTCGGGCAGATAGTCGTAACTGATATAGCCTTGCCCCCGGCAGCAGAACGGCCACGCCGCAAGCCACAACACCAATAGAATCACAGAGTTTGTCTTCATGGGAATATGCAAATGTTTTCTGCAAATATAGTCCTGCGGCAAGTAAGCGGGAAGCATTTACGGACGGGGTGCGGAATGGGGAAGACGAAATGCGGAAACCGGAAGGCGGAATGATTCCATGTTTTACGTTACGCATTTCACGTTACGTAAAATACATAATATTTTCGGGATAAAACAAATATCAGGTGAAGCACCCATCAATCTCCAAACTAATTGTACCTTTGCGGAACTTTAAACAAAAAAATGATGAAAGAAGAAACTTTCGATTATTCCAAAGTTCCCCATAACTTCGGCTTATGCGCTACTGACACATGCCCTTATACTGACACCTGCCTGCGCCGGATTGCATATACGTATGCACCCTCAAACAACATCTTCCTATATGTACTGAATCCGAAAGCAATAGAGTCCACAGCGGGAAAATGCAAATATTATTGCTCGAATAAGAAAGTGCGCTATGCCAAAGGCTTTATCCATACGGCAGAAGCCATCTCTGTCGGCCAGTCCGGCACGTTCCGCTACCGGCTCATCGGCTTATGGGGTATCCGAAGATATTATCAGAAGCGGAAAGGGGAAACTTTGCTCTCACCAACCGAGCAGCAACAAGTCATTGCAATTGCCCGTAACTTAGGACTCCAACGGACGGAGTACTTCGACGCTTATGTAGAAGAGTACGACTTCACATGACGGCTCCGGTCACCTCACATGATAACTCCGGTTACCCCAAACGGTAACTTCATTTACACTACGAGGTAAAAGGCTTTACACTATGGTGTAACGACCGTTACAATATGGAGTAACGGCCGTTACACCCTATGGTAAACTGCTTTACATTAGAAGGTAAACAAGCGGTAAATACAATACGCTGATTTAAAGGGAAGTATTCAGTATAAGACTATGGCAGTATTTCACCTTCCGCTGTCACCTTTACGTAGATTTCCCTTTCCCCTTGCTCCATCTCTACCAAAAAGTAACTGCCATCGGGAGTCTCAATAAAGTCGGCATCATCAATGACATAACCGGGATGGGCAGCCGTAACGGCGTTCTTCACTACATCCTCCAGATGTCTCTTACTGATATCCCAGATAGTATAGGCCCATGCACCCTCAGCGGTGAACATCACATCCTTGCTGATACTTCCGTGCACGATTTCGACTTCCGTCATACCGTTCTTTTCTTTTTCAATATCCACAATGCGGGCATTGGGATATTTCTCTGCTATAAAATCTTTGATGGCAGCGGAAATATCAGAAGGGAGATAATCTTCGGGAGAACCGCCGTTGTGCGCATCGGCCACTTCCTTCACCAGAATGCCGTCCTCCGAATAATAGAGGTCCATTTCCTGATTACCTTTCTCCACTTCGATGATGTAGACAACAGCCATTTCCTTACGTTCCAGCTTGTCTACATCTTCCACCTTCCATACATTATAATAGGTACTACTCTCGTAAGAGCTTCTCACCGGAGCGGGAAGGTCTGCATAACGGAGGTCGGTTTCGGTCATCTGCCATACACCGTCTTTGGTGAACCAGGCCTCCTTTTCGAAATTGTCCTCATGGAAATCAGCCACATAATATGCACCTTTTGTTTCCCATTCTATACGCTGGGCATTGGGATGCTCCTTGGCCAACGCATTACTCAGTTCCGCGGGCACGGAGATTCCGTCGTTGTCGTCATCATCACAGCTTTGCAAGGCAAAGGCAAACACGCCTAACGCCAATAATAAGAAGTACTTTTCCAGTTTCATAGTCATTTCGTTTTTTTACATTATCAATACCAAGTTTGTTCATTTTGTATGGCAAAGATGAAGCCTAAATCTGGAAAGAATCTGGAAGAATACTCATATTTTGCAGAAAACAGCTATCTTTGTGCCACTAAAAGCGTTCATAACAAAAGAGATACATAATAACACAATGGAAAAGAAATTCAAACGTACCACCGTGACCTCGGCATTGCCGTATGCCAACGGCCCGGTTCATATCGGACACCTGGCAGGCGTTTATGTTCCTGCCGACATTTATGTCCGCTACCTGCGACTGAAAAAGGAAGATGTAATCTTCATCGGCGGCTCCGACGAACACGGAGTGCCCATCACCATCCGCGCCAAGAAGGAAGGCATCACCCCGCAAGACGTGGTGGACCGCTATCATACGCTTATAAAGAAGTCTTTCGAAGAGTTCGGCGTTTCCTTCGACGTGTACAGCCGTACTACCTCAAAGACGCATCACGACACGGCTTCCGACTTCTTCCGCAAGCTGTACGATAAGGGAGAATTCATCGAAAAGACCAGCATGCAGTATTACGACGAAGAAGCTAAGACCTTCCTTGCCGACCGCTACATCACCGGCGAGTGC
>OLNV01001705.1_pt1 | contig 13866 bp, 10 predicted proteins | sample 1672891 | NCBI WGS metagenome assembly OLNV01 (sample SAMEA3136734, study PRJEB25190) | human gut metagenome | biome: human gut; feature: human-associated habitat; material: faeces | place: Austria | collected 2013 | reverse complement strand
CACAACGGGTACGTTCCGCTCTGTCCTCTATGGTCATGCAGTGATCTACCATCTGCTGCACATTGCGGCCATATTCGGGCAACACGAGTCTTTTCAATTCCGAAGTATATTGCATATAATTTCTATTGATATAACTTTTATAATATTTTATTTTTAGGAGTCGTGGCTATAAACTCTTTCAGATAAAAAGGTTCGAAATAAGCCACGTCTTCAAATTGCCCGTTACGGAAAGCACGCTCGGCCAATGCCAACATATCGGTAGCCAAAGGAACTATTCCTTCTACAAATATGGCATTGCGATGTTTAATCACATCTTTACATTTTGTCGAGCCGTTTCCCGAAAATACGATCCGACGATTGTCCAACAAGTCCGAGAAAGTATGCTCATCGATTACATACGCACCGACAGGAACGACATCATTCAACGCATTATCGTAAACTGCCGAATAGACCTCCATGCGACGGGCATCGATCATAGGACAATATAACACATCTTCCTCAAAATAGTTTCTAAACATGGTCGTACAAGCCAAAAGTTCGAGCGTAGGAACTGAGATGAGAGGAACTTTCAATCCGAAACAAAGACCTTTGGCTTCCGAAACACCGATACGCAATCCCGTATAGGAACCGGGACCGCTACTCACGGCAACCGCATCCACCTTGACTCCTTTATCTCTCGAAAAATCCATAATCTGTTTTACATATACTCCTAACAACGAAGCATGCGAAGGCCCCTCGAAATTCTCGAAATGGCATTGAACGACACCATCGGAAGACAAGGCGGCGGAACAAACAGACGTAGAAGTCTCTATATGTATAATATTCGGCATAATTCAATCCGTAAAGTATGATTTATCTCCCGATATCCGGTCGGAAAGGCGATAAACCAACGATGTAATCAACGTTAACGGGTGTACAAAATTAGCTCTTTTTTTTCAATTTATTGCTTTCTCATCGGAATTAAGATTAAATTTGCAAAAACATTTACAGACTTATGATACAATCGATGACCGGTTTTGGTAAAGCCGTAGTGGAATTACCGCATAAAAAAATAACTGTCGAAATAAAATCCTTAAATAGTAAACAACTCGATTTATCGACCCGTATTCCTCAGCAATACAGGGAAATGGAGATGGAAATTCGATCCGAAATAGCCAAACGTCTGGAACGTGGGAAAGTAGACTTCTTCGTATACAGCGAAGCTATCGGCAAGGAGGCTTCTGCCCAAATAAATATTCCGGTTTTGGAAGGTTATTTCCAACAAGTCAAAGAAGCCTCGGTCAAATTAGGTATTGCGATGCCCGATGACTGGTTCTCCATCTTGTTACGTCTGCCCGATGCCATGAGCTCCGAAAGTCAAGAGATAGACGAAACAGAACTCAACGCTTTGAGAAAAGCAGTCGACCAAGCCATCTCTCAATTGGAAGAATTCAGGATTCAGGAAGGAGCCATGTTGCAACACCTTTTTGAAGAGAAAATCGCCAACATAACTCATTTGTTACAAGAGGTAGAACCTTACGAAAAAGAGCGCATCGAAAAGATAAAAGGTCGGATAATCGACGCTTTGAACAAAATCGACAATTTCGATTACGACAAAAACAGATTTGAACAAGAGATGATTTTCTACATCGAGAAACTCGACATCAATGAAGAAAAACATAGACTCGACAATCACTTGAAATATTTCCTCGAAACCCTGCAATCGGGCAAGGGGCAAGGCAAGAAACTCGGATTTATCAGTCAGGAAATGGGACGTGAAATCAACACACTCGGTTCCAAATCGAACCATGCCGAGATGCAACGCATTGTCGTGCGTATGAAAGACGAGTTGGAACAAATCAAAGAGCAAGTACTAAATGTAATGTAATGGAACAAAGAGGTAAACTCATCATCTTTTCGGCCCCCTCCGGTTCGGGTAAATCCACCATCATACAATCGTTATTGAATCGCGATTTGAACCTGTCATTCTCTATCTCCGCCACCAGTCGTGCTCCGAGAGGGACTGAGAAAAACGGCATCGAATATTATTTCATCACACCCGATGAATTTCGCGAACGTATAGCGAACGACGAATTTCTGGAATATGAAGAAGTCTATGCCGGGAAGTTCTACGGCACTTTGAAAAGCGAAGTGCCACCTTCATGGCTGGCCTGAAGAAGGCAGGCATCGAGCTGAACCGCAAGATGCTGAGCGAGATGGCCATCAACGATCCTCAGAGCTTTGCTGCTCTGGTCGAGACCGTGAAAAACGCCTGATAAAGACCTGAAAGACGCCCGCGCGTAGTAAATACGCGGGCGTCCTTTTTGTATATTTTAGTATCTTCTGGAGGACCGCATGGAAAAGATCACCAGCCGGGAAAACGCAAAGATCAAATATGCCTGCCGCCTTGCTTCCAGCGGGGCGTTCCGGCGCAGTGAGGGGAAATTTCTGGCCGAGGGCCGCAAGCTCTGCCCGGAGCTCTGCCGCGGCGCGGCGCTGGAGACCCTGTTCTGCACCGAGGCAGCGCTGGAAAAGTGCCCGGAGCTGGCCGGGCTGCCCGGGGAACACTATCTGGTGGAGGACCATGTGGCCGATAAGCTGGCCGATGTGGGCACCCATCAGGGCGTGTTCGGCATCTTCCGCACCCCGGTGCACACGCTGGACGAGGCAAAGACCGGCGGGCGGTATCTGGCGCTTGAGCGGGTGCAGGACCCCGGCAACGTGGGCACGCTGCTGCGCTCTGCCGCCGCGTTCGGCTTTGACGGCGTGCTGCTGAGCGATGGCTGTGCCAGCGTGTTTGCCCCCAAGACCCTGCGGGCCTCCATGGGGGCCGCCGTGCGGGTGCCGGTGATGGAGGTGGGGGCAATGCCTGCCGCCATTGCCGCCCTGCGGGCAAAGAACATCACCTGCCTTGCGGCGGCACTCTACCAGAGCCAGCCCCTGAGCGCGGCCCGGCCCGGTTACCCGGGCGGTGTCTGCGTAGTCATCGGCAGTGAGGGCCAGGGCCTGACGGAAGAGACCATTGCTGCCTGCAGCGGCACCGTGCGCATCCCCATGACCGACCGGGTGGAAAGCCTGAACGCCGGCATTGCGGGCAGCATCCTGCTGTGGCATTTCCGGGAGGAGAGCCTGTGACCGGGCCCGGCTTCGGCCAGACCAGTCTTTTCCCGCCCGAACCGGCCCCCGACCCGCTGCTCTGCTGGCTCTGGCTGGCAAACACGCTGGGGGCGGGCAGCAGCCATGCAGGCCGGGTGCTGGATGTGTTCGGCGGGGCGCAGGAGGCCTGGGAGAACCGGGATTCCGATGCGTTCCGCAAAGCGGTGGGCAGCCCGGCCTTTGCCCGGGCCAACCTGCCCGACAACACCCCGGCGCATTACCGGGCCTTTGCGCGGCGGTGCGCGGCGCGGAATATCCGCATCCTGCCCTATGATGACCCGGATTACCCGCTGGCGTTTTCCCGCATTCCCGATATGCCGCTGGTGCTCTACTGCACCGGCGACCCCCTCTGGCTCAATGAGCCGGGGGCTGTGGGGATGGTGGGCAGCCGCAGGCCCACCGAGTACGGCCTGCAGGCGGCGGCAGACCTGGGCAGCGGTCTGGCCCAAAACGGAGCCATCATCGTCAGTGGTCTGGCCGATGGACTGGACAGCGCCGGGCACCGGGCTGCAGTGAAGGAGAACTGCCCCACCATCGGGGTGCTGGGCGTGCCCATTGACCGCACCTACCCGGCCTCCAACCGGGAGCTGCGGAAAAAGATCGAGCAAAAGGGCTGCGTGATCAGCGAGTACCCGCCCGAGAGCGGCCCCGTTGGCCCCAATGGCTTTTTGCAGCGCAACCGGCTCATTGCGGCGCTGTCCTCGGCGCTGGTGGTGGTGGAAGCGCAGGAAAAGAGCGGCACCATGTCCACAGTCAACCATGCCGAGCGGTATGGCAAGCCGGTGTTCGTGGTGCCGGGCAGCATCTACTCTCCCAACTCAGCGGGCACCAACGCCCTGCTGCGGGAGGGCCGGGCCAAAGCCGTCTGCAAACCCGGCGACCTGTCCGGGGTGCTGGGCCTGCGGGGTGCGGCGGCTCCGGCGGCGGTGCGGTCTGCACCTGACCCCATGAGTGAGACCGAGCGCAGGGTGCTGGCCTGTATCGGCCCCAAGGCAAAGGGCGTGGAGGAGCTGGGCGCGGCAAGCGGCCTGCCCACCGGCCTGCTGCTGGGCACCCTGATGAAGCTGGAGCTGGCGGGCCGTGTGACCTGCCTGCCCGGCAAGCGGTATATTCTGCGCTGAACTGCGCAATTTAAGTTGAATGAAACCTCTCAGTCTCGCTGACGCTCGCCAGCTCCATTTCGTTGGGTTTTACTACCACTGTCAGGCTGGGAGTTTATAATATAGGAGAAGAGAACCATGGCAAAACTGGTAATCGTGGAGTCGCCGGCAAAGGCGAAGACCATTGGCAAATATCTGGGCAAGGATTACGAAGTCACGGCCAGCATGGGCCACATCCGGGACCTGCCCAAGTCCCAGCTGGGCATCGACGTGGAACATGACTACGCCCCCCAGTACATCAATATCAAGGACAAATCCAAGCTCATCAAGGAGCTCAAGGCAAAAGCCAAGCAGGCCGACGGCATTCTGCTGGCAACCGACCCGGACCGTGAGGGCGAAGCCATCAGCTGGCATCTGGCTAATATCCTGGGGCTGGACCCCCACGAGCCAAACCGCGTGACCTTTGACGAGATCACCAAAAAGGGCGTGCAGAAGGGCATGGCCAATCCCCGTGCCATCGACGAGGATTTGTTCAATGCCCAGCAGGCCCGCCGCATCCTCGACCGTCTGGTGGGCTATAAGCTCAGCCCCTTCCTGTGGCGGAAGGTGCGCCGGGGCCTGTCGGCGGGCCGTGTCCAGAGCGTGGCGGTGCGGCTGATCGATGACCGCGAGAAGGAAATCGAGAACTTCAAGCCCGAGGAATACTGGAACGTGGATGCCACGCTGGGCACCGGCCACAAGAGCTTTACCGCCCGCCTGGCCTCCGACAGCACCGGCAAAAAGCTGCTGCCCAAAAACGAGGCAGAGGCCCGTGCCATCGAAAAGGGTCTGGAGGGAGCCGAGTATACCGTGGGCGAACTGAAAAAGGGCAAGCGGGCCAAGCAGCCCACCCCGGCCTTTATCACCAGTACCCTGCAGCAGGAGGCCTCCCGCCGTCTGGGCTTTACGGCTACCCGCACCATGCGTGCCGCCCAGACCCTGTACGAAGGCGTGGACATCGCGGGCCACGGCACCATGGGTCTGATCACCTATATGCGTACCGACAGCCTGCGCATTTCCGATGAGGCGGTCGCCGCTGCAAAGGAGTATATTGCGGACGCTTACGGCGAACAGTATATCTGCCCCTACAAGCGCACCTGGAAGACCAAGAGCGCGACTGCTGCGCAGGATGCCCACGAAGCCATCCGTCCCTCGGTGCCGGGGCTGACCCCTGACGAGGTGGACAAGAGCATCAGCGGCGATACCGCCAAACTCTACCGGATGATCTGGAGCCGCTTTATGGCCAGCCAGATGGCGGACTGCCAGCAGGATACCGTGAGCGTGACCGTATACGCGGGGGACTACCGCTTCAAGGCCAGCGGCTACACCGTGACCTTTGATGGCTTTACCGTGCTGTACGAGGAAGCCACCGATGAAAAGGAAAAGAAGGAGACCAGCCTGCCCCCGCTGGAACAGGGCCAGCTGCTCAAGCTCAAGGAGCTGAAGAGTGAGCAGAAGTTCACCCAGCCCCCCGCCCGCTACACCGAAGCGACCCTGATCAAGGCGCTGGAGGAAAATGGCATTGGCCGTCCCTCGACCTATGCGCCCATCATCACCACCATCATCGATCGCGGCTATGTGGAGCGGGAGCAGAAAAAGCTCAAGCCCACCCTGCTGGGCCGCGCCGTGGACGGCCTGATGCTGGAGCAGTTCCCCCATATCGTGGACGTGGACTTCTCGGCTGAGATGGAGAAGAATCTGGATAAGATCGAGAGCGGCAAGGCCGATTGGCACAAGACCGTGGACGATTTCTATCAGGGCTTTGCCGCCAGCCTGGAACAGGCCGAAAAGAACATGGAGGGCAAGAAAGTCAAGGTGCCGGACGAGCCTTCCAGCGAGGTTTGCGACCTCTGCGGCCGCCCCATGGTCATCAAGGTGGGCAAGTACGGCAAGTTCCTGGCCTGCTCCGGCTTCCCCGAGTGCCGGGGCACCAAGCGTCTGGTCAAGGACACCGGCGGTGTCTGCCCCAAGTGCGGCAAGGGCCGGATGCTGGAACGCAAGAGCGCCAAGGGCCGCATCTACTACGGCTGCGAGCGCTACCCCGACTGCGACTTTATGACCTGGGATACCCCGGTGCCCACCAAGTGCGAGAAGTGCGGCTCCACCCTGTTCCGCAAGGGCTCCAAGCTCTACTGCGCAAAAGAGGGCTGCGGCTTTGAGATGCCGGTGCCGAAGAAGGATTGATCAAACCGATAAACTGTCTCGCCCTCTCCGGCATCGCCTGCGCGATGTCACCTCTCCCAAAGGGAGAGGCAATGGCGGCAAACGGGCAGCTGCGGCTGACCGGGATGCTGCACAGGCTCCCCCTTTGGGGGAGCTGGACGCAAAGCGGCCTGAGAGGGCGAGGATGCTGAAGGATGAAATTATGAGTTACAAAGTAACTGTACTGGGTGCCGGTCTGGCGGGCTGCGAGGCGGCGCTGTGGCTGGCAGGCAAGGGCGTTCAGGTAACGCTCTACGAGCAGAAGCCCACCCACTTTTCCCCGGCTCACAAGAGCGCGGGCTTTGCGGAGCTGATCTGCTCCAACAGCCTGAAGGCCGAGCGTCTGGATTCTGCTTCCGGCCTGCTGAAAGAGGAGATGCGCCGGATGGGCAGCCAGCTGCTGGAAGCCGCCGAGGAGGCCCGTGTGGCCGCGGGCGGCGCGCTGGCCGTGGACCGGGATGCATTCAGCGCCGCCGTGACCCGGCGGGTGGAGGAATGCCCCAACATCACCGTGGTGCGGGAGCAGGTGGAGCACATCGATGAGAGTGCACCCATTCTGGTGGCCACCGGCCCCCTGACCGATGGTGCGCTGGCCGACGAGATCGGCCGCCTGACCGGCGATGAGCGGCTCCATTTCTATGATGCCGTGGCTCCCATCGTCACGGCCGAGAGCCTGGATTACAACAAGGTGTTCGCCGCTTCCCGGTACGACCGGGGCGAGGCCGATTACCTGAACTGCCCCTTCAATAAGGCAGAGTATGAGGCTTTCCACGCCGCGCTGGCTTCGGCAGAGCGTGCCCCGCTCCATGCCTTCGATGCCGGTGCGGAGCAGGGCGCGCAGCCCGACCCCGACGCCCACGGCAAAAAGGCGGATACCGTCACGGTCTACGAGGGCTGTATGCCTATTGAGATCATGGCCGCCCGGGGTGCTGATACCATGCGCTTCGGCCCCCTGCGCCCGGTGGGTCTGGTGGACCCCAACACCGGCCACCGCCCCTGGGCCAATGTCCAGCTCCGCGCCGAGAACAAGGAGCGCACCCTCTATAATATCGTGGGCTTCCAGACCAACCTCAAGTGGGGCGAGCAGAAGCGGGTGTTCAGCATGATCCCGGGCCTGGAAAATGCCGAGTTCGTGCGGTACGGTGTCATGCACCGCAACACCTTCCTGGATGCGCCCCGTGTGCTGGACGCAGGCCTGTTCCTGAAGGAGCACCCCAATGTGTTCTTTGCGGGCCAGATCACCGGCTTTGAGGGCTATATGGAGAGCGCCGCCTGCGGCCTGCTGGCAGCCCGGAGCATCTACGCCCGGCTGGAGGGCAGACAGCTGCCCCCGCCGCCGGTGGATACCATGTGCGGCGCGCTGATCCAGTATCTGACCACCGAGAACAAGCATTTCCAGCCCATGGGCGCGAATATGGGCATCCTGCCCCCGCTGCCGGCCGAGAGCCGCCCCCGTGACAAGCGCCTGCGTTACATGGCCGTGGCCGAGCGTGCCGTGGCCAGCTTCCAACAGTGGCTGAACGAAACTGCTCTTTAAGAAGGGAGAAACCCTATGAAAATTATCGTTGATATGATGGGCGGCGACAACGCCCCGCTGGCTGTGCTGGAAGGCACCGCACAGGCTGTGAAAGAGTACGGTGTGCAGGTCATCGGCGTGGGCAGCGAGGAGCTGGTGCGCAAGACGGCTGCCGAGCACAATATCCCGCTGGACGGCATCGAGCTGGTCAACTGCACCGAGACCATTGAGATGTGCGATGAGCCTGCAAGGGCCATCCGCAGCAAGAAGGATTCCTCCATCGTGGTGGGCCTGAACCTGCTGAAGGAAGGAAAGGGTGATGCCTTTGTCTCTGCCGGAAGCACCGGCGCGCTCCATGTGGGCGCAAGCCTCATCGTGCGCACCCTCAAGGGCGTAAAGCGCCCGGCCCTGGCCACCATGGTGCCGGCCAAAAACAAGGCCTATCTGCTGCTGGACTGCGGCGCGAACGTGGAGTGCCGCCCCGAGATGCTGGCAGCCTTTGCCGTGATGGGCAGCTGCTATGTCAACAAGGTGGAGGGCCGCACCGCACCCACCGTGGCGCTGGCAAACAACGGTGCCGAGGAGAGCAAGGGAACCCCGATGCTCCGGGAAGCCCACCAGCTGCTCAAGGCAACGCCGGGCATCCGGTTCGTGGGCAACATCGAGCCCCGTGATGTGCCCAACGGTGATGTGGATGTGGTGGTCTGCGACGGCTTTACCGGCAATGTCATCCTCAAGCTGACCGAGGGCGTAGCCAAGATGCTGCTGGGGATGCTCAAGGAGATGTTCCTGGCAAACCTCGGCGGCAAGATCGCCTACCTGCTGCTCAAGAGCGGCGTGGGAAGCCTCAAGCACCAGATGGACAGCGAGGAATACGGCGGCGCACCCTTCCTGGGCGCAAAGCAGCCGGTCATCAAGGCCCACGGCTCCTCCAAGGCCAAGGGCATCAAGAACGCCATCCGGCAGGCCAAGATCTGCGTGGAGAACGACCTGTGCGGCACCATGCAGAGCGCGCTGGATGAGCTGAACAAGGAGTAAGGAAAGCGGCCTTGCCCTCTCCGTCATCGCTGACGCGATGCCACCTCTCCCAAAGGGAGAGGCAATGGCGGGTGACGGTCAGCTGGTGCTTTCCAGGGTGCTGTGCAGGCTCCCCCTTTGGGGGAGCTGGACGCGAAGCGGCCTGAGAGGGCGAGGATACCAAAAAGATTCAAGGGAGCTAAGAGATATGAGCCATCAGTTGGAAACAATTATTGGTTACAAGTTCAAGAATCCGAAGCTGCTGGAGACGGCGCTCACCCACACCAGCTACGCCAACGAGAGCCGCACGCCGGTGCAGCACAACGAGCGGCTGGAATTTCTGGGCGACAGCGTGCTGCAGATCGTCTCGGCAGATTATCTGTTCCATGCCTACGCCGACCGGCCCGAGGGCGACCTGACCCGCATCCGTTCCAGCCTGGTCAGCGAGGGCGCATTGTTCCAGTTTGCGCAGGAGATCAACCTGGGCGAGTATCTGCGCCTGGGCCGGGGCGAGGAACGCTGCGGCGGCCGCACCCGCCCCAGCGTGGTGTCCGATGCCTTTGAGGCCGTCATCGCCGCCCTGTATCTGGACGGCGGCATGGAGGTGGCAAAGAGCTTCATCCTGCCCTTCATCACCGAGGGCAAGCACGCTGAGGCCGATTACAAGACCCGCCTGCAGGAGATCGTCCAGCAGAACCCCGAGGAGCGGCTGAGCTATGTGGTGGAGCAGGAATCCGGCCCCGACCACGACAAGCATTTCGTGGTGGCTGTCCGCTTCAACTCCGATAAGGTCGCCCGGGGTGAGGGCCGCAGCAAGAAGATGGCCGAGCAGCACGCCGCCCGCGAAGCCCTCAAGCTCCTGGGCGTGATAAAGGAAAAGTAAATGGTATTCAAGGAACTGGAGATCCAGGGCTTCAAGAGCTTTCCCGATAAAGTCAAAATTCGGTTCGACGCAGGCGTTACCGGCGTGGTGGGTCCCAACGGCTCCGGCAAGTCGAACCTTTCGGACGCAGTGCGCTGGGTGCTGGGCGAGACCAGCTCCCGCCAGCTGCGCGCGGCAGGCAAGATGGAGGACGTGATCTTCGGCGGCACCCGGCGGCGCGGAGCCATGGGCTTTGCGCAGGTGCGGCTGACGCTGGATAACGCAGACCACACCTTTGATGTGGATGCGGACGAAGTGACCATTGGCCGCAAATATTACCGCTCCGGCGACAGCGAGTATACCATCAACGGGCAGGTGTGCCGGTTGAAGGATGTGTACGAACTTTTGCTGGATACCGGCATTGGCCGCGACGGCTACTCGGTGATCGGGCAGGGCCGCATCGCGGAGATCGTGGCCGCAAAAAGCAGTGAGCGCCGCGAGATCTTTGAGGAAGCCTGCGGCATTGCCAAGTACCGCTACCGCAAGACCGAGGCAGAACGCCGCCTTGCTGCGGCGGGCGAAAACCTTGAACGCCTGCGGGACATCCTTGGTGAGCTGGAAAGCCGGGTAGGCCCGCTGGAAAAAGAGAGCGCCAAGGCAGAAACGTTCCTCGAGCTGGCCGCACAGCGCAAAACGCTGGAAGTGACCCTGTGGACCGACGGTGTGCACCGCGCGCGCGAAGCCGTGCGCCAGCAGGTGCGGGACTACGAGACAGCGCAGGCCGACTACGAGCGCTTTGACCGGGAGACGAAAGCCGCCGAGCAGGAGGCTGAGGAGATCCGGATGCAGGCACAGCAGCTGACGGTTGCTGTTGAGCGCCTGAATGGGGATATCCGCAGCATCACCGAGCAGATCAGCGGGTCGGAAAGCCGTATCGCTGTGCTGGAAAACGACATCCTCCGCAACGAGGAGAGCGCCGCATCCCTGCAGGAAGAGATCAGCGCCGGGGAACAGGACAGCACCGAGGCACAGGCCGCCTTGCAGCGCCACCGTGCCGTGGCAAAGACCATGGAAGCGGAGGGCGAAAAGCTGGCGGCAGAGATCGAGGCGCTGAACGCGGAGATCGCACGTTTGACCGATGCCAGCAGTGCCAGCGGTGCCCGCAAGGATACCCTGAAAGCAGAACTTGCCGGCCTGACAGCCCGGCGCACCGAAGCGCAGGTGGCGCAGGCCGCTGCCGAAGCTGCCGGGGAAACAGCCCGCCAGCGCCTGCCTGCCCTTGAGCAGAGTGTGCAGGAAAGCACCGCCCAGCGGGACGAAGCAAAGCAGGATCTGGACGACACCATCAAGTATCGCCGGATGCTGGAAGAAAACGAGAAGCAGCTGGCAAATGTCCGTTCCGGCGTGGAACTTAAGCTGAAAGGCCGCAAGGCTGCGCTGGACGATGCCGACGCAGCAGAGCAGTGCCTTGGCCGTGAGCTGGATGCGGCCCGCCAGCGCCTTTCCGTGCTGCGGGAACTGGAAAAGAACATGGACGGCTACCAAAACTCGGTCAAGGCCGTCATGCGTGCTGCCGGTGCACGCCGCCTGCGGGGCATCATCGGGCCGGTGTCCGCCATCTTAAAGGTGGAGCCGGGCTGTGAAGTGGCTGTGGAAACGGCTCTGGGCGGTGCGCTGCAGAACATCGTGGTAGAGAACGAAGCCGCTGCCAAAGCGGCCATTGCCCTGCTGCGCAATGACAATGCAGGCCGCGCCACCTTCCTGCCGCTGGATACCGTCCAGCCCGGCGTGTTCCGTGGCCGACTCTCCGGTACGGCACGGCTTGCCTCCAGTCTGGTGCAGGCCGACCGCCGGTATGACAACATCGTATCGAACCTGCTGGGCCGCATCATCGTGGTGGACGACATCAACGAAGCTTCTCGCGTGGCGCGGGACAACGGCTTTCGCAGCAAGATCGTGACCATGGATGGTCAGGTGATCAATGCAGGCGGCAGTTTTACCGGCGGCAGCGTCCAGCGCAGCGCAGGCCTGTTCACCCGCAAGCAGGAGATGGAAGAGCTGCGGGTGAAAGCGGCCAAGTTACAAAAAGACTGCCTTGCTGCACAGGAAAAGACCGACCGCTGCAAAGAGCAGGTAGATGCCCTTCAGGCAGAGCTGACCGCCACGGCCAGTGAACAAATCACCGCCGCCAACGACAAAGTGCGTGCCGAGGCAGAGCAGAAGCGGCTGGAAGCTGCTGCCGCCCAGCTGGAAACGGCTCGCAGCAACGGCCAGCAGCAGATCGACGCTTTGCAGGCGGCCATGACAGAGAGCCGTGGCAAAGCAGAGGAAGCTGCCAGCCTGCAGGCCCGGCTGACGGCAAAGATCGACCTGCTGACGGCGGAGATGAACCGAATTGCCGAAGGTGACGACAACTTTGTGGTCCAGCAGACCGAACTGAGCCAAAAGCTCAGCGCAAAGCGGCTGGAACAGGTGACCCGCCAGAAGGATGCAGAACTGGCCTACAGCCAGATCGCGGCACTGCAACAGCGGGCACAGGATGCCGCTGCCCGCCGCGCCACGATGGAAGAAAGCCTTGGGGCACTGGCACAGCGCAGCGAGAGCTGCCGGGCAGAAATTGCAGCCATCCGGCAGGCAAAGTCCGACAGCCAGACCGAGATCGCCCAAAAAGAAAAGGCAATCCGGGAAGCCACGGAACAGCGGCTGGAACGCCAGCAGGCTGAAACAGCAGCATTGAGCCGGGCGCGTACTTCCTCCGACAGCCGCGAGGAAATGGGGCGCGAGATGGCCCGCCTTGCAGAGCGCAAGGCCGCTGCCGAGACCGAGTACGACCAGACCGTGGCAAAGCTGTGGGATGAATATCAGCTCTCGGTCAGTCAGGCAGAGAACCTTTGCGTGGAGTTTGAAAGCCTGACGGCCCTGCGCGCACAGGTGGCCGACCTGCGCGGCAAAATTCGCGCCCTTGGCAGCGTGAATGTGAGCGCCATCGAGGAATACAAGGAGGTCAAGGCCCGCTACGATGCCCTGATGCATCAGGTGACCGATGTGGAAGAAAGCCGCAATGAGCTGACCCGCATGATCTCCAAGCTTTCGGCACAGATGCGGGAGATCTTCTCCGACAGCTTCCGCGCCATCAACGAAAACTTTGGCCGCGTATTTACCGAGCTGTTCGGCGGCGGCGAAGCCAGCCTTGTGCTGGAGGATGAAAGCGATGTGCTCTCCTGCGGCATTGGCATCCGGGTGGCACCGCCGGGCAAGGTGATCAAGAATCTGGAAGCGCTTTCCGGCGGCGAGCAGGCGCTGGTGGCCATCAGCATCTACTTTGCCATTCTGGCGGTCAACCCGGCCCCGTTCTGTATTCTGGACGAGATCGAAGCCGCTCTGGACGATGCCAATGTGGTGCGTTTTGCCCAGTACTTACGCCGGGTGAGCGACAAGACCCAGTTCATCGTCATCACCCACCGCCGCGGCACAATGGAAGCCGCGAATGTGCTTTACGGCGTTACCATGCAGGAGGACGGCGTGTCCAAGCTGCTCAAGCTTGATCTGGAACAGGTTGACGCAACGCTGGTTTCCTGATATATATTAAAGAAAAAGATAGGAGGACACCATGGGGTTCTTCGGATTTGGCAAGAAAAACAAAGAAAAAGAACAGGAAAAAATGAAAACGGGTCTGGAAAAGACCCGCACCGGTTTCTGGGGCAATATCCTCAACACCCTCACCGGCAGCGTCATCGACGATGATATGTACGATGATCTGGAAGAGCAGCTCATCCTTGCGGATGTGGGCGGCGAGGTGGCCGTGCGTCTGGTGGACAAGCTGCGCGACCGTGTGCACGAAAAGGGCCTGAAGACCGGCGAAGAGGCGGCGGATGCCCTGCGCGACATCATTGCCGAGGAAATGACACCGGATGCCGAGATGGATCTTTCCGGCAAGCCGGCCGTCATTCTGGTCATTGGCGTGAACGGCGTGGGCAAGACCACCAGCATTGCCA
>OLNV01001667.1_pt1 | contig 14187 bp, 8 predicted proteins | sample 1672891 | NCBI WGS metagenome assembly OLNV01 (sample SAMEA3136734, study PRJEB25190) | human gut metagenome | biome: human gut; feature: human-associated habitat; material: faeces | place: Austria | collected 2013 | reverse complement strand
CGACGGCGACACCCGCGGCGGCGCCGCGATCTCGATCCGCTCGGTGGTCAGCAAACCGCTGAAATTCATTTCGAGCGGCGAGAAGATGGACGCCCTGCAGGTGTTCCACCCCGAACGTATGGCCGACCGTATCCTCGGCATGGGCGACGTCGTATCGCTGGTGGAGCGTGCGCAGGAGCAGTTCGACGAAGAGGAGGCGCGCCGCCTGAAGAAAAAACTGGTCAAGAACCAGTTCAACTTCAACGATTTCATCGGGCAGATCCAGCAGATCAAAAAGATGGGCAACCTGAAAGACCTCGCGGGAATGCTTCCCGGCGTAGGCAAGATGCTCAAGAACGTGGACATCCCGGACGACGTGTTCAAGCAAACCGAGGCGATCGTCTCGTCGATGACCCCGGCCGAGCGCGAGCATCCCGAAATCATCAACGCACGCCGCCGCGAACGCATCGCCAAGGGCAGCGGTACGACGATGGCCGACGTGAACCGCCTGATGAAGCAGTTCGAGGATACCCGCAAGATGATGAAGGCCGTAGCCGGCGGCAACATGAAGATGCCGAACATGCCCGGAAGACGCCGATAGCCAACAGATTGCAAATAAACCACGATCCCTCATTCGGAATGGGGGATTTTTTATGCGGTAGTTTTTAGGGCCCGAAACGAATTTTTCATCACTTTTTCATAGCAGGACAGTTAAAAATTATTACCTTAGTACACGCAATACTTCAAATCTCACTTTTTCTAATTTAATCACAACCACATGATGCAATTATCATTTTGGAAAAGATTACTCTGCGCGGCGCTCACCCTCGCGCTGGGAGTAACACTGACAGCCTGTTCGGACGACGACACCAAGGACGACAAGCTGATCCCTGAAATCGAGGTTACCCAATCGTTGACGTTCGATTGCACGCAAACCCAGACGAAAAACCTCGAAATCGAGCTTAACGGAAAGCTCAACTGGCAGATCAAGGCCGACGCATGGATCGAGCTGTCGCAAACCAGCGGCAAAGGTTCTGCGACGGTAGCCGTAACCGTACCCGCGAACGTCACGTCGCGTACGGGTACCATCACCGTAACGGCAACCGGTTACATGGGCGCCACCGACACGGGCACATGCTCCGTAAGGCAGATCAAAGAAGGGGAGACGAATACGAACATTGCGGAAATCCGCGAGCTCGTCATGGCGACCAATCCCTCTGCCGATGGAAAAGAACTGACGGACGCGATCAGAGCCATGACGCTGTGCGGTATCGTAGTCTCGGACAAGGGGGGGGGAAACCAGCAGCCCTTCATCGTAATCCTTGCCGACGATACGCAGGATGCCGGTGCCGGCCTCGCACTCTCGATCAGCCAGTCTAACAACACCTTCGAGCGCGGCGACATCGTCGAAGTATCGCTCAGCGACGCATCGGCACAGCTCTTCAGCGGACTGCTGCAGGTTTCGACCCACAACGAACCCATGCTCGTGGGGCAGACCGAACCGCTGGCCCCGATCGCCATCACCGCAGACAAAATCGCGCAGTACGAATCGCAATACGTAAAGATCGAAAACACGCAGCCCGAAGCGTCGGAATCGGGCACCTGGAACAGCGACTCGAACAAGGGCAATGTTTCCATGGAGACCAAGGACGGAAAGTCCTACAAAATCCGCACCCTGCAAACCGCATCCTATGCACAGGATGCCATCCCGACCGACAAGAGCGGTTCCATCGCAGGTATCGCGGGCATCTACAACGGCACACTGCAAATCCTGCCCTGCAACGGTGACGACATCCAGCTTGCCGAAGCTCGTTTCACGGTACAGGGCAACAAGGCTACGCTGGCCGAAGTGCTCGAAGCCGGCGCCGGCTCGGCATTCGAAGTCGAGGGCGTGAGCGTCATCGCCGCCAACGAGCAGGGCGTTCTCCTCCAGCAGGACGGTGCACGCATCTACGCATTCAAGGGCGAAGCCCACGACCTGGCCGTCGGCGACGTGGTCACCGTGTCGGGCAAAACCGAGTCGCGCAACGGCCTGCTGCAATTCGGCAAGGGTTGCAGTTTCACCAAGACCGGCCACCAGGATATTACCCAGCCGCAGCCCGCGGCATTCTCGGCAACGGAAATCGAAGCCTACATGAAAAACCCCGAGGTGGAATACGTGACCTACAAGGGTACCGTCCTCGTATCGGGCAACTACGTCAACGTCGAGATCGACGGCACTTCGGTGCAGGGCAGCCTGGACTACATGAGCGACGATTTCAAGGAGAAGTACAACAGCCACAACGTGACCATCACCGGCTGGCTCTTCGGCTCGTACAAAACCTATATGTACACCATCCCCGTGGAGATCAAGGACGAGGGAGAATTCGAAGAGGAAGTTCCCGACGGGGCGATCTTCTACAGCACGTTCGACAAGGAGCTCGCCTCGCAAACCTTCGGCGACGGCGGCCAGTGGCCGTTCCTCGACCAGTTCGAAGGCTGGATCAACCACAAGGGCTCGGGCGTCGCCAACGTGGCTTATGACTTCAAGAGCATGTCCGCACGTACGAACCAGTCGTCTAAGGGTTCGCTTTCGCTTTACGACGGTTCAGGTAAAAACAACATCTTCTTCAGCACGGCGCCCAACTATTTCACGATCCAGAAGATCGCGGTAACGTCGCAGAACCTTCGCCTCTCGTTCGGCGCGCAGCGCTACGCACAGGGCGCCACCAACACGTTCATCAAGTCTGACTTTGTGGTACGCCTTTCGGCCGACGGGCAGCTTTGGTCGCAGGCGCTCGACTACGATTTCGGCAGCGTAGCGGACGAACCGGGTGAGTGGCGCCTCGCAACAGCAGACTTCACCCTGCCGGCAGGCACCGGCACGCTCTACATCAAGTTCGAAGCCAAGATGAGCAGCGTGAACCGTATCGACGACGTATTGCTGACCCCGGGCAACGGCGGGCAGGCAATCGAGTTCGGTAAGGAAGAGGAGACACCGCTTTCGACGATAGCCGAGGTGCTGGCGGCTCCCATCGACGAAGTTTACAAGGTCGAAGGACAGGTGATCGGCACCCACTCGAAGGGCTTCCTCGTAAAGGACGCCACGGGTACGATCCTCGTATTCAAGAAGAACCACGGCATGACCGTCGGCGACAAAGTCACCGTCGAAGGCGCAACGTCGGAATACGGAGGCATGAAGCAGTTCGGCGAAACGTCGGAACTCACCAAGAACGGCTCGGGAAGCTATACGCAGCCCACCCCGACGGATTTCGGGGCAGCGCAGTTCGACGCCTATGTCAACAACCCGACGATCCAGTATGTAAAATACGAAGGCAACCTCAGCTCGTACCGCGACCAGATTTATCAGTGGCACTATAATGTCGCCGTGGAGGGTACGAATGTAGTCGGCTCGATCGCCTACCCCAACAGCGACCTGAACATCGAAAATTTCGTCGACCGCAAAGTCATCATCACGGGCTACACCGTCGGTGTTTCGGGGACGGATACCAAATACCTCAATACGCTGACCACGTCGATCGAATTCGCAGAACAGGAGACCATGCCCGACGAGAGCCAGGCCATCACGGTGAAAGAACTCAACGCCAAACTCGCCACGATGAATGCGGGCGATGCGCTGGGCGAACTGATCGCCGTGAAGGGCTATGTGGCGGCCAACAACGAAGGAGGAAACTTCTACCAGCTCATTTCGCTGGTGGACAACACCGGCGAGGCCAACACGGGCATCATCATCAAGGGCAGCGACTACACCGAGAAAGACCTGCCTGTGGGCACGAAAGTGATCGTCAGCCTTAAATACGCCAAGTACGACATCAACAATGACCTGCCGCAGTTGAGGATGGCGACGATCTTCCCCACTCAGGAGAAGGTAACGATGAAAGTCCCCCAGATCACCGTTTCGCAGGCAGGAGATTACGTTGGCCAGTATGTGACGGTAAAGAACCTCACCCCGGCGGCAAATTCGACGACCTGGGTCGTGAATAAGAAGACCACTTCGGTCAACTTCACCGACGACGCCGAACTGCCGATGGTGGCACGTACGACCAATCACGCCGTATTCGCCAACGAAGCTATCGCAATAAAGAAGGCGGATCTGAGTGGTATCATGGAGATATACAAGGGGGGCTATCAGATCTTCCCCAACAGCATGGAGGACGTTGCAGGCTTCAAAGTCGAGTAACACGGCACAATCCATCCGTTTGTAAGAAAATCCCTGCGAGCAGCAACCCGCAGGGATTTTCCGTTTCAAAGAGGGGCCAAGGCCGGGGGGGGGCTGAAGATTTAAGAGCGGTTTACAGCATGGAATTGAAAAATAATCGCTAAATTGTACCGGGAAACCCAACCCGGAAAACCACATGAAAAAATTACTCCTGCTGTTGCTGGGGATCGCTTCGATCCCGGCCGCCTTCTCCCAGGGCGGGAGCGGCATCGACTGGGCCGCCGACCTGGATTACCTGGCCAGCGAACTGCCCGCGAAACATTGCAACCTCTTTGCGAAATACGACAAAGCGCAGTTCGAGACCGCAATCGGCGCGATCAAGGCTTCGGCCGGGGAGGCCGGAGATTTTGCTACGGCGCTCAAAACCCAGCAGCTGATCGCCAGGCTGGGCGATTCGCACACCATGCTATATTTCAACCAGCTGATGAACCGGCAGCAGATACTGCCGCTCGGGCTGCTCTGGGTTTCCGACGGGCTGTACGTCATACAGACGGCCGAGGAAAACAAAGAGTTGCTGGGGCACCGGCTCACAGCGGTCGGCAAGGCACCGGTAGAAACCGTAATCGACAGCCTGAGCACCCTGTTCACGGTCGACAACGAAGCAATGGTAAAATCCATGATTCCCCAATTGTTCCCGTCGTTACAGCTCCTGGAATATTTCGGGTTCGCACACAACGGGCAGGCGGAACTCACGCTGGACGGAGACAAGACCTATACGCTCAAACCGTCCGATCCGCAGCGGGCGGGTCGGGCCGCCTTCCAGCCCGATTCCCTGCCCTTTGCGATCGCGGAAAGGAACGTGCTTTTCACGGATCGCTATTTCCCCGAGGAAAAAATATACTATATCCTCTACAACTCCTGCTGGGGGCGTGAAAGCGAGGCGGAGTTCAAGAGCCGCGAGAAAGCCGCGTCGCTGCCGTCGTTCACGGAATTCGGCCAAAAGGCGTTCGGCATATTGCAGGGCAACCCCGTCGGGAAGATCATTTTCGACATGAGGAACAACGGCGGAGGGAACTCGGCACAGGGGACGGCATTCATCGAAAGGCTGGCCCGGTTCCTGGAACAGCACCCCGGCATAAAAACCTATGTCGTCATCGGGCGAAGCACATTCTCCTCGGCCATCCTGAATACGATGGATTTCAAGCACCTGACCGATGCGGTCGTAGTCGGCGAACAGACCGCCGGCAAACCCAACCACTTCGGCGAGGTACGGAATTTCCAGCTCCCGGGATCGAAGCTGACAGTCGCCTATTCGACCAAATATTTCCGGCGTACGGACGAAGAGGCCGACACGATCACACCCGACGTAAGGATCGAAATGAGTTTTGCGGATTTCACGAAAGGCATCGACCCGGTGTACGAATGGATCAAGGCACAATAGGCTGCGCGGGCGGTTTACTCCGTCCAGCCGTTATGCCGGACGTTCGCCGGGTTCCACTTCTGCTTGGGCTCAGGATTGTCCGCAGGATAGCCCACCGGAATCAGGTTGAGCGGAACGACATCGGAGGGAAGCCCCAGCACGCGCCGCACGGCCTCTACCCGTTCGCCGCGGGGATAAACCCCAGTCCATACGGCTCCCAACCCCAGGGCATGGGCCGCAAGGAGCAGGTTTTCCGAGGCCGCCGAGGCATCCATCACCCACCAGTCGCCGGAAGCCCCCGGATTGCGCGACAAGTCGCCGCAGACGACCACGGCCAGGGGTGCCCGGGCGGCCATCTTCGCAAAGGGCAGCGCCCCGGCGAGTTCGCGTAACAGCTCCCGGTCGTCCACGACAACGAAAGCCCACGGCTGACGGTTCACGGCCGAGGGCGCGGCCATCGCAGCCCGCAGCAGCAGTTCGACCGTATCGGCACCGACCGGGCAATCCCGGTAGGCCCGGATGCTCGTCCGGGTCATAATCACATCGAGGGGGCTCCGCTTGCCGGACTCCCCGGCCGGGGTGCGCATCCCGGCCGACAGCCACCATACCAGCAACGCGGCCAGCACGGCACCGGCGCAGAAAAAGAGGATTTTCGTCCTGTTCATAATTTTCCGTTATATCGTGTCCCGGCAAATATACGGGAAAAATCGTAAAAAGCACCGCACACCGGTCAAACGACCGTATCGGCGGGTAAATTAATCGACCGGGCGTTTGCAGGGGTCTTTTTTTATCGCTACCTTTGTCCGGATCATATCCCAAAAGGAAAATGCACAAATCGGGCTTTGTAAATATCATCGGAAATCCCAACGTCGGCAAATCGACACTCATGAACGCATTGGTCGGCGAAAAGTTGTCGATCATCACGTCGAAGGCGCAGACCACGCGCCACAGGATCATGGGCATCGTCTCGAGCGAGGATTTCCAGATCGTCTATTCCGATACGCCGGGCATTCTGAAACCCAGCTACAAATTACAGGAGTCGATGATGAAATTCGTGACGGGCGCCGTAGCCGACGCCGACGTCATACTCTATGTCACCGACACCGTGGAGCGGGGGGAACGCTCGGCCGAAATCATCGACCGCATCCGCCAGAGCGGCGTCCCGGCCATCGTGGTCATCAACAAGATCGACCTCACGACGCCCGAGGCACTCGAGACACTGGTAGACAAATGGCAGGGGGAGTTGCCCGAGGCACGCATCGTACCGGCATCGGCCAAGGAGAATTTCAACATCGAAGGGTTGTTCAAGACCATCCTCGACCTGCTGCCCGAAGGCCCGGCCTTCTATCCGAAGGATACACTGACGGACAAGACGCTGCGGTTTTTCGCCTCGGAAATCATCCGCGAGAAAATCCTCAGGTTCTACGACAAGGAGATCCCCTACTGCTGCGAAATCGAGATCGAAAGCTACAAGGAGGAGCCGGCGATCGACCGCATCGCCGCAACGATCTATGTCGCCCGCGACTCGCAGAAAGGCATCCTGATCGGGCATAAGGGCGAGAAACTCAAACGGGTCGGGCAGGCCGCGCGCGAGGACATGGAGCAGTTCCTCGGCAAAAAGGTTTTCCTGCAACTGTTCGTCAAAGTGAATGACGACTGGCGCAACAACGAACGCCAACTGCGCCGTTTCGGGTACGAATTGGAATAAACCGGAATAATAAACCGCCCGAAAAGGACGTTAATGGGACAAGTGAGTCGGAAATTGAAAAAATACATCCTCGGGATCGCACTGGGCATCGCACTGATGTGCGGGAAGGAATCGTATGCGCAGTACAACCGGGAATATTTCTTCTGGGTGGGACGTTCGTGCATGATGAACAACGACTACCAGGAGGCCATCCGGACGCTCAACACCCTGCTGCGGTTCGACGAGGATGCCTTCGAAGGCTATTTCCTGCGCGGCATCGCCAAATACAACCTCGACGACCTGCTGGGCGCCGAGGCCGATTTCTCGACCGCCATCCGGCTCAACCCCGTATACACACAAGCCTATACCTACCGCGCGATCACGCGTTCGCGGCTGGGTAATTACGATGACGCCCTGCAGGACTTCCGCGAGGCGATCGACCTGAGGCCCGACCTGCCGGACGCCTATTACAGCCGGGGCTATACGCGCCTGCAGAACAAGCAATACGAGGAGGCGATCGAGGATTTCGACAAATTCATCTTCCAGGAAAACAAGGTAGCCGACGCCTACATCGGCCGCGGCACAGCCTACCTGTACCTGAAGGACACCGTACGGGCCCTGGAAAATTTCGACCAGGCGATCCGCACCAACCGCGAAAATCCCAACGGCTATTACCAACGCGGAACCTTGTTGCTGCAAAAAGAGGAGTATGCCCGAGCCGAAGCCGATTTCGACATGTCGATCCGCTGCGACTCGGCTTTCCTGCCGCCCTATTTCAACCGGGCGGTGGTCTATTCCAACACCAACCGTCCGATGCAGGCCCTCGCGGATTTCGACCGGGTACTCCAACTGGACTCGACCAACTCGTTCACCTATTTCAACCGGGCGATTCTCCGCACCCAGATCGGCGATTACAACCGCGCACTCGACGACTTCGACCGCGTGGCGCTCTACTCCCCCGGCAATGTCCAGGTCTATTACCTGCGTGCCATGCTCAAAACCCGCTTGGGCGACCTCGAAGGCGCCGAGCGCGACTACACCCGGGCCATCGAACTCTACCCCGACTTCGCCAACGCCTACCTGAACCGCAGCGCCCTGCGTTATGCGTTGCATAACCCCAAGGCTGCGAAACGGGACGAAGAGATCGCCCAGCGCAAGATCGCCGAATACAAATCCCACCTGAAGGACAGCACCTACTCGATCTATGCCGATACGACGCAACGGATGGACAAACTGCTGGCCTTCGACAACCAATTCACCAACAACTACTTCGACCGCATTTCGGAACAACCGAGCCTGGGCCGCAGCAACATGCGTCTGCTACCCTTGTTCCGCTTCACCCTGATGCAGCCCGATACCTCCCGGATCGAGGCGTCGAACCGCTATACCCTGCAACGGGTCAAAGACTTCGAGAAAAAACTGGACAATCCCTACCTCGTCCTCTCCAACCGGCCTACGAACATCGATGCGGACTCTTTGGCGATGCTCGACAGCCGCTATGCCGAAATCCTGTGCCAGAATCCGCGCGACTGGCTCCTGCAAGTACAATATGCCATTTCGCAATCGCTGATCCGACAATTCACCAATTCGGTCGGCGCCTATTCGTCGGCTATCGCAGACAATGCCGCCAATCCATTCCTCTACTTCAACCGGGCCGTGACACGGGCCGAAATGATCGACTTCATTTCGGGCCTGGACAATCCCTATCAGCGAATTTCGATCGACTCCGACCCGGCGAACAAACTCACCAACACCCATACACGCACCTACAATTACGACGAAGCCATCGCCGATCTGGACAAGACGCTCCGCCTCTTCCCGAACTTCGCCGAAGCCTACTACAACCGGGGAACGCTGCTGGCTCTTTCAGGCAAACTGCCCGAGGCCTTCGAAGATTTCTCGAGAGCCATCGAACTGAATCCCCTCTTCGCCGAAGCGTTCTACAACCGGGGCATGACCCAAATCTATATGAAAGACACGCGCAAGGGCTGCCTCGACCTCTCGAAAGCCGGAGAGCTGGGCATTACCTCGGCCTACGAAATCCTCAAACGTTACACGGGGGAGCATACAGAAGCTTTTTAACTAACAATAACCAATTCAATAAACTATGACACAAGCTATTCAAAAGAAACTGAACGACTCGGCGTTCGCCCGATGGACCGCACTGATTCTGGTGGCGCTCACCATGTTCTTCGGCTACATGTTCGTCGATGTCCTCTCGCCGTTGCAGAACATGCTCGAAAGCACCCGAGGCTGGAGCCCCACGATTTTCGGACTGTACGGCGGTTCGGAATTCATTCTGAACGTCTGCGGTTTCCTGCTCGTCGCAGGTATCATCCTCGACAAGATGGGCGTACGGTTTACGGGTATTCTTTCGGCCTCGCTGATGGTACTCGGTGCCGGTATCAAATTCTACGGACTGAGCAACTACTTCTATGAAGGCGGATTCGGTTACGAGTTCCTCAGTTCGTTCCTCACGGACATCCCGGCCAGCGCGAAGCTCGCCTGCCTGGGTTTCATGGTCTTCGGCTGCGGTACGGAGATGGCCGGTGTGACGGTATCCCGCGCAATCGTCAAGTGGTTCACGGGGAAAGAACTGGCTCTGGCGATGGGCCTGGAAATGGCTATTGCCCGACTGGGCGTATTCGCCGTATTCAGCCTGTCGCCCTGGGTGGCTAACTGGGGCGGCGATCCGAGCGTAGCACGTCCGGTAGCCGTTGTCGGCCTGTTGCTCTGCATCGGCCTGCTGACCTACATCGCATTCTCGGTCATGGACTTCAAACTCGACAGACAAACCGAGGCAGACACCCCGATAGGAGAAACCGAAGAGCCCTTCAAGGTCGCCGATCTGAAGAACCTTTTCAGCAGCAAAACCTTCCTGATCGTTTCGGCACTCTGCGTGCTCTACTATTCGGCGATTTTCCCGTTCCAGCGTTTCGCAACGGGTATGCTCGAAAGTAATCTGGGCATCACCAACCAGCAGGCTTCGGACATCTTCCGCTGGTTCCCGATGGGGGCCATGATCCTGACTCCGCTGCTCGGCTGGTTCCTCGACCACAAGGGCAAAGGCGCGACGATGCTGATGATCGGTGCGATCCTGATGTTCATCTGCCACATGACTTTCGCACTGGTTCCCCTCACCCCCGCTATCGCGTTCTCGGCGATCATCCTGCTCGGCCTCTCTTTCTCGCTGGTTCCCGCCGCCCTGTGGCCTTCGGTACCCAAGTTGGTCGATAACCGCTATATGGGTTCTGCCTATGCAACGATTTTCTGGATCCAGAACCTCGGACTGATGGCCTTCCCGATGATCATCGGCTGGGTTCTCAACAAGGTCAATCCCGGCGTGGGAGAAGCGATCAAAGCCGGTGAACACGTAAGCTACAACTACACGGTTCCGATGCTGATTTTCGCCAGCCTCGGCGTATTGGCTTTCCTGCTGGCTTTCTGGCTCAAGCTCGAAGACCGTAAAAAGCACTACGGCCTGGAACTGCCCAACATCAAGAAATAACGATAATCCGTATCCCCGGTCTACCGGAAAAATGATGAGTAAACCCCCGCTGCAATTTGCAGCGGGGGTTTTGTAACAAAGAGTCTATCGACTAAAGCGACGAGGATCGTACGAGATTCCGCTTTCGAGATACAAGAGTTCCTATTTAATCGGATCGCCCCTCTACGCTTCCTATTTAACCAATCGGTAAAGTTCCGTAATGCGATCGCACATCGCATCCCACGAAAAGCGCTTCTTCTCCTCTTCCATGTTCGCACGGAATCCCGCGAGCACATCGTCCCGCCAGATACGGTCGATGGCCCGGGCGACTTCTACGGCATCGGGACGGCAGACGAAACCGACACGACCGTCAGGCACGATCTCCGGAAGACCGCCCACGTCGGTCACCACCATCGGCAGGTCGAATTGATAAGCGATCTGGGTCACGCCGCTCTGCGTGGCCGAACGATACGGCTGCACCAAAAAATCTGCGACGGAAAAATAGTAACGCACCAATTCGTCCGGAATAAAATAGTCGTGCAGAATCACATCGTCCTCCAGTCCGTTGTCGGCGATTTGCTTCAAATACTTCTCTTTCGGAGCATAGAACTCACCGGCCACGATCAGGCGCCGGTCTTCGGCAGGATGCTCCCGCTTGTAGACCTTCCAGGCATCGAGCAACAGGTCCAACCACTTGTAGTCCCGAATCAAACCGAAAAAGAGCGCATAGCGTTTCGAAGGATCCAGTTCGAGGCGGATGCAGGCCTCCGTACGATCGATGACGATACCGAAATTTTCGAAAAGCGGATGCGGAGAGAAGAGTGCCGGAACTTGCGTATATCGGCGCAATTCGCGGTGCACCTGCTCGGACATATAGATAAAGCCGTCCACCGCCCTCAAGAAATAGCGGTTGAACGGCTTGTCGGTCATATGGCGTTCATGCGGTTCGACGTTGTCGATCTGACAAAGGATACGCGTCGTACCGTTCTTTTTGGCAAAACGGGCGATCGTACCGAAACAGGGCGCCATAAAGGGGGTCCAGTATTTCATCAGCACGAAATCCGGCTTCTCGCGGGCGATCCACCGCCCCACGGCGATCCAGTTGAACGGATTCATCGTATTCACGCACCGCACGATGTACAGATCGGGCGGCGGCGGTGTCTGCACCGTCTGATTCCTTCCGGGAAAGAAAATACGGGGATACTGGAGCGTGAAAGTCTTGATCTTCACCTCGTCGCCCCGGCGTTGGAAAACCCGGGCCATGCTCTGCATAATTACGGCCAAGCCCCCTCGATACGGATGGGCGGGCCCCACGATCGAAATTTTCATATCCCGAACTTTATTTTGAAAATTAAATCGAATCCCCGAACGGATTCAAACCTTCGGTACGGCCCTTCTGTTTTCGAAAAACGACGTACGGCAGTTTTAGTAAAAATACAAATACCCTACCGAATCCTGCAACAAGGAGATAACGATAACCGGTTCGGCAGAAACTGCCCGAACCGGTTTCGCTATCCATCCTATTTCGTTTTATTATACGCCTCCACACCACTCTTCAGGAAGTCGATGTATGCCTCCACGTCGAGGTTATAAGCCCGCTTGGGAACCAATTCCTGCCCATCACGGCCGAGAATCAGGTAGTTGGGCTGTCCGTTCACCCCGAAACGGGTCTGGGCGATGTAGGAGTTGATGCGACCGATGTCCTTAAGAACCTTGCCTCCCGCAGTGGTCACCCATTCGTTCTCGGGTACTTTGGTCTTGTCGTCGGTATAGAGGGCTACCAGCACGTAATCGTCGCGCAGGATCTGCTGCACGCGCGGATCGCTCCAGACGCGGGCTTCCATTTCGCGGCAATTCACACAACTGATTCCCGTAATATCCACGAACAAAGGTTTATCGGCCTCCCTGGCAGCGGCTTCGGCCTGGGCCAGATCGAAATACCCCGGCAGATCGTAAGGCCAGTGCAGGATATCCGCATATTTGATCTTTTCAGTCGTCTGTGCCGTTGCTGACGGTGCGGCAACGACACCCTGCGTATTGATCACGAAGTCCTGCGTATGCATCGGGGGCAAATAGCCCGAAAGAGCTTTCAGCGGCGCACCGAACATACCCGGGAACATATAGACCGCGAACGAAAGCGAAGCGATGGCCAGCGTCAGCCGGGTCACCGAAACGTGCTTGAGTTCGTCGTCATGAGCGAAGCGGATCTTGCCCAGATCAAAGAGGAACTGATGCAGAGCGGCTATATCCGCAGAAAACATACAAAGAAAAAAGTTAAACTGACCAGCAAACCAATGCATTACATTTCCAGTGATGGTTATGATATGTACGTTGGAAAGAACAACCTGCAAAATGAAGAACTTACTTTTTCTTTTGCCAATGGCAATGACTGGTGGTTCCATGCAAAGGGTGCTCCGGGATCTCACGTTATCGTCAAAAGCGGCGGGGATGAACTTCCGGACCGTACCTTTGAAGAAGCAGGTCGTCTGGCCGCTTACTATTCTAAGAATCGTGGTGCTGACAAAGTAGAGATCGACTACATTCAGAAAAAACACGTTAAGAAACCAAACGGTGCAAAACCGGGATTCGTCGTTTACTATACAAACTATTCACTCGTCATCGATTCTGATATATCGAATATAAAAAATGTGCAGGATTAATTCCTGCACATTTTTGCCTTCTTATTCATATATTGCAAATAGACATATCCTGTCACGTCTGCCAGGAACCATCCAATCGGAATTGACCACCAGATTGCAATCACTCCAATCGACTTTATCGGTGCCAGTGTATAAGAAAGCAGCACTCTCGTTCCAAGCGAGATCACCGTCAGCACCACCGACATCTCCGGTCTTCCGACCGCTCTGTAATACCCATACCACAAGAACAGAATACCGATTCCACAGTAAAATGCTCCTTCGATATGCAGATACTGTATCCCGACGCGGATGATCTCATGCTCACTGCCGTCGATAAATGCCAGCATCAGATATCTGGCTCCAAAGTAGATCAGCACCGACGCACAGATACAGAATGCCGCTGATACCGTTACTGCACTACGGACACCTTTCTGTACTCTTTTTTCCTTTCCGGCTCCCCGGTTCTGGGAAATGAAGATAGAAAATGCATTTGCAAATTCCTGCGCCGGCATATAAGCAAATGAATCAATCTTCACAGCCGCTGCGAATGCCGCCATGACTGCGGTTCCAAAGCTGTTGACCAGACCCTGTATCATCAGGATTCCAAAATTCATCACTGACTGCTGGATACTTGACGCAGCCGAATAGCGCACCACTTCTCCCATTACACTTTGGCTTTCCTTTATTCTTTCCGGCCGCAGGGAAAAACGTAATTCCGGCATTTTCATCCATGTATAAATACAGATTCCAATCCCGGATACAATCTGGGATATGACTGTCGCGATCGCCGCGCCTTTGATTCCCATACGGATTCCA
>OLNV01001655.1_pt1 | contig 14270 bp, 10 predicted proteins | sample 1672891 | NCBI WGS metagenome assembly OLNV01 (sample SAMEA3136734, study PRJEB25190) | human gut metagenome | biome: human gut; feature: human-associated habitat; material: faeces | place: Austria | collected 2013 | reverse complement strand
ATTATCTGCTGGACTGTGTAAAGCTTTGGATCGAAGACTTCGGCATCGACGGACTCCGTCTGGATGTTGCCTATTGTCTGGATCATAATTTTATGAAACGCCTCCGCAGCTTCTGTGAATCGATCAAACCAGGGTTTGCACTGATCGGAGAAGTCCTCTTTGGTGACTACAATCTGATCGTCAATGATGAGATGCTTCACAGTTGCACGAATTATGAATGCTATAAGGGAATTTATTCCAGTTTCAACAGCATGAATCTGTTCGAGATCGCACATTCCCTGAACCGTCAGTTCGGACCGGAACAGTGGTGTATTTACCGCGGAAAGCATCTTATGACATTTGTGGATAATCATGATGTCACAAGAATCGCAAGCATTCTGACGAACAAGAACCACTTACCGTTATGTTACGGAATCCTCTTTGGAATGCCGGGAATCCCCTGTATTTATTATGGAAGTGAATGGGGTGAAGAAGGAGTGAAAGCTCCCGATAATGACTATGCTCTCCGCCCGTGCTTTGATGCCCCAAAGCCAAATGAACTGACCGACTTTATCTCCCGGCTGATCGAAGTAAGATGTGCCAGTGATGCTCTCTGCAACGGTTCTTACCGAAATGTTGTCATTACGAATCATCAGCTTATCTTTGAACGCCGCACAGAAACAGAACGCATCCTTGTTGCCATCAACGCTTCTGATTCTGACTTCACCGCAGGAAATGGAGAACTTCAGGGATCTTATATTGACCTGCTGAAGACCGGCGATTCATCAGAAACCGCTCCACAGACCCTGAACGGACAGCTTTCCATGCCGGCTTACAGTGTCCAGTATCTGAAAATGCTGTGATCGGCTTATCGCTCAGTCGCAAAAGACATCCGGTGTCGGACCTTTTTAAGGCTCTGTCCCGGATGTCTCTTTTTTATCTTTTATAACTCTTTTCTTATTCTTTTTGAGCTGCTCTTTCTTTCCTGCAATTCAGCAGCTATACTTCACCATTTTTAAATCGGATGATCATCTCATTGGTGATGCTGTCCCGCTCTGGCTCAACCGGGATCTCATCTCTTTGAAACCATTCTGCCATGGCAAGCTCTTCCCGATCCAGCGTAATGGCAGCTCCTCCATCTAAATCACAGTAAAATCCCATCAGAAGCGTATCAGTAAAAGACCAGGGCTGACTCTTATAATAACGGATATTCTTTACCTTAAGCCCTACTTCTTCCATGACTTCTCTCTGCACTGTCTCTTCCAGAGTCTCACCAATCTCCGTAAATCCCGCCAGCAATGCATACTTTTTATACGTTCTTCCGGCATACTTTGACATCAGGATCTTATCACCATCCGTCACTCCGATGATCACTGCCGGACAGATCTTCGGGAACTCCATATTATGGCAGGATTCACAATACAGCATTCTTTCCTTACTGTCTTTTTTCATTCTCCTGCCACATTTTCCACAGAACCTCCGGCTCTGATACCAGTTATGAAGCTGATATCCCGTAATCCCGGCAAATGCAAGGTACTGTGGCTCTGCATACCGGAAAATCTCTGTATTTTCCATTGTAAAATGCGACTGCCGCTCCCGGTTGATCTCCTCTACAAGATAATACCGTTCTCCGTCAATACTGAACAGATACACTGCATCTTCATAGATATCTTCATTCAGTCGCTCGATGTCCCGAAACTTAGGGAACTCGATCCGATCCGGGTATTTTCTCACAAGAGCCGCATGGTCTTCATAATACAGTGCATAAGACTCCCGGTCAGGCGGACACGGATGATACTGGTTATCAAATGTATGCTCTCCTATATCCTGGATCATGCCTCTTCTTCTGCTGCCTCCTGTGAACGGGCTGCATCTCCTTTCACTGCCTCCTCTTCAAATAAAGATGCTTCTTCTTCCCGGAGCGTTACATCCTCCGTATCATCTCCAGGCGTCTCTTCCTCATCCACTGTTACCGCCGGCATCTTTTCTCCACAATTCGGGCATTTTCCTGCTCCTTTGATAGCTGAGATCTTCTCCTCAAATTCTGCAATGCTCTCTTCTCTTGAGCTGATCGCCTCGCACAATCCTTCTGCCTTCTCATCCAGAACTGCTCCACTCTTATACTGCTCATAGACTCCCCGTCCAAGTTCCAGCAGATCGACCGTATTCTCATGTGTAAGGCTTCTCACCTGCGATTTCAGTTTCTGCGTCTCGATTACCTCTCCGGCTTTATTTCCTACTATCATCGCGGTCTCCCCGATATATTTTCCTAATTCTTCAAAAAAACCTTTCATCTTTTTTCTTCTCCTTTCCGTAACCATTCCGCCAATCTTCTCCTCTGACTGCTATTTTCATCACACCCATGGGCATTTCCTCTGACCATCTTTCTCATCACAGCCATGGATCATTGTCTCCGACTCCTGCTTTCCTGCGGTCATAAATTAAATTCATTATACCTCATTCTTTTCCTTTGTGAAGACTGACGGGCAAAAATTTATAGATCTTTTAGGGTTATAAAGAAATTCTTAAGTTCATATATTGACAGAAAAAGAGTCAGGAAATGTGCCATGCCAGATTTAGAAACCTGCCGCCGGAACATCCTTTCCGAAGATTACCGTGATTTTATCGAGAACCGGACACGCACACCTCTTTTTAATGAACTTCTCCTTCAAAATCCCTGTGAACAGGATGCCGGTAGTGGATACACCTGCTATTATTTTCCAAAAGAATCCGTAGAACCAATCACGCTCTCCCGCTTTTCCTATAATTCTATCCCCCAGTGCTTTTCGCCCCTGAGTATGGAAACTCTGAACCAGGCAGGAATCCTTCCGGTTCAGAATTATCCTACGCTCCAGCTAAAAGGACAGGGGGTATTGATCGGATTTTTGGACAGCGGTATTGATTATACAAGCCGCCTGTTCCGCAATCTTGACGGCTCGACAAGAATTGCCGCCATCTGGGATCAGACGATCCAGAGCGGAACACCCCCACAGGGATTTGCTTACGGAACGGAATATGCCCGGGAAACTATCAATGCCGCCCTTTCTTCTGAAGATCCTGCATCTCTTGTTCCTTCCGTTGATGACACCGGACACGGGACTTTTGTTGCCAGCCTCGCCGCAGGCGGTGCAGATATCTCCGAACAGTTTCTCGGAGCCGCCCCTGAATGTACCATTGCAATGGTAAAATTAAAAACTGCCAAGCAATATCTGAAGGAATACTATTGTATCGCCTCTGATGCTGTCTGCTATCAGGAAACGGACCTTCTGCTGGGAGTGAAATATCTGAATGACCTTGCATCCGCCCTTGATCTTCCGCTTGTCATGTGCATTACCGTCGGGACAAATATGGGCGGACACGTAGGGACTCTCCCCCTTCCCAGCCAGCTCGGGGCTTACAGTCTTGTAGCCAACCGGATCGCCGTCATCGGAACAGGAAATGAAGCCGACAAACGCCATCATTATTACAATACCATCCAGAATCTCAGCGACACCAAGACCGTTGAGATCCGGGTCGGGGAAAATGTCTCCGGCTTTATGCTGGAACTCTGGGTCATGATTCCCAACATTTTATCCATTTCCATCATTTCTCCTTCCGGTGAAAATACTTCCCGGATTTCCTTCCGCGGTGGCTCAAATGTTGAACTGGATTTTCTTTTTGAAAAAACAAAAGTTTATGTCGATTACCGGCTGATGGTGGAAAAGACCAATTCTGAACTTGTCTTTTTCCGGTTTAACACCCCTGCTGCCGGAATATGGAAGATCGTCGTCGAGCCGGTCCGCCTCATTGACGGACAGTTTCATATGTGGCTCCCCGTCACAGAATTTCTTGATGGAGAAGTCTATTTTCTCGAATCAGATCCCTATTACACCCTGACCAATCCGGCCAACGCACCAAGTCCCATCATCGTTTCCTATTATGACGGGAAAAATGGCGGACTCGCCCAGGCATCCGGCCGTGGATACACCCGCACTCAGTTTCAGAATCCTTCCATCACAGCTCCCGGTATCAATGTAAAAGGGGCATTACCGGGCGGACGCTTTACCGTTCGTTCCGGTTCCTGCATTTCCACAGCCATCACTGCCGGAGCTGTTGCACTTATGCTGGAATGGGAACTGGAACAGAAAAATATTACCGGTATTGATGTCTTTCAGATCAAAAGTCTGCTGATCCTCGGAGCAATCCGCCCGGATTTTCTCGAATACCCAAATCGTGAATGGGGATATGGCCAGTTAAACCTCTATAATACATTTGAAGCCATGAGACAGCTCTGACGCTGTCCCATGGCTTCTCTTTTTATGGACTATCACTCATCCCATATCCCGGATTACCGATTATCCTCACGGTTCTCATAATAACTCTTAACCCGTTCTGATTCCGGTACGATCTGCTCTGCTGCCGGAGCCGTTCCCGGTGCAAATACAACTTTCAGCATAACCGGTGTAATAATCGTTGTAATTACAACCACAACGATGATTGGTCCAAGCAGGGCAGAACTCATCAGCCCCAGTGCCGCACCCTTGCTGGCAACGATCAGTGCGACCTCACCTCTTGAGATCATACCAACTCCGATCCTCTTTACCTGATAATTTTTATAACCACACACCTTTGCTCCAAGTCCGCATCCAATGATCTTTGTAATTACTGCAACGATTGTCAGAACTACTGCAAAGGCAATGATCGTCATAGACATTTTCGGCAGTTCTACCTTCAGTCCGATGCTTGCAAAGAACACCGGTGAAAGAAGCAGATAAGACATTGTATCAAATTTAGACTCCAGATAAGTAGAACGCTGTACATTGGAAATAATAAGTCCTGCGATATACGCTCCCGTAATATCTGCAACTCCGAATACTTCCTCTGCCACAAACGCCATGATCAGACAGAATACAAATGCAATGATCGTATGGCGGTGAAGTTCTTTTTCCGCTTCATCAACCCATTTCTTATATATCTTGTAGAAGATCAGACCGATGATACCTGAAAATGCGAAGAATCCAACGATCTTCAGCAGAACGATTCCAAGACTTACAGAATCATCTGCCATACTCGTAACGATCGTCAGTGCAATGATTCCAAGGACATCATCAATGATCGCTGCACCGAGGATGGCATTTCCCGAACGAGTCTTCAGCTTTCCAAGTTCTTTCAGTGTCTCTACTGTAATACTTACCGATGTCGCCGTCAGAATGACTCCGATAAAGATATTCTGTAAAAAGACCGGTGAAGTCACATCGGACTCGATCGCACCCGGTTTATTGAAGAACCACGCAACCGCATAACCTCCCGCCAGCGGTACAAGTACTCCAAATAATGCAATGATAAAAGAAGCTTTTCCACTTGCCTTAAGCTCTTTGATATCTGTCTCCATACCTGCCGAGAACATCAGTACGATTACACCAATCTCGGCTACTTCATGAATAAATGAAGTTTCTGTTAATAATCCAAATCCTGCAGGTCCTAAAATAAGTCCTGCAAGCAATGCTCCTACAACCTGCGGCATCTGGACTTTCTTTGTCAGAAGGCCCAGTACCTTTGTTGATAATAAAATTATTGCCAAATCCAGTAAGTATCTATAAGCATCCATTTTTTCCACTCTCTTCCGTTTTCTCTATTCGCTGTCATCTGATCCCATGGTTCTGCCCTACTCATGGAATCCTCTTTTCTTGCAGTGTACCGGTCTTTATCAACCATTTAATGCCGGTACTTCCTGCCCCCGCAGACGGATGACCGGTCCGCCTGTTCCTTCAATATAAGCTCTGGTGATCGTCACCTCTCCGATATTATCATCTTTCGGAATCTCATACATGATATCCAGCATAAATTCCTCTATAATTGCACGAAGTGCTCTTGCTCCGGTATCTTTCTCCATCGCTTTTTCCGCAATCGCCTCCAATGCACTGTCATCAAAATCCAGTTTCACTTCATCCAGTGCCAGAAGCTTCTGGTACTGCTTCAGGATCGCATTCTTCGGCTCTCTTAAGATCTTCACCAGCATCTCTTTATCCAGTCCTTTCAGGGTAAAGATGATCGGAAGCCTTCCGAGAAACTCCGGGATCATGCCGAACTTACGCAGATCTTCTACCGTAACCTTTGACAGAAGATTCTCGTCATGTTCATATGTATCCTTCAGCTCTGAATTAAATCCCATGGACGTCTTCTTCTGAAGACGTTCTTTGATGATCTCTTCAATATCCGGGAACGCTCCTCCGCAGATGAACAGAATATTCTTCGTGTTCACTGTGGTCAGCGGAACCATCGCATTCTTGCTGTTCGCTCCCACAGGTACTTCTACCTCACTGCCTTCTAAGAGCTTCAGCATTCCCTGCTGTACGGATTCTCCGCTCACATCCCGCTGGCTAGAAGTCTTTTTCTTGGCGATCTTATCAATCTCATCAATAAAAATAATTCCCTGCTCTGCACGTTCTACATCATTATCTGCTGCCGCAAGTAGCTTTGATACAACGCTCTCGATATCATCTCCGATATAACCGGCCTCTGTCAGGGAAGTCGCATCCGTGATCGCCAGCGGCACATCCAGCAATCTTGCCAGTGTCTTCACCAGATATGTCTTTCCACTTCCGGTCGGTCCGATCATCAGCATATTAGATTTTTCAATCTCAATATCATCCATCGTATTGGTTGCCACCCGCTTATAATGATTATAGACCGCCACTGCCATGGTCTTCTTTGCACGTTCCTGACCTACCACATACTCATCCAGTCTGGCCTTGATCTTATGCGGTGCAGGAATATTTTTAATATCCAGCTCCGGAAATTCCTTTGGTTTCTCTTTTTTCTTCTTGATCTTTTTTGCTTCTGGCTGCATTCCTTCCAAATCAGAAAGATTCAGAAACTGCACGCCCGGCATATTCATCATTTTTCCCAGATCCAGAGGACTGCTGCTCATCGCATCAAAGCTTCTCTGCATACAGTCCGGACACACCGTAATATGATTCGGAAGATCGATCATCTTCCCGGTCACACTCTCCGGTCTGTGACAGATAAAGCAGATCTTCTCGTAACCGTCATCATCCTCACGCTCCTTTTCAGCGTCTTTGACCACTTCCTTACGGGAATCCTCTGTCCGGTTCTCTTTTTCCTGTGGAATCTCAGAATCTTTTTCTTCGTCCACAATAACGAAATCCTGATCTGACATACGCTTTCCCTTTCTTCTCCTATTTCATTTGCTTCCTGTGTCACGTCGTATCCTGCCTGAAAAATTCATAAATATCACAGCCAGAGGTCTCCAACCTCCGTTTCATTTTGCAGAATCCTGACGATCCGCAGTTCATTATAGTACAATCACTTCAAATATTCAAATAAATAAACTGTGAACTCTTACACAATTTTAACACCACACTACTGTTCCAGCATCCCGATCAACGTCTCTTCCGAAATGATCGGCACTCCAAGTTCTCTCGCCTTTTTGTTCTTTGAAGAAGTTGAATTTACATCATTATTAATCAGATAACCGGTCTTTGATGTCACACTGCCGGTTACCTTTCCTCCACGCTTCTCTATTTCCGCTTTTACCTCTGCCCGATTGGCAAAATGTTCCACACTTCCTGTGATCACGAAATTGATCCCCGAGAATTTCTGACTGTCCTCTGTCACAACCTCCTTCTGCAGCTCTACCTCGTCCAGCAGTCTGCGGTAGATCTCCCGATGCTTCGGATCAGCAAAATATTCTACATAGGTCTTTGCCATGATCCCGCCAATGCCCTGAATCTCTACCAGTTCTTCTTCGGTTGCCTCTTCCGCACGCTTTGGATCATCTCCGAATGCTTTACAGATGACCTTCGCATTGGCACTTCCGATATTCGGGATTCCAAGACTGTAGATCAGTCGTGCCAGCGTTGTCTTCCTTGCGTTTTCAATATTTCTGAGCAGCTTCTGATAAGATTTCTCTCCAAATCCATCCATGCTCTTAATTTCTTCCTCATACCGGTCCAGATGGAACAGATCCGTAAAATCTTTCACATACCCATGCAGAATGAATTTTTCCAGTGTCGCCTCTGAAAGTCCTTCGATATTCATCGCATCCCTGCTTACGAACAGGCTGAACGCTTTTACGTGCTTCGCCTGACATTCCGGGTTCGTGCAGAATAACGTCTTTGTCTCATTTTCCATGGAAATCTTTGTCGTACCACCACAGACCGGACAGACTGTCGGAATATCTTTTACACCGCTCCGTGTCAGATTCTCTGCGATCTGTGGAATGATCATGTTGGCCTTATACACCTGGATCGTATCACCGACTCCCAGTTCCAGCTCTTCCATAATACTGATATTATGCACACTGGCACGGCTGACCGTCGTTCCTTCCAGTTCTACTGGTTCAAAAACCGCAACCGGATTGATCAGTCCCGTTCTTGACGGACTCCACTCAATCTCAAGAAGCGTTGTCTCCCGAATCTCATCTGCCCATTTAAATGCAAAAGAATCTCTCGGAAACTTTGCGGTCGTTCCCAGTGACTGTCCATAGGCAATATCATCATAGACCAGTACCAGTCCGTCAGACGGGATTTCATTTTTCCCGATTGCCTTTGCAAACCATGCTACTTCCTCTTCGATTGTTTCTGCCGTCACAGGATGATGTTCCACCACATCAAATCCCTGCTCCTTCAGCCACTGCATCTGATACATTCTTGAATTATGAAAATCTACCTCTTCCGCACGCACCAGCGTAAATGCGAAAAACTTCACATTTCTTTTTGCGGTGATCTCATTATTCAACTGCCTCACAGAGCCACTGCACAGATTTCGCGGATTTTTATATTTTGCATCGACATCTTCGATCTTTTCATTGATCGCCTCAAAATCTTTATAGGAAATCACTGCCTCTCCACGCAGAACCAGCTCACCCTGGTACGGAATATGCAGCGGCACATTCTGAAAGACCTTTGCATTGTTCGTGATGACCTCTCCCTCGATTCCATTTCCTCTTGTGACCGCTTTGACCAGTTCTCCGCCCTGATACGTGAGAACAATGGTCAGTCCGTCCAGTTTCCAGGAAATCATCGCTTTCTTCGTGCCAAGAAATTCTTTCAGCCGCTCTACTTCCTTCGTCTTATCCAGTGACAGCATCGGCCGCTCATGGCGTTCTTTCGGCAGTCCACTGACCACCTCATAACCGACATTGACCGTCGGACTGTTCGCCATCTTTGTTCCCAGTTCTTTTTCCAGTTCTTCCAGTTCATCATAGAGCCTGTCATATTCATAGTTACTCATGATCTCTGTATTGTCCTGCTCGTATGCCTTTCTCGCCCGGTTCAGAAGTTCTACCAGTTCCCGCATCCGTTGCTGCTTACTTTTTCCCTGCTCCATTTTATTTTTTTCCTGCTCCATCTTTTCTCTCCTGCCTGCTTTCCCGTCCGCCCGGAAGACTGGAAGACTGCTCCAGTAACTGATCCAGCTCATTTAATTCCCGGTCTGTCAGCTTGCGGTATTTTCCCTCTTTCAGTCCGTCCAGCGTAATATTCATCACCCGGACCCTCAAAAGATCTTTTACCTCATACCCCAGTGCTTCACACATTCTGCGGATCTGACGGTTCAATCCCTGCGTCAATATGATCTTAAATGTATATTTCCCCAATTTCTCTACTTTACACGGTCTTGTCACCGTATCCAGGATTGCCACTCCCCGGGACATTTTCTTAAGGAAATCCTCTGTGATCTCATGATCCACCGTTACTTTGTATTCTTTCTCATGATAATTTGCCGCCCTCATGATCTTATTGATGATATCTCCATTATTCGTCATCAACAGCAGACCTCTGGAATCCTTGTCCAGCCTTCCGATATAAGTCACCCTCACCGGATAATTCAGGAAACGCACAATGCTGTCGCGTTCCCGCCTTTCTTCTGTGCAGACGATACCTTTTGGCTTATTTACCGCAAGCACGATCATCTCATCCTGCCTTGATACGGTCTTATTTCCCACTTTGACCGTCTGTCCCGGATAAATCTTCATTCCCATTCCGGCACGCTTTCCGTCCACACTCACCTTTCCGGTCTCAATGAGGCGGTCTGCCTCCCTTCTGGAACACACTCCCGCCTCACTTAAATACTTATTCAGTCTTACCGGTTCTTTTTTCTGTATAAATTCTTCTCTGATCCGATTACTCACCCGTCAACACTCCACTTATATTATTATCTGTAAAAAATGTATTTCCACTGTAAAGGAACAGCACCTCTGAGATCCTGTAGGAACTGAGCAGTTCCTCGATCGTGCCACTATAATATCTCGGATCGACCACAACGATCTCCCGGTAATACGGTGTTAAAAACTGCACAAAGCAGTCTGCAAAAGAGTCCTTGATCAGAAGCAGTCTTTTGCTTTCTGTCGACACTGTCTTAATATCTACAACAGAAAAATCTCCTCCCAAAAAGACATCATACCGATCCTTTGTATCCAGCTTTGAAGAATCAAAAAGAGAAGTCGTCCTTTTTCCTTCATCTACATAATCTACGATCACATCTGTATCACTGTCACTCGGAACATAAATATCAACCTGCTCTTTCTCGCTCAGATAAACACCGCTTTTGGATGCCAGCATTCCATTAAAATCATTGGAAACCGCATAAGATACATATTTCCCTGAAATGTCTCCCTCTATTCCCAGCGAAGGGGCTGCCTCCTGAAATGCATAAAAAGCACCCAGGGAAGTCCAGTGATGATCCGTCTTATAATAAATCTTTTCATTCCGGTGCTTATTCAGAGCTGAGGCTGCATCGATCCATTCAACGGAACTTCCCAGTTCCTTCTTTACCATGCTTATGAGCTGTGTCTGATTCTCCACTTCTGCCATAGCCGGAAGCTTTGCTCCAAGAATCCCTGCCGCATCCGGTACAAGCATCATCCTCACCGGAAGATCCGTATTCGTCTCAGCAAAATTCTGAATGGATTTCAGATTGTCTGCCAGATATTCCTGGTTCGGCAGCTCGATCTCCTCCAGCAGTTGTCCGTCTTTTCCTATATATACTCCATGTTCCTTGCTGACACCTGCCAGTCTGTCCACACCGACCTTGATCGTTCTCCAGAAATCTCTGCCGACAAACTGATCTGACATATACCGCTCAAACTTTTCCATATAATCGCCCGAAATCACATTTCCCCAGTTCCATTTCGGAGCAGATGCAAGCATTCTGTTCTCCTGCACTGACTTTTCTTTATCCGGTACAATGATATTGATCAAAAGAAATACAAACAATACCAAAATAAAAATTGTCCCTGTCACCCGCTCTAATGAGCCTCTCTGCTTCTTTTTCTTCATACTCTTTCACCTGAATCAGCCCTTTGGCTACGCATTTTCATTCACCTTCTGGCTCCGGTCTTTCTTCTTTTAAAATCTGAAATATAAAAATGGCTGATATGTCTCTGTTACCAGAAATGCCACCGAAATTGCCATCATTCCGAAAAATAAAATCCCAGCTACAACTGTTCGTGCCGTCTCACTCTCCGGCAAACTGATGATCCTTCTCAGCAATCTGCCTCCAAATGCCGACATTCCGACCACCGCCAGCAGATAATACAGCCAGTGGGAAAAGAAGACATACCCTGCCCCCGCATCCAGCAGCCCGGCCCCTGTTCCGACCATTGCTCCAAGATAACGGAAGGCTGCTCCCAGGCTCGGACTAAAGAAGAAGACCCAGCCGACCAACACGCAGACTGCCGTATAGATTCTTCTGAGCGGTGACGGCAACCGGTCCACTTCTGAACCCCATACATATTTTTCCATCACCAGCAGGACTCCGTAATAAAATCCCCACACAATAAAATTCCAGGCAGCTCCATGCCACATTCCCGTCAGCGTCCAGACGATCAGCAGATTCAGGATATGCCTTCCTCCACTGCAATGGTTTCCGCCCAAAGGGATATAGACGTATTCACGAAACCAGGTACTCAATGAAATATGCCATCTTCTCCAAAATTCCGTCACACTTCTCGACACATAAGGATGATCAAAATTCTTCTTCAGTTCAAAACCGAACATCCTCGAAAGTCCGATCGCCATATCAGAATATCCGCTAAAATCATAATAGATCTCAAACGCATATGTGATACAGCCGATCCATGCCATCGGAACAGAAAGGTTACTTGCTGAAATGGCTGAAATCTCCTCAAATACTGTCTTAAATGTATCCGCAAGTACTGCCTTTTTTGCAAGACCGATCAGGAACAGCATTGCCCCCTGTCCCAGCTTTCTTGCGGAGACTTTCCTCTGTGCAAGCTGTGGTTCTATATCTTCATACCGCACAATCGGCCCCGCGATCAGTTGCGGGAACAGGGCGATATAAAGTGCAAAATTCAAAAGACTCCTCTGTGCCTTTGCTTTTCCCCGATAGACATCCACCACATAGGAAATGCCCTGAAAAGTATAGAAAGAAATCCCCACCGGCAGAGCCAGTTCGCGGTAAGTAAGTTCCACTGAAGTCACGGAATTGACCAGCTCCAGGAAAAATCCGTAATACTTAAAGAAAAACAAAAGAGCCAGATTCACAGCCACCGCAAAGATCATTCCCCGGTGAGCCTTTCTCTCATCCTCTGCATTTGCCGCAATCTCTCTTCCACAGCAATAATTCAGAAGAATACTTAAGATCATCAGAACCACATACACCGGTTCACCCCATGCATAAAAGATCAGGCTTGCCAGCAGAAGCAGTAAGTTGCGTATCTTAAGCGGTGCGAGATAATATACTGCCAGAACGACCGGCAAAAATAAAAATATAAACGTAAGACTGCTAAATAACATCCTTCTTTCCCTTCTACAAGCTCTGGTCAAAAGCAGCTCTGTACTCAGATGCCTTTGAAGATACTACATAAAAAATATAATTCCCACGGACACTGGTCTGTGCCTCTTCCAAAAGTTTCTCCTGCTCCGGCAGATATCCCTCAAAATCTTTTTTCCGCTCCTGCACCCGCTGTTCTACCGCATCTGTCACCTGCTCCGTCTGACTGCTCTTTTTGACACAGATCATCAGGACTTCCTCGGCATCGATACTTGATTCAGAAGAATAATACATCACGCCCTCATAATCTGTACTGTTCAGCCCGAAGTTCCGCTTGAGCATCTGACCGTCCAGTTTCTTCATTCCGGTCGTATCAATGACTTTCTCCATGGAACTCTCCATCTCTGAAAAAGAGCGGTTACTTCCGCTTACATAAATCATAAGCAGGGCAATATAACCGAGAATCAGAAGGGACACCGCATACGATGCAGCTTTCCATATTCCCTGTCTCTGTCTTATCATAATGTTGCTACCTCCGCCATATTCGTTGCCCAGACCGGATAAAATTCTGCCTTGAAATGAATCCCGTCTTCTTCATAATAATTTTCCTGCACAAGTCCGGTATTATCAATAAATCCCAAATGCTTTCCATCGCACATTTCCTGCAATGCAGTATTATAATCTGCAATTTTCGCCAGTGCCGGTTCTTTTTCAGCCGCAGATGCACTGACCGGAAAGATCGAATTGATATAAATACGGACGGACGGCATCTCTTTCGTGATCGACTCGATCACCGCTGCATATTTCTTAATAAACGCTTCTGTATCTCCGTCTGTTGCGATCACATCATTCATCCCATACGACAGGAACACGACCTGTGGGTTCAGCTTTTTTGCCTGACTGATCTGCTCGTCCAGTCCCTCCAGTTGTATCCCCCTCTTTGCAACAACACTTGAGGCATTCAGTACGTCATATTCACTGAATCCACTGCTGATTGAATCTCCCATCACCACTGCACCTGAAAAACGATCTTTCAGACTTCTCTCTGTATCCCCTGATGCCGGGTCTTTTGCCTCCAGGCTGGCAATCTTCTGCTCGATCACCTTGACCTCTTCATTTTCCTTTGACTGAATATATTCAATTCCCTTTTTTGTATCTGCATTTTCTGCTGTAAACTGCTTCACTCCGTGGATCACGACTCCCAGAAGAATCAGCACAGTAATACAGCCTGCTCCAATATAGATTCGTGAAATTTTTTTCTTTCTTTTTTCCATTCTTTTCTCTCTTTCAAGACTGAGATTTCTAACTATTTATAATACGTTTTTTTCAGATAAAAGTCAATCTTCCTGTTTCGTCCCGGTTTCTTTCCGTACACCCGTTTCACCACTCTTTCTGCCCTGTTTCTTTCCCGTTTTCTTTTACATCCGGATTCCACAGGAAATTATTTGACATCTGTCCCTCTCCGATTCTATAATTAACGAGATGTCAGGGGCAAAAGGTCTGAAACCACGTGTGCTTGCACATAGGTGGGTGAAAGACCTTAGGACCCACCCCGA
>OLNV01001633.1_pt1 | contig 14444 bp, 9 predicted proteins | sample 1672891 | NCBI WGS metagenome assembly OLNV01 (sample SAMEA3136734, study PRJEB25190) | human gut metagenome | biome: human gut; feature: human-associated habitat; material: faeces | place: Austria | collected 2013 | reverse complement strand
CAAATACTTTCTTACCGTTCTCATCACGTGTCCAAGCGTGGCAGTATGCATAGTACATACCCTGATCTACATATTTGAATGTAGTAGAAGTCTGTACCTGATTCTTACTGATAGATGTATAATCTTTGTTTGTGATGCAATCACGGTCTGTAGAAATTACATAATCATAACCTGCAGCGCCGTCAGCTTCACCAGAAAGGATAACAGTTGCTTTGTTACCAACAACTTTAACATTGCTGATTACTGGAGCACCAACATTTTCAGATTTCTTTACAGATACTTTCTGGCTTCCTGTATAGCTCTTGCTATCAGCTTTAGCTGTTACAGTAGCAGTTCCATCACCATTGTCTTTTACATCGTATTCTGTTGCTGGAACGATTACGCTACCATTAAGTACAGTAGTTGTTAATTTACCGTTTGTTTCGGAAATTTCAACTGTTGTATTAGCAATGTCTTTTTTAACAATCTTCCATGTTATATCAATAGTATATGTGTTTGTAGTGTCATTTACAACTGGATTGCTGAATACTCCAGTCCATTCACCTGTACCATTGCTCAGTTTATATCCATTTTTAAGCTTTAATGTAGCTTTTAATACTTTATTTGAAGCTGTAACATCTACATTGTTAGAAAGTCCTGTGAATTCATAATCAGTTCCTTCTACTAATGTTTTATCGCCAACCTTAATTATTACATTTGGTGTAACAGCTACACCACCAGCATATTCTGTGTCTGATACAGTAATATTTTTGCGACCTACAGTAACTCCTTCAATTGCGAAGTCCTGAGCTTTTGTATAAGTTACATCGCTTCCTTCAAATTTTGTAGAACCAGCATAGTTTCCAATACCTGTAACATAAACATATGCTTTTGGTCCGGTAATATTATTGAAATACTTGATTTCATAATCTTTACCTTCAACAAGATTCATAGTTCCATATTTAGCTACGCTTGGAACAAATTTAATGTCTTTAAATGTTTTTTCTGTTCCGTCATATCCAAATACATAATTTGTTTTGGTAAAGTCAATCTTATCACCGTTTTCATCAAATGCGTAGAATCTACCATTTAAATAGCTGGTAGTAAGTGCTCTAGGAAGAATCTTAAATCCAACTTCTTTAGTTTCACCAACAAAGTTAGTATTTGTTTTTACTGGTGCTAATGTTACTGTTGCATCACCAACATTTACATTTACTTTAGAAGTTGTTGGGTATGTAATTGCAAAATCAGAAGCGCTCAGCTCAACATCATTTAATGTAATTTTAAAATTAGAAGTTGTTGGCTTAATCTGACTTCCTGTATAGGTAAACGCTTCTTTTTCTGCGTCAGTAGTAGCTTTTGCTTCAACTTTAACATCACTCAGATTTGCTTTGTTAATTGTAAATTTAGCTGTCTGAGTTCCAGAATAATCACCTTTTCCTACAACAGTTACTGTAGCTTCACCAGCATTTTTGTTGTTAGAGCAGGACTGGATTTCGTAATCAATACCAGATGCCAGTTCTACACCATCAACTGTTAATTTTACAGTCGGTGTAATTGCTTTTCCAGTATAAGTATAAGATCCTACAACTTCAAGTTTTGCATTAGTATCAGCGATATCTTTGTTAGTTACAGTTGTTGTTTTGGAAGCAGTAACTTCAGTTGTACCAGTTGTATAGTTTTTGTTTTTGATATCTGTTTCTACTAATTTTGTAGTAATTGTTGCACCTACTGAAACAGGAGTTGTGCTTGAAGTATATGTTAATTTATATGCATCTGCCGGAACATCTTTTTTCTTTCCTGTAGCGCCTGCTTTAACAGTAACTTTTCCATCCATGTAGTCAGATGCGGTCTGAAGACTTCCATTGTACTGAACTTTTTCAGGAACAGTAATATCTGCAGCTTCGATTACTGCGGCATTAATTGCAAATGTACCAATTTTAACACGGCCACTATAGTTTCCAGTACCTACAATGTAAACTTCTACGTCTTTTTTGGAAACAGCCTTAGCATTTGTGTTATCATTTACATACTCTACTTTGTAATCACTTGTAGATAAGTTAACATTTGTAGTTCCACTAACAAATTTAACATCTTTAATATCTTTAGTGATTGCCTTACCAGTGTATGTTTCAGCTCCTAAATCTTCAGCAGAATTTGCTTGTTTATTTTTAGTTGTGCCAAGTGTATATCTTAATCCATCTACTGTAAGTTTATTTAATGTTACAGAAAGATTTACGGTTGTGTTTCCGATAACGTTTGTATTATCACCATTTACAGAAACAGATAAAGTTGTCGCACCACTTGCTAAAGTTGCTGGAGCAACAGTAATAGCAGAAGAAATATAAGATGTTACCTCTGTGTCGCCAATGTAGAAATGAATTGCATTCTTTACAGCTGTTGCATTAGATGCATCATCTTTTCCAATACTGTCAGTAACAATTTTGAAATCTGACATCTGATTAGCAACAACTTTAACTTTATCTGTTGTAGCTTTTGTTACATTACCTGTATAATTGCGATTTGTTTTTTCATCTTTATCTAAGGAGTCTGTAGCAATGCTCAATGTGCTTTCAGTGCCAACAGCAGTTAATCCACTTCCAGTAACTGTATATACAGATGTTGGAAGAGTTTCTCCTGTTACAGTGTCTTTAACTGTTACATGATCAGAAGAGATTTTAGATCTTTCTGCATAAGAAACAGTATTTTTCTTTAATGTTAATTCTAATTTGTCTGGATTCAGAGTACGTTTGTTAATTATAAAAGGTGCTTTAATCTGTCCTGTATATCCTGCTTTGTCTACAGTAGCAACAACCTGAAGTGTTTTTCCAGCAGGTGTAGCATTTACAAGATCGTCTCCCTCATATGTATACTTAAAGTCATTATATGAAAGACCTGAAATACCAGCAATTGTAAATCCAGCAATCTGAGTATCACTAAATGCCACCTGTTTACCAGTATAAGCTACAGTTGCGCCACCAAGATTTAATGTCGCAGATGAAACATCTACACTCTTAATTTCAATGCCTTCAATTGTAGTTTTAAATCCAGCATTAGTACCCGTTCCTGTAATCTCTACAGATACAATATGACCAGCATCAGTAGATACAAAAGTAGCTGATGTTAATTTACTATTTAAATCAGCAACACTTGTAGCACTTCCAGTATAAGTTCCTGAATGACCAACAACTTCTTTGCCATCAATACGAACTTTATAATCAAAGTTTGCAACATCAGTGCTACCATCTTTAAGATCACCAGATACAGCCAAAGCGCCTGTCCAATTTGCTAATGTTAATTTAGGTGCAGTTGCAGTTGCAACATCTGTCACGTCAGTAGTATTTTCTACAACCGGAGCTTCTGTAGCATCATCAGAAAATGTTTCAGCAGCCGGAGCTTCAGTCTCAACGGCAGCATCAGTACCATCGCTGAACTCAGCAGCCCATACCGGCACATTAGAAGTAGCAAGCATTGCAACAACAAGTGACATACTTAATGTCTTTTTTGCCATGCCCTTCTTTGTGTTTTTAATCTTTGTCATGATTATAGTTCCCCTTTCCTTAATATAACTATTTCTTTTTGGGTAAAGATTCCTAGACATAATCTGTCTGTTATGGTTAATAATAGTGCTTTAGCCAGTTTTTGTCAAGGGTAATGCTCAAGAATTTTACGATTTTTTTAAATTTCATACACTTCAAAAGCATTTATTTTCCTTGATTTTTCGGGTTTAAAATCTATAACTTGTTACAAATGTAGTGAGTTTTTCCTGTTTATCACAAGATGATGTAGTATTCTCTTTTTTACCGATTCTAACAGTTAGTCCTGATCTGTTCTGGAAGCTGGCTTACAATCTTTCGGAAATTTCCCGAGGTCAGATATGTATCTTTGAGCTTTTTCTTGCTATATTCATATATTGTATTTCTTGTTTGTTCTATCAAATAAGCAGTGTAAAATTCTTCCCAACTGAAATATTGTCTGCTGTCTGCCAGTTCATAAGTCTTTTCTGTTACTTCAGAAGTTTTATCTATAATATTTGCTCTTAACAACAAATACTCAAATGATTCCGGTGCGTATAATACGATTTTATTTCTGGTATCTCTCATATATTGCATTACATGCTGCATTTCCGGACCGAATGCGGCTCCGTCTACAATCGCAAGGATTTCTTTTTCCCTGCTTTTCTGCAGATATGAAAGTATGTTGCTTTTTCCTCCTGCTGAGCAACATGCTTCTCCGAATAATTTATGATAGAATTCATATCCTGAATTAGAGTCTTCTGTTATTACCAGATCTGGTTGGATATCCTCTTTTGCCTGCAAATTATATAACTGATAAGTTTCATTATATATTCTTTTAGCGTTTTGATATTTCTGACTGTCTCGCTCTTGTCTCATGCCGTAAATTTCTTCGATACTATATGGTAAATGTTCCAGACTATCCCTTGTGACCAAAACGAAATAATTGTCACTGCCTTTTACCATTCTGGTAAATTCTTTACTGCGCAAAAATGGTGCTCCTTCATCAATAAATATAATGCATTGCTGCAGTGTGGCAAGCCTTTCTTTCCAGGAAGCGTTTTCTATTACTACACATCGTTTTTCACATATTTGGGTAATTCCTGATGATATGCCATTGTTCTCATAATCAGAAATCATTCGAAGGAGTTCTGTTTTTCCTGTTGCAGAATCTCCCTGAATGACAGTGATATTTCTCTTTACTGTAAGATGATAATGAACTCGTTTGTTGTATATCTCAATATCATACTTTCCTGTCATATTTTATCATCCTCTCAATAATCGGTTTACAATGATTTCGTCATCCAGTTCAAGCATGGAGTGAACCGTTTTTCCTGTGTTTACAATATAGATATCAAATGGCTGTTTTCCAAAGTCCATGATATAGCCCAGGCGAATTGTGATGTCTTTTTGTTCTGCCAGTTTTAAAATCCATTGTGCACAGTTGTTTCCGCAGGCAGATGCGTTAAATATATGATCTGAATCATTTTGCATCAATATCAGAGTTTTTACTCCTCCTGAGAGGCGTTCCGGTGGAATCGGGCCGAGAAATGGACTGTCGATCATGCATGGACCTTTTACCTCTGATCCGTCTATATCTTTGATCATTTTTCTGGAAGTTTCTGATGTGATCCACTCATCTTCATATGTGTTATTGAAGAACACATCAGGATTAAAAATATAATTGTCTCCCGGATTGTCCCCAAAAAATATTTTCAGCATCTTGTATTCCTCCATTCTGTCAAAACTGATTATCTTTTCTTATTTTATCAAAAATATCTTCCTGTTTCCAGCATCACAAAAACAGCAGAGAACTTTTTTATCATTCTCTGCTGTTTCTCTACCATCTGCTTTAAGGTGTTAAAGCAAACATATTATTTCTTTCTGACAATAACCTTATCCAGATGCCAGATATCATCTACATATTCCTGGATAGTTCTGTCGGATGTGAATTTACCGCTGCATGCTGTGTTGAGGAGTGCTTTCTTAGCCCAGCCTTTTTCGTCTCTGTATGCTGCTTCTACGCGTTTCTGTGCGTCTGCATAGGAACGGAAGTCTGCGAGGATGAAGTAGCGGTCTGCTCTGTCTGTGTTCTTTGTGTTGAGAAGTGAATCGTACAGATCACGGAAGAGTTCTGTATCATTGGAGAAGGTTCCGTTGATGAGCTGCATCAGTACCTGACGGATTTCTTCGTCTGTGTTGTAGATTACGTTTGGATCGTATCCGCCGTTGTTTTCGTAGTTGATTACTTCGTCGGAGCTTAAACCGAAGATGAATGCGTTTTCTGCGCCAACTTCTTCTACGATCTCTACGTTAGCACCGTCCATTGTTCCAAGTGTAGGAGCACCGTTGAGCATGAACTTCATGTTACCTGTACCGGATGCTTCTTTACTTGCTGTGGAGATCTGCTCGGAAACGTCTGCTGCTGCGAAGATCCACTCAGCGTTGGATACTCTGTAGTTTTCGATGAATACAACTTTGATCTTGCCGTTGATGGAAGCGTCGTTGTTTACTACATCTGCTACGGAGTTGATGAGTTTGATGATCTTCTTGGCTGTTGCGTAACCTGCGGATGCTTTTGCACCGAAGATGAATGTTCTTGGATAGAATTCCATTTCCGGATGCATCTTGATCTGGTTGTACAGATAGATAACATGCAGGATGTTCAGGAGCTGACGTTTGTACTCGTGAAGTCTCTTAACCTGTACATCGAAGATGGAGTGCGGGTCTACTTCTACGCCATTGTGCTCAAGGATGTATTTAGCCAGACGCTCTTTGTTCTTGAACTTAATGTTCATGAATTCCTGGAGTGCTTTCTCATCATCAGCATAAACTGCAAGTTTCTTTAACTGCGGAAGGTCTGTGATCCAGTCCGGTCCGATATGCTCTGTGATCCAGTCTGCAAGGAGTGGATTTGCGTGGAGCAGGAAACGTCTCTGAGTGATACCGTTTGTCTTGTTGTTGAATTTCTCAGGCATCATTTCATAGAAGTCTTTTAATTCCTGATTCTTCAGGATTTCTGTATGAAGACGTGCAACACCGTTTACAGAATAGCCTGCTGCGATTGCAAGGTGAGCCATCTTAACCTGTCCGTCATAGATGATAGCCATCTTTTTGATCTTCTCATAATTTCCCGGATATTTTGCCTGGATCTCAAGGATGAAACGACGGTTGATCTCTTCGATGATCTGGTATACACGCGGAAGCAGTCTGGAGAAGAGCTCGATCGGCCATTTCTCAAGTGCTTCGGACATAATAGTATGGTTTGTGTAAGCAACAGATTTTCTTGTTACTTCCCATGCTTCATCCCATCCGAGTCCTTCTTCGTCCATGAGGATACGCATTAACTCTGCTACTGCTACAGTCGGATGTGTATCGTTCATCTGGAATGTTACTTTTTCATATAATTTATGGATATCGCCATGTTTCTTTTTATATTTGGCAATTGCTGCCTGGAGGCTTGCAGATACAAAGAAGTACTGCTGTTTCAGTCTCAGCTCTTTACCTGCATAATGATTGTCATTCGGATAAAGAACTTCTACGATATTGCGGGCAAGGTTCTCCTGCTCTACTGCTTTCTTGTAATCACCTTTGTCAAAGGAATCAAGCTCGAAGTCTACGATCGGCTCTGCATCCCAGATACGAAGTGTGTTTACTACATCATTGTCATATCCTGTGATCGGCATATCATAAGGAATGGCTTTTACTGCCTGATATCCTTCATGGATAAATTTGTTTCCGCCCTTTTCAGGATCGTACTCTACTCTTACATATCCGCCGAAGTGTACTTCCTTGGCATATTCCGGACGACGCAGTTCGAATGGGTAGCCGTTCTTTAACCAGTTATCCGGTACCTCGATCTGATAACCGTTCTGGATTTTCTGTTTGAACATTCCGTAGTGGTAACGGATTCCGCAGCCATATGCTGCGTAATTTAAAGTTGCGAGAGAATCAAGGAAGCATGCAGCCAGTCTTCCCAGACCACCGTTTCCAAGTGCCGGATCCGGTTCCTGATCTTCGATACAGTTAAGGTCAAATCCCAGCTCTTCGAGAGCTTCTTTTACTTCACCGTAAGCGCAAAGGTTGATCAGGTTGTTTCCGAGAGCACGTCCCATCAGGAATTCCATGGACATATAGTATACGATCTTCGGATCCTGTTCGTCATAAGCTTTCTGTGTTGCAAGCCAGTTATCAATGATAACGTCTTTTACAGAGTAGCTTACTGCCTGGAAAATCTGCTCCTGTGTAGCTTCTTCAATTGTTTTTCGATAGAGGAATTTTACGTTGTCTTTTACGCTTTTCTTGAATGCCTCTTTCTTGAACATTTCGTTTGTCATTTCATACCTCCCGTAATGGTTTCACTGTTCACTTTATTCTCAGCAATACACCTTGCGGATATTGCCGGTGAACCTCTTCATTCCGTCAACTCTTCTGTTTTCTCATATCAGAGAAATTGGGGGCAAAGAATCTCTGCCTCCAATTTCCTCTCTGAAATCAGACTGTCAAGGATAATGATACTCTTTTTTCGACAGTCTGTCATGTGTATAATTGCCGAATTTTATAACATTTTTTTTCGTGCATTGCGAAAGTAGTATATTTCCTGTGAAATACCTGTAACTCATCAGTTTCTTGTCAGTAATTGACCGAATGTTGTCTATTACAGTTTCTTAACACCCATAGTTACTGCTTCTTTGTTGATGTTCCACTCTTTCACATAACCATCGGTCTCGCCAAGTACCATTTCGTCCGCAAGTACTTCTGACTTGATCTCATCTTCGTGTGCTTTCATGACATCCTGAATCTTGTCGTTTCCGTGAGCGTATACTACGATCTTGTCCATAACTTCGAAGCCGGCTTCCTTTCTCATGGTCTGGATCTTGCTGATGATCTCACGTACAAATCCCTCTTCGATCAGTTCAGGTGTCAGGTTTGTATCCAGGACTACGGATGTTTCACCGTCAGATTCAGATACATAACCCTCTGTCTGTGCTGTTTCAATAAGAAGGTCTTCTTCTGTAAGCTCTACATCGTTTCCGTTGATATCCAGTTTCAGGACACCGTTGGTTCTCAGTTCGTTCATTGCTGCTGTTCCATTGATGTCTGTGAGAGCCTGTCTGATTCCTCCAAGGAGTTTACCGTATTTCGGTCCTACTGTACGAAGCTGTGGTTTGAAGCTGTAGGAGATAAAGGATTCTACATCATCTGCGAATTTTACTTCTTTGACATTCAGTTCGTCTGCGATGATGTCAGTGTAGAATTCACTCATTTTCTTCTCAGCTTTTACATACATGGTTCCGATCGGCTGACGGTTCTTGATGTTTGCTGTATTTCTGCAGGCACGTCCCAGAACTACGATCTCCAGAAGCTCTTTCATGTCTGCTTCCAGATCTTTGTCGATCCATGCTTCGTTTACAGTTGGGAAGTCGCAGAGATGGATACTCTCCGGAGCATCTTTATCCACGCTTCTTACCAGGTTCTGATAGATATCTTCTGTCATGAACGGAATCATCGGAGCTGCTGTCTTGGCGATGGTTACCAGCGCATGGTACAGGGTCATGTAAGCATTGATCTTATCCTGCTCCATTCCCTTTGCCCAGAAACGTTCACGGCTTCTTCTTACATACCAGTTACTCATCTCATCTACGAATTCCTGAAGTGATCTTGCTGCTTCCGGGATCTTGTAGTTTGCCAGATCATTGTCTACAGCCTGAACAGTTGTGTTTAATCTGCTGAGCAGCCATTTGTCCATTACAGGAAGCTGGTCATAGTTCAGTTCATATTTGGTCGGGTCAAAGTTGTCGATGTCTGCATATAATACGAAGAATGCGTAAGTATTCCACAGTGTGCTCATGAATTTACGCTGTCCTTCCACAACTGCCTTGCCATGGAAACGGTTCGGAAGCCATGGAGCACTGTTGATGTAGAAGTACCATCTGATGGCATCTGCGCCGTATTTGTTCAGTGCATCGAATGGATCAACTGCATTTCCTTTGGACTTACTCATCTTCTGTCCGTTCTCATCCTGGACATGTCCCAGAACGATTACGTTCTTGTATGGTGCTTTATTGAAGAGCAGTGTGGATTCTGCAAGGAGTGAGTAGAACCATCCACGGGTCTGGTCTACTGCCTCGGAGATAAAGTTTGCAGGGAACTGCTGCTCAAATAATTCTTTGTTTTCAAATGGATAATGATGCTGTGCGAAAGGCATTGCTCCTGAGTCGAACCAGCAGTCAATAACCTCCGGTACACGATGCATTTCTCCACCGCACTCCGGACACTTCAGTGTGATCTCATCGATGTATGGGCGGTGAAGCTCTACTGTCTTGGCTCTCTCATCACCGCTCATCTCGAATAACTCCTGACGGCTTCCGATGGAATGCATATGTCCGCATTCACACTGCCAGATGTTCAGTGGAGTTCCCCAGTAACGGTTACGGCTGATACCCCAGTCCTGAACATTTTCAAGCCAGTCGCCGAAACGTCCTTTACCGATGCTCTCAGGGATCCAGTTGATTGTATTGTTATTTCTGATCAGGTCATCCTTAACTGCTGTCATCTTGATGAACCAGGATTCTCTTGCATAGTAGATCAGTGGTGTGTCACATCTCCAGCAGTGTGGATAATCATGCTCGAATTTCGGAGCATCGAAGAGCTTGCCTTCTTTGTCCAGGTCTGTGAGGACCATAGGATCTGCTTTCTTTACGAAAACGCCTGCGTATGGTGTCTCTTTTGTCAGGTTACCCTGTCCGTCTACGAACTGTACGAATGGCAGTTCATAGTTACGTCCGATTCTGCTGTCGTCTTCACCGAATGCAGGTGCGATGTGAACGATACCTGTACCATCACTCATAGTAACGTAGTTATCACAGGTTACGAAATGAGCTTTCTTTTTCTGTTTTGCTGCTGCCTCTCCTGCACATGCAAAAAGCGGCTCGTATGCTTTGTATTCCAGGTCTGTTCCTTTGTAGGTTTCCAGAACTTCATATGCTTTCTCGCCTTCTTCTTTTGCAAGCTTGCCAAGGACTTTGTCAAGGAGTGCTTCTGCCATATAATAGGTATATCCGTCTGCTGCCTTTACTTTGCAGTAAGTCTCATCCGGGTTTACGCAGAGTGCAACGTTGGACGGAAGTGTCCATGGTGTTGTTGTCCATGCAAGGAAGTATGCATCTTCACCAACAACCTTGAATCTTACAACTGCGGAGCGCTCTTTTACAGTTTTGTATCCCTGGGATACTTCCTGTGCGGAAAGAGGGGTACCGCATCTTGGACAGTAAGGAACGATCTTGAAGCCTTTATACAGAAGCTTCTTGTTCCAGATTTCTTTTAATGCCCACCATTCGGATTCAATATAATCGTCATAGTAAGTTACGTATGGATGTTCCATATCAGCCCAGAAACCAACAGTAGAGGAGAAATCCTCCCACATTCCTTTGTATTTCCAGACGCTTTCCTTACACTGTTTGATGAATGGCTCCATACCGTATTCTTCGATCTGCTCTTTGCCATCCAGACCAAGTTTCTTCTCTACTTCCAGCTCTACCGGAAGTCCATGGGTATCCCATCCTGCTTTACGCGGAACCATGTAGCCCTTCATTGTACGGTATCTCGGAATCATATCCTTGATTACACGGGTAAGTACATGGCCGATGTGCGGTTTGCCGTTTGCAGTGGGCGGTCCATCATAGAATGTATAGGTTTCTCCTTCTTTTCTGTTCTCCATACTTTTCTCAAAGATATGGTTTTCTTTCCAGAATTCTTCTACTTTTTTCTCACGGTCTACAAAGTTTAAGTTCGTATCAACTTTCTGGTACACAGTAATTTACCTCCTGTTTAAATTATTTGTATCAGACACCTGAAAATATGCAGGACGTTTATATACGCTGAAAAATATTTCCAGTGTCCTTTAAGAACGAAAATAAGCCCATAAAAAAATCGCCCTTTTGTAAAAGGACGAAGGTTTATTGACGTTCGCTATACCACCTGTTACATTGTACGGGCATCCTCTGCCGATACATGAATCTTTTAACGGGGATTTCCGTCAGCTCTTACCTGTCTGTACACCCTTCAGAGCTGCAACTCCGGAGTGATCTTCACTGCATTTACTCACCACCGGGCTCACACCCTCCCCGGTTCGCTGTCTGCTTTCCCCTGCAGTTACTCTCTCCATCAACGTTTTTGTGGACATATCATTTATTTAACTATGCGGATTCATTATAAGGTCACAAAATTCACTGTGTCAAGTATTTTTTTGAATATTAGGGTAATCCTGTTACTGTTTAATAACACTGGTTACTGTTCACTCCGTTCACAGTAACGTAGCCAAAATTCATTCCAGATTGCCTGCGGCAATGGAATTTTGGCTTGTATGTCTCGGGATAGTGGTGTGTGAACAGTAACATGATATCTGCTTAATGTAAAATAGATAAAAATGTTGTGGGGAATGAAGAAGAAAGTAGGAAACAGCATGGGACAAGAGGAAAAATATATGGATGAATACATAAAAGAAATATCAGAAAAAATTGAAGATAAAAAAGAATATTATGCCAAAATCAGCGATAAAATCTGGGAGTATGCGGAGCCGAGATTTCAAGAATATAAATCTTCTGAATTACTTCAGCAGACATTAAAGAAAGAGGGATTTTCCATAAAATCAAATCTGGCAGGAGAGGAAACAGCATTTATTGCAGAATACGGTTTCGGAAAACCGGTTATAGGATTTCTTGGCGAATTTGATGCCCTGCCGGGACTCTCGCAGAAAGCAGATACTACCGAGAGAATCCCGGAAGAAAAAACATCAGATTCAAAATATGAAAGCGTGCCGGAAAGAGAAAAGAAACAAAATCCAGATTCAGGACATACTGATAATTGTGGTCATGGCTGCGGTCATCAGCTTATCGGAACAGGCACCCTTGCCGCCGTCATAGCATTAAAAGACTTCATGAAAGCACACAACCTGAAAGGAACAATCCGCTACTACGGCTGCCCAGCCGAAGAAAACGCAGGCGGCAAAGCGTTTCTCGTACGCGACGGCTATTTCGATGACTGTGACCTCGCCCTCTGCTGGCACCCGGAACAGGGACGACGCGCATGCTACGGAAGCACCAAAGCAAACTTCAGAGTCTTCTTCACATTCCACGGAACCCCGGCACACGCCTCCATGTGCCCGGAATTGGGCCGTTCCGCACTGGATGCAGTAGAATTAAGGCGTAAACTACATGCGTGAACACATGATAGACGAAGCCAGAATCCACTATGCCATCACCGACACAGGCGGAGATGCCCCAAACGTAGTCCAGTCCAGAGCCCAAGTACTCTACGCCATCCGCGCCCCGAAGATCACTCAGGTAAAAGAACTCTACAACCGTGTATGTAATATAGCCAAAGGCGCCGCCCTCATGACCGAAACTACCGTAGAAATCCGTCAGGTGGCTGCCTATTCCAATTTAATCTCCAGTAAAATCCTTGCAGACCATATGAACACCTACTTGGAAAAACTTGGCCCGATTCCATATACAGAGCAGGAATATGCCTACGCACAAAAATTCCAGCAGTCCCTCTCGGATCAGGACAAAAACCAACTTCCTACAATTGCCCGGGACTACTTTGGTCCCAAAGCACCGGAAGCAATGAAAACCCCAATCTTCGAACCAATCGCCTGTCAAAATCTGTACAGCGACCTCAAATACTCCACCGATGTAGGAGACGTAAGCTGGATCGTTCCAACCGTCCACCTCAACATCCCCACATTCGCCGCAGGAACCGCTCTCCACTCCTGGCAGGCAGTAGCCCAGGGCAAATCCTCAATAGCTCACAAAGGAATGCTCTACGCCGCCAAAATCATGGCTCTCACTGCCCTGGATTTTTTACAAAATCCAGAACTGGCAAATCAAGCCAGAAAAGAACTGACAGAAACTCTAAACGGCGAAACATATCCCAATCCATTACCGAAAGACCTGAAACCAGAGATATGGTAAAAGTAACATTTTGCCAGTTCCCAGCGCCAAGCCATCTGTCTCCTGGGGTGAATTTGACGAGTCTTAGTAACTCTTAGGTTTGGGAAATCTGCGTTATGGAAAAGAATCGCAACGTGTCTGAGCGAAGTTTGCAACGGAGCGAGTTTTGCATTCTTTTTCATGTTTTTAGCAGATTTACCAAACCTTAGAGTTACTTAGGCTCACGAAACTGAACCCCAGGAGACAGATGGCTTCGCGCGTCCCTACCCAATCCAAACAAACATTGTAACTATCCATAAAAAATGCTATAATCCATTTCAGAAAAACAAGATAAAAATCTTAAAAAATACAACAATCAGGAGGCACAAAAAAATGAGTAAAAAAGCATACATCTTCCTCGCCGACGGATTCGAAGACATTGAAGGCTTAACCGTAGTAGACCTTCTTCGCCGCGCCGGAATCGACATCAAAACCGTATCTATCAAAGAAACCACCCGGATCCAGACATCCCACGGCATCACCATGCTCACCGACGCCATATTCGCTGAAACCGACTTCGCCGACGCCGACATGCTCGTTCTTCCTGGAGGAATGCCGGGAACCAAATACCTTGCCGGTTACAAACCACTCATCGACCTCCTGACAGACTTCAACAATAAAGGCAAAAAAATCGCAGCCATCTGCGCAGCTCCAAGCGTATTTTCCGGACTGGGATTCCTCAAAGGCCGCAAAGCAACTTCCTATCCGTCATTCATGGAAGTTCTCTCCAAAGATGGCGCAGTAACAAGTGAAGACAGCGTAGTAGTAGACGGAAACATAACCACCAGCCGCGGCCTGGGAACGGCTGTAGACTTCGCACTCTCCCTGATTTCACAGCTCGAAAATGAAGAAAAAGCAAAAGAAATCGCAGAATCTGTAGTTTACACACGTTAAAACATCCCAAAACCCTTATTTTTATGCGAAAAAACACTAGCACTTTTGGATTTTTTGTGCTATA
>OLNV01001627.1_pt1 | contig 14477 bp, 9 predicted proteins | sample 1672891 | NCBI WGS metagenome assembly OLNV01 (sample SAMEA3136734, study PRJEB25190) | human gut metagenome | biome: human gut; feature: human-associated habitat; material: faeces | place: Austria | collected 2013 | reverse complement strand
TGAAGTACTTCATCCTCAAGGTAGATGCCCGCAAGAACATGCTCTTCAACCCAGAAGAGAGTATCGACTTCAACGGTAACACAGGTCCTTTCATCCAGTATACCTATGCCCGTATCCGCAGCATCATGCGCAAGGCAGCAGCCGAGGGCATCGAGATTCCTGCAGAGTTGGGCGCAGACGCTCCTATCAACGAGAAGGAGATTGACCTCATCCAGAAGATGAACGACTTTGCTGCAGCTGTAGCCGATGCAGGCAACAACTACAACCCTGGTGGTATCGCTAACTACTGCTACGAGTTGACCAAGGAGTTCAACCAGTTCTATCACGACTACAGCATCCTGAATGCCGAGAGCGAGGCTGAGAAGATTACCCGTCTGGTTCTTGCTGCCAACGTGGCTAAGATCTTGAAGAACGGTATGTCTCTGCTCGGCATCGAGGTTCCGGAAAGAATGTAATATATACATAAGATATAATAACCTACAATTTAAAAAATAAAAGAATATTGACTATTTGACATAATGAGCATGGCCCTGGAGCTCGACTCCAAGGCGCATGCTCATTTCAGTTTTAGCCAATCCTTTTTGTTTTCCAACCCCAAAAAGAAAAAAGATGAATAAAATGCACGTAAATCCTCCTTCATGGAGAAACGATACCGTTTTGCCTCTACCCAACGAGGTAGTAGCCAACGCCTGGGCTGTGGATGCCGCCTGTTCCGGCAATCCCGGTCCGATGGAATACCAATGCATCGACCTTCAGACCGGTGCCCAGGTTTTCCACTATGGTCCTATCCACGGCACCAACAACATCGGCGAGTTTCTCGCCATCGTCCACGCCCTCGCCCTGATGCAGCAGAAGGGCATTACCGACAAGATAATTTATAGCGACAGCGTGAATGCCCAGCTCTGGGTAAGCAAGAAACAATGCAAGACCAAACTGGAGCGCACTCCCCAGACCGAACAGCTCTACCAGGTCATCGCCCGAGCCGAGAACTGGCTCCGCACCCACCCCATCAACATACCTATTATAAAATGGGAAACGAAGAAATGGGGCGAGATTCCAGCCGATTTCGGAAGAAAGGGATAAAAAGGACATTTTTATGTGCCTTTCCCGAAATAATGCCCGCAAAAGCTTGCAATTTCAGATATTTTGTTTAATTTTGCAGCTATTACCGTATTAAACATACATAATCGTAAGAATGGAAATAGAAAAAGAAACAATATTATTAATGTCGAAAGGAGACAAGAAAGCATACGAAACGATGTTCCGCAGGTTCTATCCTAAGGTACACCGTTTTGTGGCCATGCTCTTGAAAAACGAAGATGATGCTGATGACGTCAGCCAGCTCATCTTCTTAAAGGTATGGAACAAACGCGAGAAGTTTGCCGATATCCAGGACTTCGATTCCTACCTCTTTATTTTGGCAAAATATACTGTCATCAACTATATTTCCTCCAAGCACATCATCCCAATAGATATTGACAGTCTGCCAGACAGATACGCCAACGAATCTTCGCCACATGACGATGTGGTGGCAAAGGATACCCAACTGCTCATCGACATGGTGGTAGAAAGCATGCCGCAACAACGCCAGATGATTTATCGCATGAGCCGCGAACAGCATCTCAAGAACGAAGAGATAGCCCAGCGCCTGGGTATTCAGAAGAAAACGGTAGAAAATCATCTTAACCTAGCTCTTAAAGAAATTAAAAAAGCCTTATATTTGATGATTTTGTTACCTTGCCATTGGGTGTAACGCCATTGAAACATGTCTTAAAAATAAATGAAGTTTTTATTATGGCAACAAAGATAAGGGATATCATAGATTATTATAGCGGGCACAATGTGCCGGATGAAATAAAAGAAAGGGTATTAGATAGAATTTCCAATACACAAGACGATAAAGAGGCGAACGAGGCATTTAGAGAATTATGGGACAAGGCTGATTCAGCCTATATGGAAGAAGAAGAAATTTCTGCTGCATACAACCGCCTCTTCGAAACAGAAGAAACAAGAGAAATAGAAAAGAAAAAATCGCTTCGAATCTTCAACTTTGCCAAACTGGCTGCCGTCTTCGTACCGCTGCTGATGCTGATTGTATTCGGCAAGCTCTACGTCCAGATGAACAACCAACTCAAGGATATAAAACTGGCAAGCATGCTCCAGGAGCATACCATCAACGAAGAGAGCAAAGTCATCGCCTTGGCAGACGGAACGAAAGTAAGACTCAGCCAGAGTTCCGTACTCCTCTATCCTTCCTCTTTCAAAGGAGCAGAAGAACGCAAGGTTTTCCTGTCGGGAGAGGCATTCTTCGACATCAGGCATGATGATGCCCAGCCGTTCCACGTCAGCACTCCTCATTTCGAGATTACCGACTTGGGCACCTCTTTTACGGTTTCATCTTATTCAAATACAGATGAAGTATCTGCCACGCTCAAAACCGGCAAGATAGAACTCCGCATCATAGGTCAGGAAGACAAGGTTTACAGCATGAAGCCTAACGACCAGTTAGTATATAATGTAAAGACCAAGGCAGTAAACCTCCGCAAGGTTTCGGCCGAAGAAGATGGTACAAGCTGGCGCAACAAGGAGATTGACCTGAACGATGTAACGCTGGCAGAAGCTGGTAAGATTCTGGGTAATGCATACGGAGTGAAATTCACCTTCCGTTCAAAGATTCACCAGAAGACGAAGGTTACAGTTCATTTCAACCGTGGCGAAACCCTCTCGGGAGCTATGTTTGTCCTGAAGAACCTGGTTCCTGGTCTGGAATATGAAGTGAAGAAAGATGAAGTTATCATCAGGTAGGCATATATTATAATAGGTAAACAAAAGGCGCATTATGTAAAAATGATGCGCCTTTTTTCATAAAAGAGTATCTCTGCACGGGATATGAAAACAGAAATAATAACATAAACTGGAAATATCATGATAAAGAATTTGATTTTTGATTTTGGAAAAGTACTCGTAGATTACGAATACTTTGAAACGCTTGACCAGATATTCAAGACCCACGAACAGGCTGAAGAATTCTATCATCTCCTGATAGACGGCAAATGGAATGAGAATATGGATCGCGGAGATTCTTTCGAAGAAACCTTCTGCAAGATGCAGCAGATCATGCCGCAATATAAGGAAGAAATAGCAACTGTAGCCCAGCGCTTTAACGATTTTGTAAGGGGCGAAAAAGAAGGTATGCGCACCTTGCTGACCCAGTTGAAAGCAGAAGGCTACCACCTTTACGGACTTTCCAACTGGTGCACCAAGGTTCACGAAACGATGGCACAATATCCCATTTTCCAACTTCTGGAAGGACAGGTGATTTCTTCAGAAGAGAAAATCATCAAACCCGACAGAGCTATTTATGAAAGAATCTGCCAGAAATACAATCTGAAACCGGAAGAATGCCTTTTTGCTGACGACAGAATAGAGAATGTAGAAGCCGCCCAGCGTTTCGGAATGCAGGCCATCTGCTTTGAGGATGCTGCGCAGTACGAGCGGGAATTGAGAAAAATTCTGTCTGAGGAAAGAACGATGTAAGTTCTGATTATCAAAAGCATTACTGCTATTTCCATACCCAAAGCATTACTTTTTAAAAAAAATCAAGGCTCTAAATTAGCAGCAAGAAATGCTAATTTTAGAGCCTTCATATTATGTATTTATAATTTCCAAAAGAAGAATTTTATAGGGTGTTTGCGAACACAAGATATTTTTTTCAGAAAAACTTCATTTTAACAGTTTTGTAATTGGGTGTAACTCTCTTTCCCGTTGTCTTCAAGACGTAACAAGCAAAGTATTATTAACTTAAAAAGATAAAGTATGAATCTTAAAAGAATCTCTGCGTCATGCTTCTGTTTGCTCCTAGCAGGCCAGATGACCCTTTCGGCTCAGAACGTCAGCTTCAGCTCAAACAAGGTAACGCTTAAGTCAGCTTTTGAGAAGATTGAAAAGGAATCTAAGTACAAGATTGCCTACAACTCCTCACAGCTGGATGCTAACCGTTCGGTTACATTAACCAAGAAAAGTGATGATGTCTTTGGTATGTTGAACCAATTGCTCAAAGGTACCAATTTTACCTATGAGATGGAAGGCAACTACATCGTCATCAAGCCTCAGCAAAAAGCTAAATCTCAGGCTCATGGCAAGAAAATCAAGGTACGTGGTGTAGTGAAAGACGAAACTGGCGAGCCAGTTATCGGCGCTACCGTCATGGAGAAGGGTACCACCACCAACGGTGTTGTAACCGATCTTGACGGCAACTATACCATCGAGATTCCTGCAGACGGAATGTTGGCAGTATCATACATTGGCTGCAAGGACCAGGACATCAAGGTAAATGGTCGCGAAGTAATCAATGTTAACCTGGCAGATGATAATAAGGTCTTGGAAGAAGTTGTAGTTGTAGGTTATGGCGTGCAGAAGAAGCGCGACGTATCTACTGCTGTGTCTTCTGTCAAGGCAGAGGCTCTTGCCAACAATCCTTCTACCGACTTCCGTCAGGCTTTGGCTGGTAAGATGCCTGGTGTACAGGTAACAGTACCTAGCGGAGACCCAGAGGGTAGCGTAAGCATTCGCGTTCGTGGTGTAAGTACCGTCAACGCCGGTAGCGACCCTCTCTATGTAGTAGATGGTGTTCCTATGGAGCGTGGTTTTGCCAACCTGAACACCAACGATATTGAGTCTGTTGAAGTTTTGAAGGATGCTTCTGCAGCAGCTATCTATGGTAGCCGCGGTTCTAATGGTGTAGTTCTCGTTACAACCAAGAAGGGAACCTCTGACAAGCTCTCTGTTTCTTACGATGGTTACGTAGGTGTACAGAACGTATCAAAGAAACTCGATATGATGAACGCTTACGAATATGCAGAATTCGTAAAGGATGCACGTAACAACGCATATCTTTCTAAAGTTCCTGGTGCATCTGCAAGTGACCCTAACAGCGTACGCCCTAAAGGTTACATGCAGATTGCAACCGATTTGTTCCCATATCTGGAGGGTGTTAAGGGCTTGACAGATACAGACTGGCAGGATGCTATCTTCCGCACAGCGATGACAACCGGACACAACATTTCACTTTCTGGTAAGTCTAACAGCGTCAACTATTTCGTATCAGGCAACTATATGAAGAAGGAAGGTACCATTATCGGTTCTGACTTCGAGAAGTTTGGTGCCCGCATGAATCTCTCAGGTCAGCACAAGCGCTTGAAGTTCGGTGTTAACTTCGCTCCTTCTTATTCTGTTTCTAATTCAGTAGATGCATCTGGTGCAGGTGGTATCGTTCAGTCTGCTTTGATGATGCCTCCAACCTTCCCTGTATACAACGCAGACGGTTCATATAATTTCCAGGGTAATGGATATTGGCGAATTGGTACAGACTATGAGCACAACGAGGTGATGAACCCTGTTGCGATGGCTCGCTTGCAGTCTAATGTTACCGACCGCATGTCTATTACCGGTAAGGCTTATGCTGAATTGGAACTGATGAAGGGACTTTCCTATAAATTGTCTTTGGGTGGTGACTATTATGGTGCTCATAATGATAAATATCGCCAGTCAGGTTTGCCTTTGAAGGGAAAGGATTACTATGATTCTCCTTCAAACCCAACAGGTTACAGTTCATCCAGTTTCTTCTTCAACTGGTTGGTAGAAAACCAGTTAACTTACACAACAACTATCAACAAGAAGCACAATATTACAGCCATTCTTGTACAGTCTGCTCAGAAAGAAACCAAGAAGACCGACAACGTAACAGCAACCGATTACCCTAATGATTACATCCAGACCGTAAATGGCGGTACTGTAACCAAGGGTGGTTCTGACAAGACACAATGGTCTATTGCTTCTTACCTGGCTCGTGTTCAGTACAACTACGAGGGACGCTACATGCTTTCTGCAGCCATCCGTACTGATGGATCTTCACGTTTCGGTAAGAACAACCGTTGGGGTTATTTCCCATCAGCCTCAGCAGCTTGGCGTATCAGCGACGAAAAGTTCTTCAAGAACGTAAAGGAGTTGTCTTTCGTTAATGATATGAAGATTCGTGCCAGCTATGGTGTAACCGGTAACTTTGAGATTGGTAACTACGACCATCTTGCAACCATGTCAACTGATAACTATATCTTAGGTACTAATGGTGGTTTCTTGCAGTATGGTTATAAGCCAGATAATATCAAGCGTGATGATTTGAGCTGGGAGAAGAACCAGATGATCAACGCCGGTATCGACCTTCAGATGTTTGACGGCTACATCGGATTCTCTGTAGACTATTACAATACCAACACTTCAAACATGTTGCTTTATGTACCAGTACCTCTGTTGACAGGTTACAGCACCTCACTTCAGAATCTGGGTAAGGTAAACAACCGCGGTTGGGAATTGGCTTTGACATCACAGCATACATTTGCTAATGGCTTCGGCTATTCATTTAATGCCAACTATGCCAAGAACACCAATGAGGTAAAAGAGTTAGGTCCAGGTAATGCACCTATTATTTCTTCTGGTAGTGTTGCTCATGCTTATTATATTACAGAGGTAGGAAAGCCTATCGGTAACTATTACCTCTTGGTACAGGACGGCATCTTTGCTACAGAAGAAGACTTAAAAAAGTATCCTCACTTCGACAATACAGAAGTAGGTGACTTCAGATTCGTTGATGTTGACGGAGACGGCAAGTTGGATTTGGATAAAGACCGTACAATCTGCGGCAACTACATGCCTAAGTTCACATACGGCTTCGGCGGTAAGCTCTGGTATGCAGGTTTCGACATGGACTTCAACTTCCAGGGTGTATATGGCAACAAGATTCTGAACTTGAACAAGCGCTACCTCGACAATATGGAGGGTAACACCAATGGTACCAAGATTGCTCTCGACCGTTGGAAGAGTCCTGAGAATCCAGGCAGCGGTTCGGTAAATAAGGCAAACCGTAAGCAGACAGGTTACAACAGCCGTACTTCTACCTGGCACTTGGAGAGCGGTTCATACCTCCGTCTCCAGAACCTGTCATTAGGTTATACTTTGCCTCGTGCACTTACTCAGAAGTTTAAGGTTGAGAAGATGAGAGTTTATGTTTCAGGACAGAACCTCTTCACTATTACCAACTACAGCGGCTACAACCCAGAGGTAAATGCCCGTCCTTCCAAGAACCTGACTCCAGGTGAGGACTATGGTACTTATCCTTTGGCAAGAACATATATGTTTGGTTTGAATCTCACATTATAAAGAATATAGTAACATGAAAAAGATATTAGTATTAGCATCATTGGCAACCCTGCTCATGACCTCTTGCGGAGACAGCTTCTTCGATTTGGAGCCAGCAAGCAGCGTAACCATTGACAAAGTATATAAGACTGCGAGCGATTATAATGTAGCAGTTATCGGCTGCTACGCAAAATTGCAGTCACAGGTGAATTTCTATACAGAATGCTGCGAGTATCGTAGTGACAATCTTTCTTTGGGCGCCCCAACAGCAGGTACCCAGGACCGTTACGATATCGACCATTTCACAGAGAAACCATCTAATGGAATCCTCAGTTCTTACTGGGCGAACTTCAACAACAACGTTTATCGTTGCAATCTCTTGCTCGACCAGATTGATGGTGCAAACTTTGCAGAAAACCTGAAGAAGCAGTACAAGGGCGAAGCGATGTTTATCAGAGCTTTGAACTATTTTAACATGTACCGCATTTGGGGTGGCGTTCCTGCTACCAAGCATGTAGTAAGTGCTGCGGAGGCTCTGAAAGTTGCGAGATATTCTGATGAGCAGATGTTCGATTTGATTGCCGGAGATTTGAAGGAGATTGTTGACAACAACTATCTTCCAGAAACTTACTCTTCTGCAGATATGGGTAGAGCAACCTCTGGTGCTGCCAAGGCTTTGCTCGGTAAGGTATATCTTACTTTCCACAAATGGACTGAGGCTAAAGACATCCTTTCTCAGTTAATCGGAAAATATCAGCTGGTAAGCCCTATCGCCCAAGTCTTCAATGTGGATAACAAGAATAATAATGAGATTATCTTCGCCGTACATTTCAACAAGGAAATAGAGGGAGAGGGACATAGTTACTGGTACAATCTCACCAACGCATCTGATGATACCAACCAGACAAGTTCTCTGCTCAACACATTCCCTACAGGTGATGCTCGCAAAGACCTCATAACATACGTACAGGTTGAGAAAAACGTTCGTTTGATGAACAAATTCTATGATACAAAGAGCCCTACCTTCAAGACTGTAGGTAATGATCAAATCCTTCTTCGCTACGCAGATGTTCTTCTGATGTATGCAGAAGCGCTCAACGAGATTCAGTATGATGCATCTGAGGGTTCACTTGCCCTGAAGTATCTCAACGCCGTAAGACAGAGAGCTGGCATTTCTAATCTGACTGTAAAACAGTTGCCTACACAGGAGAAATTCCGCAAGGGCATCTTGGTTGAACGCCAGAGAGAATTCCCTTATGAGGGGCAGCGCTGGTTCGACTTGGTAAGAATGGGATTTGCAAAGAGCGTGATGGCTGAGAATGGTGTTGAAATCAAGGATTATCAATTACTCTTCCCTATTCCTCAGCAGGAGATTGAAAAGGTAGGCGACAAGTCTATCCTCTGGCAGAACCCTGGATATGACAACAATTAATAAACGGTTAAGACATGAAAAAGATTATATATTTGCTGTCTTTAGTGACAGTTTTTATTCTCGGTTCTTGTAGCGATGATCTTCCAAAAGCAAGTTGGGACATTTGCCAGGTAGGTACTTTGAACGCTACGGCACAAAATGAGAAGGTATTGTTGGAATGGGCTCCTATGCAGGGAGCCAACCCAACAGGTTATTTGGTCAATTGGACACCGGAAGTTGCTACATACGAAGGTGGTTCTGCAGAGTTGGACGCAAAGACTACCTCATATACTATAACAGGTTTGGTTAACAAGGTTACTTATACCATTACCATCCAGGCCATCTATGGCAACCAGCGTTCTATGATTTCTACAACAAAGGCAAGACCTGTTTCTGATACAGAGCCTTTTAAGGTTTGGTCTACAGATATGCCTAACGGTGGTATGGTGAAGACTGCAAATGCAGTATTCTCTTCAGACGGAAATACATTCTACTTGCCTTCTGCAGGTGCTACGGGTGATGTTACTGCTTTTGATGCAATGACAGGTACTGTGAAATGGACCGCTTCCATCCCTAAGACTACTTATGGTGGTGGTGTAGCAGTAGGCAAAGACGGTACTTTGTATCAGGGTGCTCGCAACGCAACCTTGTATGCTATCAATAGCGATGGAACACAGAAGTGGACATACGCTACAGGAGCTGCCAACAAGAATCTGGACTGTTTCCCTGCTGTAACTGCTGACGGACAGACAGTTTATATCCTTGATGGCGACAACGTTCTCCATTCTATCAATACAGCTACTGGTGTTAAGAACTGGTCTGTAAAACTGGCTGGTACAAAGAACAAGGCTGGAGCTGTAGCTATAGACAAGACAGGCAATATCTATGTAGGTACACGTACAACTATTTATGGTTTCAAGGCCGATGGCACTCAACTTTGGAAGGTAGCCGGTAAGGTAACTGAAATCGGTTCTTTCGCTTTAAATGACGAAACTCTTTATGCTGCCCAGATTGGTGGTGCAGGTTTGCTGGCTTTGAACACAGCAGATGGTTCTACCAAGTGGAACGTTGAAGCTGCGGGTGATATCTATGCTCCTATTGTTGACAAGAGCGGCAATATCTACTTTACAGACAAGGGTGACAAGGCTCTTTACTCTGTAGATAAGGCTGGACAGTTGAAGTGGAAGTTTACTATTGATGCAGCTCCTACTTATTGCTTCCCTGTTCTCGACGATAAGGGAACTGTTTATTTCGGTAGCGGCGCCGGTCGCATCTACGCAGTAAACAGCGCAAATGGCGAGGAACTTTGGCACATGGACTCAGAAGGTACAGATAATAATGCCAAGATTATGTCTGGTATGACTATCGGCGAGAACCAGATGCTCTATGTTTCTTATATCGGCGGTAATGTTGCTGCTATTAAGATCTTTGCCGGCCCAGAGAAATCTACATGGAGCTGCAGAGGTGGTAATATTCATGGTACAAACCAATATTAATATTTGAATCAGTATGAAAAAGATATATTTATTCATCGCATTATTCGCTTGCGCCCTCTGCTCTTGTGGAAGTGACGAAGATGGAATGACTTATGCGCAGCCTGTCGAAATAGGTGAAACTACCGACATGAAGACTGCAAAAGAGGTAGCTGAAACTTTGTGGGCTACTACTCCATTACAGCAGCAACCTCTCAATGCGGAAAGATCTGAAGTTCTAAAGAAGATACAGAAGATGGCAGACGACTGCACTTCTGATTTCTTTGAAAGCTATATTGCTTCTTTGGACCAGTCTGCTGAAATGAGAGAAAAGTACGATCCTATGCTGGCGTTCTACCGTTTGTCTCTGGATCATGTAATTAATGCCATCAAGACGACTACCGTTGAGAATGGTACTACATGCATCTGGCAGCTCTACAATATGGGTTACATCGTAAAGACTCCTACCACTTGCTTTGGTATTGACATCAACCATCGTTGGGCAGAGAAACTGGAGCCTTACCTGGATTTCCTCTGTGTTACTCACAAACACCAAGATCACTACAACACAGCTCTCATCAACGCGATGCTGAATGCAGGAAAGCCTGTTTATTCTAACTGGATAAAGGGTGGCTATACTTCTAAGGTAAATACCGATTACCAGTTTAATAACATCAAGATTCATGTGTCCATTACAGACCATAACAACTCTGGCTTATCAAACTTCGTTTCTGTATTTACTTTTGAATGTGGCGATGATAGTGGCAACTTCACAATGCTCCATACTGGCGACTCAAACTTCAAGGCTGCTCAGTATACCAACATTCTGCCACACGTTAATGTTTTGATTCCTCGCTACGCACCTAATGCGCTTACCGAGAACAACATTATCGGTACTAGTGCCGGTCAGACAAAACCTGACTATGTATTGCTCTCACACATTCTGGAACTTTCTCACGAAAGCGAGGAAGAATCTAGATGGAGTTTGAATTCTGCCTTAGAAAGAGCCAGCAAGCTTAACTGCGAGAACTCTGTTGTTCCTTTCTGGGGAGAAAAGTTAGTTTGGAAAGACGGTAAATTGAATTAAAATGAAGAAGATTTATATTTTATCCTTGTTGTGCATGCTCACTTCGGTGAGCTTTGCACAAAGCAATCTGAAAGAGATTCTTAAGAATTTCAACAAGCCAGCAAAAGAAAATGTTATGGTCGTTTCTCATCGTGGAGACTGGCGTAATGCTCCGGAAAACTCTATTCAGGCATTCCAGAACTGTATCGACATGGGTGTTGATATGGTTGAGTTGGACTTGAAGAAGACAAAGGATGGCGTTCTGGTTCTGATGCACGACAAGAAGATTGACCGAACCATGAATGGTAAGGGATTCCCAGAGAATTATACTCTTGATTCTTTGAAGATGCTCCGTCTGAAGAATGGTGTAGGCTGCAAGACCCGCCATCAGATTCCAACATTCCGTGAGGTAATGGAACTCTGCAAAGGCAAAATCATGGTGAATGTTGACAAGGGCTACGACTACTTCGACGATGCTATGAAGGTTTTGAAGGAGACTGGTACAGTTGACCAATGCATCATCAAGGCTGAACTTCCTTACGAGGTGGTAAAGGCTGAGCATGGTGATGTTCTCGACAAGATGATTTTCATGCCTGTAGTTAACCTCGGTAAGCCTGGTGCAGAAGAGGTAATCGACGGTTACATCAAGAACATGAAGCCAAAGGCTTACGAATTGGTATTCAAGACTGATGATGCCAACACTCGCCGCCTGATTAAGAAAGTACGTGATAGTGGAGCAAGAGTTTTCATCAATACACTTTGGCCTGAGCTTTGCGGTGGACATGATGATGATCGCGCCGTAGAACTCAAACAGCCAGAAGAGAGCTGGGGATGGATTGTTGGTCAGGGTACCAAGATTATCCAGACAGACCGTCCTGCTTTGCTTCTTGATTACTTGAGAGCCAAGAAACTTCATAAATAAAATTCAATAGGTTTCGCTATATATTAATATTTAAGAAGGTTGTTGGTTTTAAGAATCGTTGTGCATGCTTACGGTGGTAAGTCATGCACAACACTCAATAAACATCTCCTTAAATTATGTACGAGAACACAAACTTCATAAATAACAACTAAGGATTATATGTTTAAGAAAATAATAGACTTCTATAAGGTTTCGGAACCGATTCCGGCTAAAGCCTCTACACCTGAGGAAAACGAAAGAAAACTGAAACGTCTGCAATGGGCTACTTTCCTTTCTGCTACCATAGGATATGGTACATATTATGTGTGCCGACTCAGCCTGAACGTAATCAAAAAACCGATTGTAGATAATGGCGTATTCTCTGAAACTGAGCTCGGTATCATCGGCTCTGTCTTGTTCTTCACTTACGCTATCGGTAAGTTTACCAACGGTTTCCTTGCTGACCGAAGCAACATCAAGCGACTGATGTCTACCGGTCTGCTCGTTACAGCCTTGGTGAATCTGGCTTTGGGCTTTACCAATTCCTTCATCCTCTTCGCAGTTTTGTGGGGATTGAGCGGATGGTTCCAGTCGATGGGAGCTGCCTCCTGCGTGGTAGGTCTCTCCCGCTGGTTTAACGATAAGAACCGAGGAACGTTCTACGGATTCTGGAGTGCGAGCCATAATATTGGTGAGGCGATGACCTTCATCTTTGTGGCATCCATCGTGAGCGTCTTCGGATGGCAATATGGTTTTATCGGAGCTGCGATAGTAGGTTTGGCGGGCGTTGTCCTGCTCCTTACTTTCTTCCACGATACGCCTGCCAGCAAGGGTGTTACCCTGCCGGGTATCAAGGTAGAGGAAAAGAAGCAGGATACGGAATCTTACAATAAGGCACAGAGTGCGGTTTTGAAGAATCCGCTCATCTGGATTCTGGCCTTGAGTAGTGCTTTCATGTATATCAGCCGCTATGCTGTTAACAGCTGGGGTATCTTCTATCTTGAGAACGAGAAGGGATATACTACGATTGATGCCAGCTTCATCATCTCTATCAACTCTATCCTGGGTATTGTGGGAACCGTATCATCCGGACTGGTATCTGATAAGATTTTCAAGGGCAACCGTTATTTGCCAGCCGTTATCTTCGGCTTGCTGAATGCATTGGCGCTCTGTCTGTTCCTGCTGATTCCGGGCCATCATCTCTGGGTTGATGCTACGGCGATAGTACTGTTCGGTTTGAGCATCGGCGTGTTGCTTTGCTTCCTCGGTGGTTTGATGGCGGTAGATATTGCGCCTAAGAATGCATCGGGTGCTGCTCTTGGCGTTGTCGGCGTAGCGAGTTATGTAGGTGCCGGCATCCAGGACATCATGAGCGGTCTGCTCATCGAGGGCAACAAGCATCTGGTAAATGGCGTAGAGACTTACGACTTTACCTACATCAATTATTTCTGGATTGGTGCAGCCCTGATGTCTGTCTTAATGACTTGCATCGTCTGGAAGGCGAAACCAAAGACTGTTTAAAAAATAAACGAAGCTATCATCAAAATACTCTTCACTCTTCACCTTTCGGCCGGACCCCCCCTGTGTTTATCGGCATTCCGAGGGGTGAAGAGTTGTTTTTATCTCTTCACCCACTCTTCACCTTCAGAAACGGGAACAGAGGCGAAAGACTGATAGATGGATTGCAAATCAGCCAGAACTAAAGGGTGAAGAGTGGTGAAGAGTAGGTGAAGAGTGCCCGAATACTCTTCACCCCTCGGAATACCGATAAACACAGGGGATTCGGGGCTTTTGGTGAAGAGTGAAGAGTATTTGGCAGAAAGCCTATACGAAAATAAAATAAAGGAGGTTTCGATAACTGTTCCAGTAAAACAGCCGACTAGCGACAAATGCGCTAGTCGGCTGTTTGCAGTTTGCCAGTTGGCTGTTTATATTTTGCCAGTTGGCTATTTCCGGTTCTTGCATCAATCATCGCAAGTACTTGCATCTATCATCGTAAGTACTTGCATCTATTATTGTAAGTACCTGCATCAATCATCGTAAATACTTGCATTAATACACGCTATTTTGCTCGAAATGGAGTAAAAATACCATTTCGAGCAGAATTTACTTAGCATTTACGAACCGATACTTATTTATCCAACACACTTAAATTCTGATAGAACCAGACGTTCATCTGATTGGCTCCACGATGATTCCAGGCATAGTAAGGAATCAGAGTCAACACATTGTTCTTGACAGATACGCCATTGGCACCATCTTCCAGAATCTGGGCATCAGCCTTGATGGCCTTGACAGAGAAAGCAGGAGCGCCCTTGGTCTCTGTGTTCTCAATGCTGTAGTTATCTACCAGCGAGAAGGCAGGCTTCTTGGCCATGACGGCACGGAGCACTGGCTCGTTCTGATTATCCACAGCCTCAGCGCAATATACCA
>OLNV01001618.1_pt1 | contig 14517 bp, 10 predicted proteins | sample 1672891 | NCBI WGS metagenome assembly OLNV01 (sample SAMEA3136734, study PRJEB25190) | human gut metagenome | biome: human gut; feature: human-associated habitat; material: faeces | place: Austria | collected 2013 | reverse complement strand
GATGAATTGGACAGACAGCCCCATAGGCAAGCGGGTGAATGATTATGGCACTGTTGTCGGGCTGTTAGACAGTTTCAGTTTTGCCGATATGCCCAACGATAATTTGCCGGTGATGGTGGAATGGACGGGGAAGACAGCTGCCACCCTGCATGTTCGCCTCAAAGAGCCATTGGATGAAAATCTCGCCCGCCTCAATGAAGAGATGCATCGGATTTATCCTCAGAAAAGCCTCGTATTCCGTTCGGTGGAGCAGGAAATGCGCAGTTATGCCGAGTCTGTACGGGTATTTCGTGATGTCACCCTGCTGGTTTCATTGACCATACTCTTTATCATTCTGATGGGACTGATAGGCTATGTGAATGATGAAATCCGCCTGCGTTCAAAAGAGATTGCCATTCGTAAAGTGAATGGAGCGGAGACGGAAAGTATTTTGCTGTTATTGTCAAGAGATGTGCTTTGGCTGGCCATTCCGTCTGTCGCCATAGGTATTGGGGGAGCATGCCGGGCCGGAAAGCTTTGGGCGAGCCAGTTCTCTGATGTTGTGCCATTCCCTATAGGCGGATATATTCTTGTAGGTTGTCTGTTGCTGTTGTTTATCGTTGCTACCGTGGTATTGAAGGCATGGTGCATTGCCAATGAAAATCCGGTAAAGAGCATCAAGAGCGAATAAAGTTGCCGCAACATACATCATGCGTTTGGGGTAGACAGACCATCTGTTTGGGGCGAATAGATGATGTGTTTGGGCTGAATGAATGATATATTTTCGAACAATTTGTTTGTTATAACATAAAATGCAATATTTGCAGTAGAATAAATCACTTTCACCTCGCTTTTTCGGTAATTCCTGTGGGTAATCTTTTTACATATATCCACAATGCCACCGCTGCCGTTACAAAAGCAAAGAAGTCCGATACCGGCATACATATCCAGATGCCGTCCAGCCCAAAGTAATGCGGGAATATCAGTAGTCCCGGCAACAGATACAGTAATTGGCGTGTCAGCGACAAGAAGATACTGATTTTCGCCTTCCCGATGCTTTGGAAGAAATTGCCGATGACAATCTGTGCACCTACCAGCGGGAATATGGCTACGGCAATGCGTACGCCTCTGGAAGCAATATCTATCAACTCTTCATCACTGGTAAAGATGGCAGATATGGCATGGGGGAACAATTCGCAGATAAGGAAGCCGGTACTGGTGATACATACTCCGGCAATGATGGTCAGGCGCAGGGTAGCCTTCACACGGTCGTGCTTTTGCGCACCGAAGTTATAGCCTACAATCGGTTGCATTCCCATCGTCAGCCCCAATACAGTCATTACGTAGAGCACCAGCAGCCGGTTGATAATGCCATATGCCCCGATGGCCATATCGCCTCCGTACTGTTGGAGGCTGTTGTTTACGATAATCACAATGACACATGCCGTGACGTTCATCAGGAACGGTGACATACCGATGGATAATATACTACTGATGATACGTTTCTTCATCTTCCAGAACCCCCGTTGCAGACGTACCACACTTGTCTTTTGCAGGAAATGGCTCACTACCCACACCATGCCGATGAACTGCGAGATGACCGTTGCCGTTGCAGCTCCCCGTATTCCCCAGTCAAATTGGAAGATGAAAATGGGAGCGAGGATTATGTTGCAGACTACCGTTACCATAGACGTGAGCATCGCTTTCTTGGGATATCCCGTGGCACGCATGATATTGTTCAGGCCAATCATGGTATAAGTGACGGGGGTACCCAGTAATATCACCTGCATAAAGTCGCGGGCATATGGCAACGTATCATTGCTGGCACCGAAGAAGCGCAGAATATCATCCAGGAATATGAATGAGATGCCGCCGAATATGAATGCATTGACCAGGCAAAACATCAGTGTGTTTCCCAGGACTTCAGTAGCCCCGTCCAGATCTTTCTGTCCCAGCCGGATGGATGAAATGGTGGAGCCGCCTGCCGATACCATCGTACAGAAAGCCACGACCAGATTCATCAGAGGGAAAGTAATGGCGAGTCCGGCAATGCCCATAGGACCTACGCCATGACCGATGAAAATGCTGTCGATGATGTTGTACAACGAAGTAATCGTCATGCCTATAATGGCCGGAATGGAGTACTGCACAAGCAGTTTGCCAATACGTTCGGTTCCTAATATATGCGCGTTGTTCATTTGATATGAGTCAATTAAGGAGCACAAAGGTATAAAATATTTGTTTGATTCGCAGATTATTCCCACCTTTGTACACTATAATGTTTTGGTATTAACAGATTTAGGTAAAAGAAAGTTTATGGACACAACAAAAGCAACCGCCGTACTTTTTGATTTTGACGGCGTGGTGGTAGACACGGAAACACAGTACAGTCACTTCTGGCATGAAATGGGAAAGCAGTATTTGGGTATGGATGATATTGAAGGCAGGGTGAAGGGCCAGACGCTGGTCTATATTTATGATACCTTTTTTCCGGGCATGGCGAAGGAACAGGCCGAAATTACCGAACGGCTGAACCGCTTTGAACAGGAAATGTCATTCGACTTTATTCCCGGAGTGCTTGACTTCATTGCCGACCTACACCGGAATGGGGTGAAGACTGCCGTAGTGACCAGCTCCAACGAAGCGAAGATGGCAGCTGTCTATCGGGTTCATCCCGAAATAAAGACTCTTTTCGACCGTATCCTTACGGCCGAGATGTTTACGGCTTCCAAGCCTGCACCGGATTGTTTTCTGTTGGGTATGGAGGTTTTCGGCACAACTCCCGACACCACATATGTATTCGAGGATTCTTTCAACGGGCTGAAAGCCGGCATGGCTTCAGGAGCTACCGTTATAGGGTTGGCAACCACCAATTCCCGTGAAGACATAGCTCCGTTGTGTCATTATGTATTGGATGACTTTCAGGGATTCACTTACGATAAATTAACTCAATTGTACAAGTAATCAGAAAAAGGATTACCTTTGCGCCGAAAATTAAATTGAGTAATTGTAAATTGCCAAATTGTAAATACTATCATGGGTTATATTTCAGACGACACTCGTAAAGTGACTACACATCGCCTTATCGAAATGAAACAGAGAGGCGAAAAAATATCAATGTTGACATCATACGACTATACTATGGCGCAGATTGTGGACGGTGCCGGGGTAGACGTGATTCTGGTGGGAGATTCCGCTTCCAATGTAATGGCAGGCAATGTCACCACGCTTCCCATCACGCTCGACCAGATGATTTATCATGGCAAATCCGTGGTTCGCGGTGTGAAGCGTGCCATGGTCATTGTCGACATGCCTTTCGGCTCTTATCAGGGCAACGAACTGGAGGGATTGGCTTCCGCTATCCGTATTATGAAAGAAAGCCATGCCGACGCCCTCAAACTGGAGGGAGGCGAGGAAATCATCGGTACGGTGAAGCGTATCCTCAGCGCCGGTATTCCCATCATGGGACATCTCGGACTGATGCCCCAATCCATCAACAAGTATGGAACATATACGGTCCGTGCCAAGGATGATGCCGAAGCCGAGAAACTGGTACGCGATGCGCATTTGCTGGAAGAAGCCGGATGCTTCGGACTGGTATTGGAGAAGATTCCTGCCGCATTGGCTGCCCGCGTGGCAAGCGAGCTGACTATACCCGTTATAGGCATCGGTGCCGGTGGCGATGTGGACGGCCAGGTGTTGGTGGTTCAGGATATGCTGGGTATGAATAACGGTTTTCGTCCCCGTTTCCTGCGTCGCTATGCCGACCTGCATACAGTGATGACGGATGCCATCAGCCGTTATGTATCCGATGTGAAGAATTTAGATTTCCCGAATGAGAAAGAACAGTACTAACAAACTCATGACACTCAATTTTTGGCGGATGTGTACGGCAAATCTGTTGCTGTTCATATCCGTCTATATGCTTTTCCCTTTGCTTCCTTTTGTGATGGGAGAGCAGTTGGGTGTTTCCGTCGGGCAGGCGGGCAGCATGTTTCTGGTCTTTGTGGTGGCCATGTTTGCTGTCGGTCCTTTCCATGCCTATCTGGTCGATGAATATAAAAGGAAACACGTGCTCCTTTACTCCGCACTCATTATGCTGGCGGCTGTTCTGGGATATGCCTTTGTGGATGGTTATACGAAATTTCTGCTGCTTGCCGCTGTGCAGGGAGCATGTTTCGGGCTGGCAACCACAGCGGGCATTACGGTGGCCATCGACATAACGACTTCCGCGCGCCGCAGCGCAGGAAACATGGTATATGCATGGGCTGCACGCTTGGGCATGCTGGTGGGTGTTGTGTTGGGCATTGGAATGTATAAGATGTATGGTTTCCGTATGGTGACCTATCTGTCCGTAGCGGCCGGACTGGCTAGCATATTTTTCGCATCGAGGGTATATGTGGCTTTCCGTGCTCCGATAGGCGTGTCGTTGTGCAATATGGACCGCTTCTTATTGCCGCGTGCATGGGTACCTGCCATCAATATGCTGTTGATTGCTTTTGTACCGGGAGCGTTGCTGCCACTGATGTTTGTGGGCGATTACTGGTCATTGGCGGCATTGGCTGTATTGGTGTTCATTACAGTCCCGTTCATGAAGATGTTCGTCAAGCTGTCGCACCATTGCCAGCGTGGAACGGCAAACACCACTTGTCATTTGTCTATGGAGGCAGGGCTGCTGGTGGGCATGACTGTGGCTTGCCACCTGATGGACAAAGCGCAGATATACCATGTGGCGTCTGTTGCTGCTATGCTTGCCGTATTTTTCTTTGTACTGCTGACCTATCCTTATTATAAGAAGAAGCGGGTGAGGTAAGGGATAAATACAATCAATCCTATAATGGCCGCCGTTGCAGCACATACCAGTACTGCTCCGGCGGCTATGTCTTTTACTTGCCCTGCCACGGGATGCTGTTGGGGAGACACCAGGTCGACCAGCTTCTCAATGGCGGTATTGAACAGTTCGGCTGCTATCACCACTCCGATGCAGAGAATGATTATCATCCACTCCATGCGGGTAATGCCTAAAACGAATCCTGCAATGACTACCACAGCCGTAGCTATCAGATGGAAGCTCAGGTTCTGTTCTTTTCCTATGCAACACCGGATACCTTTCCAAGCATATCCGAAACTGCGCAACTGCTTTTTAAAGTCGTACTTCATGGATTATAGTTGTTGCTTAATTCCTTGAAACCTGTTTCACTCCCTTTACTGTTCTCAGTTTCTTGACAAGTGCTTCCAGATGTCCCGTATCGCTCACCATGATGGTCAGTGTTCCGGAGAACAGCCCGTCATGCGAGTCAATGCCGATGCTTCTCAAAGTAATACCCGTTTCTTTGGAAATGATGGAAGTGATGTTGGTCACGATGCCGATGTCATCGTGTCCCACTACGCGCAGGGTGATGGGGTACTGTGTACCTTGTGACTTTCCGGCCCAGCGTGCCTTCACGATACGGTAGCCGAAACGTGAGTGCAAATCACTGGCATTGGGACAATCGCAACGGTGTATCTTGATACCTCCCGTCACACTGACAAAGCCGAATACATCATCTCCATAGATGGGATTGCAGCAGCGTGCCAACTTGAAATCCAATCCTTTCAGATTTTGATCAATGACCAGTACATCTTCTTTGGTACCTATCTCTTCCGGTATGCCTTGTTGAAGGTTATAGCCTTCAGCACTGCGGTAGACAATATCGTCGCGCGTATCATTTTCCCGTCTTTGCTGTTCCTGGTATTTGTCTATAATCTCGTTGACATCCAGTTCTTCATCGGCTATGGCTTGATAGAAGTCGGTCACTATCTTGAAACCGAGGCGCTTGATGAGGCGCATCATGGTTCCTTCATCATACTCTATCTTCCGGTTCTTGAACTTGCGTTCCAGGGTTTCCTTAGCGAAGGCGTGCTGGCGTGCAGCCATTTCCTTCAATGCCTGGCGTATTTTGGTGCGTGCCTTGGAGGTGGTTACGATGTTCAGCCAGTCCTGCTTGGGCGTCTGCGTATTCGATGTCATTATCTCCACCTGGTCACCGCTATGCAGCATTTGCTTCAGCTGTACATTCTTGCCGTTCACTTTTGCACCGATACATTTGCAGCCCAGTTTGCTATGGATGTGGAACGCAAAATCGAGCACGGTGGAGCCTTTGGCAAGTTTGAACAAATCACCTTTGGGGGTAAATACAAATACCTCGTCTTCGTACAAATCCAGTTTGAACTGGTCCATCGTTTCCAGTCCGTTGCTGTCCGAGCTCTCTAAGGCTTCGCGTACGGAAGTCAGCCATTCGTCAAGACCAGATTCACCTTTCACTCCTTTGTATCGCCAATGGGCGGCCAGGCCTCGTTCGGCAATATCATCCATGCGTTCGGTACGTATTTGTACTTCCACCCATTTGCCTTCGGGGCCCATCACGGTGATGTGCAGTGATTCATATCCGTTGCTTTTAGGTACGGACAGCCAGTCGCGTAGCCTTTTCGGGTTAGGCTGGTACATATCTGTTACGATGGAGTAGGCCTGCCAACATTCCAGTTTCTCCTTTTCCAGGCAAGAGTCCAGGATGACGCGGATGGCGAACAGGTCATACACGCCTTCGAAGGGGCATTTCTGCTTCTTCATTTTCTGGTAGATGGAGTGGATGGACTTGGTGCGTCCTTTGATATGGAACTTCAGTCCGGCTTCTTCGAGCTTCTTCTGTACCGGTGCAATGAAGGCGGCAATGTACTTGTCACGCGATGCCTTGGTCTCATTCAGTTTTTCCTTGATATGGTAGTAAACTTCCTTTTCTGTATATTTCAATGAGAGGTCTTCCAGTTCCGACTTCAATTTGTACAGACCCAGCTTATGGGCAAGGGGCGCATAGAGATAAGCCGCTTCGTTGGCTACCTGCCGACGGGCTTCATCGTTCTTGCAATCCTTTATCTGCCGCATGATGTTTACGCGGTCGGCAATCATGATGAGAATGACACGCATGTCTTCGGCGAAAGTCAGCAACAAGTTGCGGAAATTCTCGGACTCGATGGTAGGGCTTTTGGAATAAAGTTCGTTTACACGTATCAATCCCCGGATGATGCCTGCCACATCCTCGCCATAGATTTGCTCCACTTCCAGAGCGGTGCAAGTGCCGCAGCGCACGGAGTCGTGCAGCATGAGCCCCAGGATAGAAGCACGCTTCATTCCGATTTCTTCCGCTACAATGACAGCCGTCTGCATATCTTTGATGACGGGATTCAAACCGAATATATCACGCTGGATACGGTTGTTCTGTATAGTATTGACAAGATGTGTTTTCAGCTTTTTGCAGTCCCCCTTCTGGAGGGTTTCTCCGGAAAGTTGCAACAGTTTGCGGTAGAGCGAGAAGAGTAAATCTTTCTCTTTGATAGTGAAAAATTCATCAGTTTCCATAATCGTCCGTATTTTATGCTTCAAAGGTAAGTTTTTTCTTCATTTTCTTGACGGCAGTTCTGCTTTTTTTGTATTTTTGGGCATGAATTAATAAAACAAGATATTATGATAACACCGCAAGACAAAGAGTTGCTCGAAAATAAAGGCATCTCCGAAGAACAAATAGCCGAACAGTTGGCTTGTTTCGAAAAAGGTTTTCCATACTTGAAGCTGTCTGCCGCCGCTTCTGTAGAAAAGGGTATACTGGCTCCGAATACGGATGAACAGAAGAAATACCTGGATGCCTGGGAGGCATATACACAAACCGATAAAGTGGTGGTGAAGTTTGTGCCTGCTTCGGGTGCTGCCAGCCGTATGTTCAAGAACTTGTTTGAATTTCTCGGGGCAGACTATGACACTCCCCAGACAAACTTTGAAAAGACTTTCTTTGAGAAAATAGAGAAGTTTGCCTTCTATGATGACTTGAATACCGCTTGCCAGAGGACTGCCGGAAAGGATATACCGACTTTGGTTGCCGCTGGAAACTACAAGGCGGTTGTTGCTGCCTTACTCGAAGGGGCCGGACTGAACTATGGTGCTCTGCCCAAAGGATTGCTTAAGTTCCATAAGTATGAAGACGGTAGCCGCACGCCGCTGGAAGAGCATTTGGTAGAAGGAGCATTGTATGCTGCCAATAAGAACGGTAAGGTGAATGTGCATTTCACGGTTTCGCCCGAACATCGTGCCTTGTTCAAGGCTTTGGTAGACGAAAAGGCTGCCGCTTATGCAAAGAAGTATGGGGTGGATTATAACATCTCTTTTTCAGAACAGAAGCCGAGCACCGATACCATTGCCGCCGATATGGAGAACAAACCCTTCCGCGACAATGGCAAATTGTTGTTCCGTCCTGGCGGTCATGGCGCCTTGATTGAAAACTTGAACGACCTTGATGCGGATATTATTTTCATAAAGAATATAGACAATGTGGTGCCCGACAAGCTGAAAGGTGACACCGTATTATATAAGAAACTGATTGCCGGTGTACTGGTAGCGTTACAGCAGAGAGCGTTTGCTTATCTGCAGTTGCTTGACAGCGGGAAGTATACACACGAGCAAATTCTTGAAGTTCTGCAATTCCTGCAGAAACAACTCTATTGCAAGAATCCGGAGACAAAGAATCTGGAAGATGCCGAGTTGGTTATATATCTGAAAGAGAAGCTGAACCGTCCGATGCGTGTTTGCGGTATGGTGAAGAACGTAGGCGAACCGGGCGGAGGTCCGTTCTTGGCATACAACAGTGACGGTACTATCTCTCTGCAGATTCTGGAAAGTTCGCAGATTGATATGGACGACCCGGAAAAGAAGGAAATGTTTGAAAAAGGTACCCATTTCAATCCGGTGGATTTGGTTTGCGCCGTACGTGACTATAAAGGACATAAGTTCAATCTTGTGAAGTATGTGGATAAAGCGACGGGGTTCATCTCCTATAAGTCCAAGAACGGCAAGGACCTGAAAGCGCTTGAACTTCCCGGTTTGTGGAACGGAGCCATGAGTGATTGGAACACAGTATTTGTAGAAGTGCCTCTGACTACATTCAATCCGGTAAAGACGGTGAATGACTTGTTGAGAGAACAACACCAATAAGAGGATTTACTATTAGACGATTTACGATGTACGATTGGGATTGCTTTGGCTTGTGGCGGTTTATTGTCTAAAGTAACTCTAATCGTACATCGTACGTCGTCAAATCGTAAATATATAAAATTGTAAATAAAAGAATTGATGAAAAAGATTTTATTGTTAGGTTCCGGTGAGTTGGGCAAGGAGTTTGTTATTTCCGCCCAACGTAAGGGCCAGTATATCATTGCTTGCGACTCGTATGCCGGAGCGCCTGCCATGCAAGTGGCAGATGAATGTGAGGTATTCAGCATGCTCGATGGAGATGCTTTGGAACGTGTAGTACGCAAACACCAGCCGGATATTATTGTTCCGGAAATTGAGGCTATCCGTACAGAACGTCTGTATGATTTCGAGAAAGAAGGCATTCAGGTAGTGCCCAGTGCACGCGCCGTGAACTTTACCATGAACCGTAAAGCCATACGTGACCTTGCAGCTAAAGAGCTGGGATTGAAGACTGCTAAATATTTTTATGCCAAATCTTTGGATGAACTGAAAGCTGCTGCTGAAAAGATAGGTTTCCCGTGTGTGGTGAAACCGCTGATGTCCTCTTCCGGTAAAGGCCAGTCTCTCGTAAAGAGTGCCGACGAACTGGAGCATGCCTGGGAGTATGGCTGTAATGGTAGCCGTGGAGACATCAAAGAACTTATCATTGAAGAGTTCATCAAGTTCGACAGTGAGATAACACTGCTCACCGTAACACAGAAGAATGGTCCGACCTTGTTCTGCCCGCCTATCGGCCATGTACAGAAGGGTGGGGACTATCGTGAAAGCTTCCAGCCTGCCCATATTGACCCTGCCCATCTAAGGGAGGCGCAGGATATGGCAGAGAAAGTGACCCGTGCCTTGACCGGTGCCGGATTGTGGGGAGTGGAATTCTTTCTCAGCCATGAGAACGGTGTCTATTTCTCCGAACTCTCTCCACGTCCGCACGATACGGGTATGGTAACCCTGGCCGGAACCCAGAATCTGAATGAGTTTGAATTGCACTGTCGTGCGGTGCTTGGTCTGCCTATCCCTGGCATCAAGCAGGAGCGTATAGGAGCCAGTGCTGTCATCCTTTCTCCGATAGCCAGTCAGGAACGTCCCAATTATCGTGGCATGGAAGAGGTTACGAAAGAAGAGGATACTTATCTGCGTATTTTTGGTAAGCCTACTACCCGCGTAAACCGCCGTATGGGTGTAGTGCTGTGTTATGCACCTCTTGACAGTGATCTTGACACGCTGCGCGACAAAGCGAAGCGTATTGCTGATAGGGTAGAGGTATATTAATGATTAGTGATGTATGATTGGTGATTTGTTGATGAATGGATATCATTAACAAATCACCAATCGTCAGTATTAATCATTGAAAAAGAGTCCGGGATAAATCTCTCCTCCAAGTTCTGTTACATCGAGGCTTTGTAATAGTTTTCCATCCGGAGCATAGAACAGTTGGAATTCTTCATCGGAATTGTATTGTTCCACCTCAATTATTATCACTGTGGGATGTTTGGGAAAGGTGATGATTCTTATATCCCTTAATCTCATGCCGGTCATTGTACTGCTCATGAATGCTTCTGCCACGGGAGCCGGCACTTTTTCCAGTGACTCTACATCCGTTTCAGTCATAACCCACTCCGCTTGTTTATTGAACCAGACATCAATTTCCTGACCATCTGCAATAAATTCTGCTACGTAGCAACCGGCCATTTGCTCCCATTCCACATCCGTTGCTTGAGGATAGAGCGTTTGAAAAGCTGTTTGTATATTTGCAGGAAGACGTCCTTCCGCAAAAGCGGACACCGACAGCAAGGCAAGTAGTCCTGCCAGAATACAGAATTTGAACTTTTTCATAATCAAGGTTGTTTTGAGTTTTCTGTAAGAACAACCTTGTTGTATTTTTGTTTCCGGAAATCAGTATATTGGTTGATGCATTTTTAAATATCAGTGAACTGGCCTTTGTATACAAAAGCTTTTTCTCCGAAATCCACTTCCGGTAATACGGCATCTTCCTTGAATAATCCGTAAACAGATGACCCCGAACCACTCATGGAGGCATATACAGCTCCTTGCCGGTACATCTCTTCCTTGATTTCTCCAATAGCCGGGAATTGGGGGAATACGCTTTCTTCAAAGTCATTGACCATTCGTCCGTTCCATTCTTCTACGGGAAGTTGGGCAATTTCTTTCAGGGACATTTCCGGATGATGCGGTTTTATTTTTGCAAAGGCATCCCGTGTAGAGACGAAAATGTCCGGCTTCACCAACCATATCCGATATCCTTTCAGTGAGAGGGGAAGGGGAGAAAATATGTTTCCGATACCTTCTGCGTAAGTCGGACGGTTTCTGATGAAGAAGGCACAATCGGCACCCAGCTTGGCGGCATACTCTTCCAGAGTGTCATCCGGCAGTCCGAGTTCAAACTTATTATTCAGAAGCTTCAGCATGAAGGCTGCATCGGCCGAACCGCCACCCAGTCCGGCTCCCGAGGGAATATGCTTGAAGAGATGAATATCTACCGGAGGAAGGTTGAACCGGTCATCCAGTAACTTGTAGGCTTTCACTACCAGGTTACTCTCTGCTTCTCCCTCAATTTCCAGACCTGCTTGATGCAGACGGAACTTTCCGTTTCCTTCGTTCAAGATATTTATTTCCAAAGCATCTTCTATGGGAACCGGATAGAAAATGGTTTCCAGATTATGGTATCCGTCCGGACGCTTTTCTGTGATATTCAGTCCCAGGTTTATTTTGGCATTTGGAAAAGTCAGCATGGCGTTGAAAATTAAGAATTAATAATTTAAAATTAAAAGGAGAAGCTATTGGAGTGCAGCTTCCGAAGACAAAGTTAGTGATTTCTGTTCATAGTAGATTGAAAACTTAACAATGATTTATTTACTGCTTATAAATAAATTCGCTTATCTTTGCCATACGAGCGAAGATAGGCTGCACCTCAACATAACTTTTTCATGCAAGCATGAAAGTTATGTATTCGGTTTGCACTATCTTTGCTTTCCCTTTCTAAAAGGGAAATTCATTTAATTTTTAATTTTCAATTTTTAATTCTTAAAGTGGCAGAACAAAGAAGAACATCCCGTACTCCGAAAGGAAAGGCACCACAGCCCGTAACAGACTACGGACGTATCCAGCCGCAAGCGCCGGAGCTGGAAGAAGCAGTCTTGGGAGCCTTGATGATTGAGAAGGACGCTTATTCGCTGGTAAGTGAAATTCTTCGTCCGGAGTCATTCTATGAGCATAGGCATCAGTTGATATATTCCGCTATTACCGATTTGGCTGTAAATCAGAAGCCGGTCGACATCCTCACCGTGAAGGAGCAGCTTTCCAAGCGGGGAGAACTGGAGGAAGTGGGCGGACCGTTCTATATTACCCAACTCAGCAGTAAGGTGGCATCTTCTGCGCACATCGAATATCATGCCCGTATCATTGCACAGAAAGCATTAGCACGTGAACTGATAACTTTTACCAGCAATATCCAGAGCAAGGCTTTCGACGAGACGCTGGATGTGGACGACTTGATGCAGGAGGCAGAAGGTAGGCTGTTTGAGATTTCCCAGCAGAATATGAAGAAAGACTATACGCAGATTAATCCGGTGATTGACGAGGCGTATAAACTGATTCAGAAAGCAGCTGCCCGAACGGACGGTTTAAGTGGTCTTGAGAGTGGATTTACGAAACTGGATAAGATGACTTCCGGTTGGCAGAATTCCGACCTTATCGTAATCGCCGCCCGTCCTGCTATGGGTAAGACGGCTTTCGTGCTTTCCATGGCCAAGAATATCGCTGTGGACTTCCGGAATCCGGTAGCACTGTTCTCTCTTGAAATGAGTAACGTTCAGTTGGTGAACCGTTTGATTGCGAATGTCTGCGAGATTCCGAGCGAGAAAATCAAAAGCGGGCAGTTGGCAAATTATGAATGGCAACAACTGGACTATAAACTGAAGAATCTGATGGATGCACCGCTTTACGTGGATGATACGCCGTCTCTGTCTGTGTTTGAACTTCGAACCAAAGCGCGTCGTTTGGTACGCGAACATGGGGTGCGAATCATCATCATTGACTACCTTCAGTTGATGAATGCGAGTGGGATGGCGTTTGGTAGCCGTCAGGAAGAGGTTAGTACCATTTCCCGTTCGTTGAAAGGATTGGCGAAAGAGTTGAATATTCCGATCATCGCACTGTCACAGTTGAATCGTGGAGTGGAGAGCCGTGAAGGTATCGACGGAAAACGTCCCCAGTTGAGTGACCTTCGTGAATCGGGAGCCATCGAGCAGGATGCCGATATGGTGTGCTTTATCCACCGTCCGGAATACTATAAGATATTTCAGGATGATCGTGGTAATGACTTGCGCGGTATGGCGGAAATTGTAATCGCCAAGCATCGTAACGGTGCGGTAGGCGAGGTGTTGCTCCGCTTTAAGGGTGAGTTTACCCGTTTCTCGAATCCGGAGGACGATATGGTTATCCCGATGCCGGGTGAGCCTGCCGGGGCTATGTTAGGATCGAAAATGAATACAGGTAATGCTGGTTCCATACCTCCTCCCGCACCTGATTTTGCACCGCAGACGGAGAATCCATTCGGAGCACCGGGAGATGGACCGTTACCATTTTAGTTAATAGTTGATAACTGATAACTGATAGTGAAAATGCTCTGCGCAACATTTCTTCTATCTGTATGTTATTCCGCATGGTAACTATCAACTATAAACTTTTTTATCTAACCTTCTCGGTCAACCGAAAAATCTTATTAACTTTGCAAATCTTTTTGAGAAACAATAAAAAATTAAATATATGAATATCTCTTATAACTGGCTGAAAGAGTATGTCAACTTCGATTTGACGCCTGATGAAACGGCGGCTGCGCTGACATCAATCGGCCTGGAAACAGGTGGTGTGGAAGAAGTACAAACCATTAATGGCGGTTTGGAAGGACTGGTGATCGGTGAAGTGCTGACCTGCACGGAACATCCTAATTCTGACCATTTGCATATTACTACTGTCAATCTGGGAGACGGTGAACCGGTACAGATTGTTTGTGGTGCCCCGAATGTGGCTGCCGGACAGAAAGTGGTGGTAGCTACTTTAGGTACAAAACTTTATGACGGTGACGAATGTTTTACCATCAAGAAATCAAAAATCCGTGGGGTGGAATCTACTGGTATGATTTGTGCCGAAGACGAAATCGGTATCGGTACGGATCATGCAGGTATTATCGTATTGCCGGAAAACGCTGTTCCGGGTACGCTTGCCAAGGATTATTATAATATCAAGAGCGACTATGTGCTTGAAGTGGACATCACGCCTAACCGTGCGGATGCTTGCTCTCACTATGGGGTGGCTCGTGACTTGTATGCTTATCTGATTCAGAACGGCAAACAGGCTACTTTGCAACGTCCGTCAGTAGACGGCTTTAAAGTGGAAAACCATGACTTGAATATTGAAGTGAAGGTGGAAAACAGCGAAGCTTGTCCGCATTATGCCGGTGTTAC
>OLNV01001600.1_pt1 | contig 14596 bp, 6 predicted proteins | sample 1672891 | NCBI WGS metagenome assembly OLNV01 (sample SAMEA3136734, study PRJEB25190) | human gut metagenome | biome: human gut; feature: human-associated habitat; material: faeces | place: Austria | collected 2013 | reverse complement strand
TGAATCTGAAAAGACTAAAAGCGGGATGGGATGAAAACTATTTGTCACAACTTTTACGGGACAATAATTTTTAATGCGTCTGCCCTGCAAGAGGAATTAGGGTATTCATCAGGCTGGCAAAGGATACTTGTACAGCTTGTTGCTGCTTGTAGTTTGCGATTGGTGGATATGGGGGCTGTCTGTTCTTGTCGGGCACGTTTGGGGATAAGGAAAGAGCTTGGGGGATTTTTGTCATCGGCTGACAGGACTGATAGCGGGCTGAAAGGACTACTGTCAGCCTTATGCATTGTGTAATAGTGAGTTATGCCGACTGAATGGACTGAAGAAAGGTTCGTGAAATAGGTATATGTAAGAGTGTTTTGTAGGAAAAGTGTATTTGTTCATACCATTGTATCCGCAAAGTTTGCATTCGGCGGAAACTGGGTCTGTACTTGGTGGAAAAGAGAACCGGAAATTATTTTCAGTTCTCTTCCTTATTCTTATCCTGTTTCAAATGCTGTTCCATGTACATGCTGGGAGGCATTCCGTACAGATCCTTGAAAGCGGTCGAGAAATTGTTGGGATTGGTGAATCCGGTCAAGTCCGCCACTTCGGCTATGGTGTACCGTTTCTTCGACAACAGCTCTGCCGCTTGTTTCAGTCGGATGTTCCGGATAAAATCCCGTGTGGTCTGGTTGGTCAGTTCTTTCAGTTTACGGTGCAAGTGCACGCGGCTAATGCCTACCTCGGTGGTAATCATCTCCACGGTGAGGTTCGGGTTACTCAGGTTTTCGTTGATGACCCGCATGATTCGTTCCATCAGTTTGTCATCGGGGGACTGTACTTCTATTGGTTGTATCTTATCCCCTTGGGTCTGTTGTCCGGTATAGGTATTGCGTAGCCGTTCACGACTGCGGATCAGGTTGGCGGCCGTTTTCCTCAATATCTCTATATGGAAAGGTTTGGTCATGTAGGCGTCGGCTCCTGTTTCCAGACCTTCCAGATTGTCTTCCTCCCGTGTCTTGGCGGTGAGCAGTATTACCGGGATGTGGTTCAGGTTCACATTTTGCTTTATTTTGCGGCATAAGGTAAGTCCGTCCATTTCGGGCATCATGACATCACTTATTACCAAGTCCGGGGTTTTATTGAAGATGCTTTCCAGTGCCTCCTTGCCGTTGCAGCTTTCCAGGGTATGGTAATCGCTTGCCAGTTCACGGCAGATATAGCGGCGTATATCTTCATCGTCTTCTACCACCAGTACTTTGTATTTCGTTTTGGTTCGTGTTTTTCCGTTTTCTTCTTCCTCGGTTTCATAAGGAACAGGGAGGACCGGAGCCGGAGTGTGGAAGAGAGGAGCTTTGTCGGCTTCCATTTCTTCTTTGCGCAGATGGGCGCATCCCAGAGGCATACGGATGATAAAGCTGCATCCCGGTTGTCCGTCCGGATTATTTTCTACACGGATGTCTCCATGATGAAGTTCCACCAGTGAGCGGGTGAGGTGCAGCCCGATACCGGTACCTATGTTTGAGTTGTTTTGGCTATTCCGTATCTGGTAAAAGCGTTCGAATATGTGTTCTGTTTCTTTGGGGGCGATTCCTATTCCGCTGTCGGTCACGGTGATTTCGGCATACTGTTGCAATGGTTTCGGCAGGGTGGAGTCCTTACCGGTGCGTAGCCGTATGTCCACACTGCCTCCTTCGGGGGTGAATTTGAAGGCATTGGACAGGATGTTCAGGATAATTTTGTCGAAGTTCACCGGGTCCACCCACAATTTTAAGTGGTCGGCGCCCTCGTGGTGGAACTGCAAAGTAATTTGTTTTTTGTTCGCTTGTTCTGTAAAGGTTTCACACAAATCATTAATGAATCCGGTCATTTCGGTTTCACGGAAAACGAGTGACATCTGTCCTTTGTCTATCTTGCGTATATCCATCAATTGGTTTACCAGCCGCAGGATTCTTTCGGAATTGCGCCAGATGATGCGGTAGTTCTTTTGCCGTTCGTGGTCTGTATCGTTTGTCATCAGTTTTTGCAAAGGACTGATGATGAGTGACATCGGAGTACGTATCTCGTGGGAGATGTTGATGAAAAACTGTAGCTTGGCTTCGTTTATCTGTTCGGCATGGATATGTTGCATCATTTCCTGCCTTATGCGGTAACGGTGTCTCATTTGCAGGATGATGCCATAGACGGCTGCTACTGCCAATAAGGCATAGATCAGCATGGCCCAGCCCGATGCCCACCATGCCGGTGCGATGTGAATGGTGATTTCATCGGTGTCGGATTCCAGCAGATAATCTTCGGCTTTGATCCGGAAATGATAATCGCCGGGGGGAAGGTCGCTGAATGACACTCGGTTGACTCCTTTGGGAAGTTTGACCCAGGGGGTGTTGTTTATGGTATATAGATACGTGATACGTTCGGAATTATTTAGTTCGCGGGTAGAGAACTCGATGCTGAAAGCGTTGTCGTTATGTGACAAGTGGAAATCCCGGGCCTCAAAGACGGAGGTGTTTATGATTTCTTTTCCGCCCGACAACATTCCTTTCCTTATGGGTTGGTCGTGCAGATAGAAGTCGATGATGCGTACGTTCCATTTTTTTGCGGGATTCGTAATCTCTTGAGGATTGAAATAGGTAATTCCGTTTGTACCTCCAAACCAGAGTATGCCGTTGTGGTCGGCAAAAGAGGCGTTTTTGCTGAATTCATTTCCTTGCAGACCGTCGTCTGCATAGAAATTGCTGAACGTGTGGGTATTCAGATTAAAACGTGACATTCCGGCATTGGTGCTTATCCATAAGTTGTCCTGCCCGTCTCCTTTGATAGCATATACGGCGTTACTGGATAGTCCGTGGGCGGTGGTGTAGGTCTTTAGTTGCTGGGTTTGGGGATTCCATTCTGCCAGTCCTTCGGAATTGCCTATCCAGATGTTGCCTTGGGGGTCTTCATAAAGGGAGTGGATGATGTGTCTGGATAGGATTTCTTCAGTCTTGAAGTCGTCGGTGCTCAGGTCTATACATCTTATTCCGTCATACGTTCCTACATAAAGGTGGTTGTCACCGGCGTACAAAAGACAGCTTATCCATTTATATTTTTTGGTGGCAGCATTGAATTTAGGGTCATATACAGACTGTCCTGTCTTCAAGTCATAATAGAAAAGTCCGGCTCCCATGGTGGCTATCCAGAGTCGTTTGTCCTGGTCTTCAACCAGATCATACACGCGTTGGATACGGTTTCCATTCTTGTCTGTCAGATTCTGCAGATAGCTGCACTGTCCTGTTTTCTTATCCAGTCTGCCTAGTCCGTTGGTATAGGATCCGAACCACAGATTATGTTCAGAGTCTTCATACAGGCCGAAAACGGTGGAAGGAACCGAAGAGGGGCTGTCATGTGGGGCATAATGGACTTTTTGCTTCAGTTCTGTGGTGATGCCGTATATGCCGTCGTTGTCAGTACCTATCCATAATATGCCTTCGTGGTCGCGGCAGAGTGAGGTGATACAGTTGGAGCCGATGATATTCTTGTTTATTGATTTGTAGCCTATGTACTTGAAACTGTTGGGCTGTGCGGGAATCATCATAACCCCTTTCTGGTAAATGGCTATCCATAGGTTTCCTGCATTGTCTTTCAGGACGGAGTGTACTTTGGAGGTACCGGAGTCGAGGTAATTATTATCAAAAGGGTAATCCGTGATGAGCTGTTTGGGGATGTTGAAAATCTTGGTGCCTTTCCCGTCCGTGCCCAGGCAAAGCTCGTTTTGGCTTATCTGGCAGATGGATTTGATAGGCAGGTTTTGTTTTCCTTTATAAAGGATAGGAATGAACTCTTCTGCTGGTTGGTTATATTTCAGCAATCCTTTGCCTATGGTTGCTAGGTAGATGTCTCCGTAGTTGTCTTCATAGAGGTCTACAATGGTCATTCCCTTCTCTTGTTTCAGAAAGTGCTTGCTTTTATTGTCCGCAGAGAGGCGGTAGATACCATTCTCACCCTGTGTTACCCAAAGATTGTGTTGTCTGTCCTCTATCATGTAGTCTGTCATTTGGGTGGGGATAGGTAAGTCCAGTTTGTGTGCAGTCAGTTTCCCCTGTGTGATGGTTATGGTACACAAGTTGTTTCCCGATACCCATATTTCTCCGTTCCTACGTTCCAGAATGGACATGATATTGCTGTCAAAAGTCTTTCCATCTTCCCATTGCGCCCGCGCGCTGAAGCTGTCGGTTTCCGGATCGTATAGCTGTATACCGTTATAGGTTCCTACGAACAACCGTCCTTTGCTGTCCTCGTACAGCACTCGTACGTAGTTATGGCAGAGGGAGTACTCGTTTTCCGGGTCATGCTTGTAGGTGATGAACTTGGCTCCGTCATAGCGGTTCAGTCCGTCTTCGGTGGCAATCCATATCATGCCGTTCCGGTCCTGATATATTTTGTTGATCAGACTGCTGGAAAGTTCCCTGTCTGTTGTGAAGAATTTGTACGATTGTCCGTGGCACAACAAAGACAGAAAAAGAAATAGTATAAGAATCGTATGTTTCATCATAATATAAATATCCCAGTAAATTCAGGTGCACAAAAATAATTCAAAAAAGAATATATAGCCTAATAAATAAGGAAGTAATTTCGGTACTTTGTGCCATATCGGGCAGGTTTGTAACATGGAAAAAGGACTATGTAACATGGTTACACTCCGATATAAGGCGAATGTCCTTACCTTTGCTCTTGTTGAGCAGTGAAGAACGGAACGTAAAAACAGCCTTGTGAATTTAATACCATGAATATGAAACTTGAATGTGATTTATCCGGTATCCGGAAATGTATGATGAGTGGCTTGTCCCTGTTGCTTGCCGGAGTGTTGCAGGCGCAGAATCCGATTGTGCAGACTTGCTATACTTCTGATCCGGCACCTATGGTGCACGATGGCACCTTGTATGTTTACACGGGACACGATGAGGACCATGCCGATTTTTTCTGGATGCAGGAGTGGCGCGTCTATTCTACTAAAGATATGGTGAACTGGACCGATCACGGTTCTCCGCTTGCCATCGAGTCTTTCGACTGGGCGGACGATCGTGCCTGGGCATCGCAATGTATCGAACGCAACGGGAAATTCTATTGGTATGTGTGTCTGCATTCCAAGTTGACAAACACGATGGCTATCGGTGTGGCGGTGGGTGATTCGCCTACCGGCCCTTTTAAGGATGCTATCGGCAGACCGCTTTACGAAGGTAGCTGGGATTTTATTGATCCCACGGTTTTTGTGGACGATGACGGGCAGGCTTATCTATATTGGGGAAATCCGAATGTTTACTATGCCAAGCTGAATGCCGATATGGTTTCGCTGGATGGTGAGGTGTCCAAGGTGGAGCAGACTATAGAGAGTTTTGGTTCTCCGGGGCCGGACAAACGGGAGAAAGGAAAGAAATACAAGGACATCTATACGGAAGGTCCGTGGTTGCACAAGCGTGGCGGTACATATTATCTGTCGTATGCAGCCGGCGGAGTACCCGAACACATCGCTTACTCGATGAGTGACACTCCGACAGGACCTTGGAAGTATATGGGAGAAATTATGCCGTTGCAAGATACCGGTTCGTTTACCAATCACTGTGGAGTGACGGATTATAAAGGTAATTCTTATTTCTTTTATCACACCGGGAAATTACCCGGTGGGGGTGGTTTCGGACGTAGCGTGGCAGTGGAGCAGTTCAGTTACAACCCCGATGGTACTTTCCCGATAATTAATGCGACGACAGAAGGGGTGTCGCCGGTAGGCACACTGACTCCTTATCAACGTGTGGAGGCGGAAACGATAGCTTTCTCCGAGGGAGTAAAGTCGGAATGGAATGCAAAGACGGGGGTGTATGTATCCGGAATTCATGACGGGGATTATATAAAGGTACGCGAGGTGGATTTTGAAGATTTGTTGCCCAAGTGTCTTAGTGTGTCTGTTGCCAGTGCCCTTCGCGGCGGGTGGATAGAAATCAGGACCGACAGCATCGGCGGAACGCTGATAGCTGAAATGAGGGTTCCTCATACCGGAGGATGGGAATGTTGGACAAGTATAGAGGCGGATGTAACGGTTCCTGTGACGGGTGTGCATGATGTCTATTTTGTGTTCAAAGGCAGGAAAGGATGTGAACTGTTTCATTTTGACTGGTGGAAATTCAGCCGGCAGGAAATGACAGAGCAAGAGGTGAAAGACAGGACGCAGGCCGCATCTACCAATATTCCGGGTTACGAGTATCCGCGGCTGGACGAGGAGCATTGCGCCCACTTCCGTTTCTATGCTCCGCAAGCCGGAAGGCTTCAGGTAGACTGTTGCGGTAAGAAGTATGACATGCAGAAGGACGCGGATGGCTTTTGGACAGTAAAGACCGATCCGTTGGTCGTAGGATTCCATTATTATTTTTTGATAGCGGACGGGGTGCAGGTGGCCGATCCGTCCAGTTACACTTTCTTTGGTTGTTGCCGTATGGCGAGTGGGATAGAGGTTCCCGAGGGAGTGGAAGGTGATTACTATCGTCCTCAGCAGGGAGTACCTCATGGGCAGGTGCGCTCGTGTACTTATTATTCGGAAGCCAAAAAGGAATTCCGCCGTTGCATGGTCTATACTCCGGCTGAATATGAAACCAAGGTGAAAAAACGTTATCCGGTACTTTACCTGCAACATGGCATGGGCGAGGATGAGACGGGCTGGTCGGCACAGGGATGTATGCAACATATTATGGATAACCTGATAGCCTCCGGGCAATGTGTGCCGATGCTTGTTGTGATGGACAGTGGGGATGTGAAAGCTCCTTTCATTCCTCGCAAAGGGAAGGATGTGAATGAGGAGAGAGCTTTGTATGGTGCCTCTTTTTACAGGGTGATGCTGGAGGACTTGATACCGATGATTGACAGGACGTTCCGGACTTATACTGATCGTGAACATCGTGCAATGGCAGGATTGTCATGGGGTGGTCATCAGACTCTCACTACCACATTGCCTCATCTGGACAAGTTTTCGTATATTGGCGCATTCAGCGGTGCTATCTTCGGACTGGATGTGAAGACTTGCTTTGACGGTGTGTTTGCTGATGCCGGCAAGTTTAACAAGCAGGTACATTACTTGTTTTTGGGATGCGGAACGGAAGAACAGTTCGGTACCCGAAAACTGGCAGAGTCTTTGCGCAAAATAGGTATTCATGTGGACTATTACGAATCGCAGGGCACGGCACACGAGTGGTTGACATGGCGTCGTTGCTTGTACCGGTTTGTGCCTCATTTGTTCAAAAATAGAAAGTAGAAAAAGAAATGAAGAAGATCATTATTATTATTACCTGCTTCATTGGTTTGTCGGGGGCGTTTGCACAACAACGGGAAATCTTCCATAATCCGGTGATTGAGGCGGATGTACCTGACCCTTCCATGATAAGGGTGGGAAACTATTACTATCTGGTAAGCACCACCATGCACCTGATGCCGGGTTGTCCGGTGATGCGTTCAAAGGACTTGGTGCATTGGGAAACGATCAGTTATGTGTTTCAACGACTTACTGACTTGCCCCGTTATGATTTGAAGGAAGGCACGGTATATGGTCGCGGACAATGGGCCTCCAGCATCCGCTATCATGACGGACGGTTCTATGTATGGTTCTCACCCAATGATGAACCTCATCGTGGTTATATCTATACCGCCGAAGATCCGGCGGGCGAATGGACATTAGTCTCCCGTCCGCCTCATCATCATGATGCTTCTTTGTTTTTTGATGATGACGGCAAAGTCTATCTGTTTTATGGCACCGGACAACTTCGTCAGCTCAAGAGCGACCTGAGCGATGTGGAGCCGGGAGGTATAGACCAAAAGATATTCGAGCGGGATGCCGACGAGCAGGGACTTCTGGAAGGAAGTCAGGCATTCAAGCATAACGGCAGATATTACGTGATGATGATTTCCATGGACTGGAGCATTCCCGGACGGTTGCGTCGTGAGGTGTGCTATCGTGCCGACCAGATAACTGGTCCGTATGAGAAAAAGGTGATTTTAGAAACCGAATTTCAAGGATATGGTGGCGTGGGACAAGGCTGTATAGTCGATACTCCTGACGGAAACTGGTATGGCTTTATTTTTCAAGATAGGGGCGGCATAGGACGTGTGCCCACATTGATGCCCTGCCGCTGGGAAGACGGTTGGCCGATACTGGGAGATGCGGACGGACGTGTGCCCGAGTGTATGGAGATGCCTGCTTCCGGAGAGAAGTGTAAAGGAAGTATCATGGGAAGTGATGATTTCGACACCGACCGGTTGAGCTTGAACTGGCAGTGGAACCATAATCCGTTGGACAATTGCTGGTCGCTGACAGAGCGTCCGGGTTTCCTGCGGTTGAGGACCGGAAGGGTGGTGGATAATCTGTTTCTGGCTCCCAATACCTTGACCCAGCGTATGAGCGGGCCGAAATGCAGCGGTGTGGTAGCTATGGATGTCTCGAAGATGAAAGAAGGGGATGTTGCGGGCTTCAGTGCTTTTAATGGGTTGTCCGGAGTGCTGGCTGTGGTCATGGAGAACGGGAAAAAGCAGTGGGTGATGTCACATCAGTCTGTCAGTCTTTCGGACCGGGAAAAAAGGGTGACTGCTGTGGAAGTACTGGAGAAGGAACGCATAGATTGTGAAAAAGAGGTGGTCTATCTTCGTATGGAGGGCGACTTTGCCGATAAAAAAGATGAAGCCACTTTTTACTACAGTTATGACAAGAAAACGTGGAAACGAATAGGGGAGCCTTGTAAAATGGTTTTTGATTATACCAAATTCTTTATGGGAAGCAAGTTTGCTATTTTTAATTATGCTACTAAAGATTTGGGAGGATATGTGGATATAGATTATTTTGAATACGGTAACTAAAAAGTGAATAGAATGAAACTAAAAAAATGCGTGGGGATATTCTTGTTCTCCACCTTGTGCCTGAATGTAGGAGCTATAGATCATAAAGGGATTACTTTTGACCGGCTGGCTCCCGACCGTTTCACACTGATGGAAAACGGAGTGGCCAATGAAATATTGGTGGACGAGCAGGAGGATGCCGGTGTGATGATAGCGGTAAGGAATCTTCAGAATGACTTTAAACGGGTGAGTGGCCGGGCTGCCGGGTTATGCTATACTCCCGGTGTAAAGCGCATGATTATGGTAGGTACGTTGAAAAGCCGTTATATCCGGGAATTGGTAAAGGCGAAAAAGATAGATGCTTCATTGCTGGAGGGCAAGAATGAGAAATACCTGATGACTGTGGTGTCTGCTCCCTTGAACGGAGTGAATGAAGCGCTTGTCATTGCTGGAAGTGACAAACGCGGAACGATTTATGGGATTTATGAGCTTTCGGAACAGATTGGTGTTTCGCCGTGGTACGACTGGGCGGATGTGCCGGTGATGCCCCGGCAGAATCTTTCGATGATGCGTGGAAGTTATACGGCGGGAGAACCGGCGGTAAAGTATCGGGGTATCTTTTTGAATGACGAGGCTCCTTGCCTGACCGGGTGGGTGAAACACACTTATGGCACGAATTATGGTGATCATCGTTTTTATGCCCGTGTGTTCGAACTGATTCTGCGTCTGCGCGGTAACTTTATGTGGCCTGCCATGTGGGGCTGGAGCTTTTATGCGGATGATCCGGAGAACAGCAAGACCGCCCATGAGATGGGGATTATAATGGGAACCTCACACCATGAGCCTATGGCACGCAATCATCAGGAATGGGTGAGGAAGCGCAGCGAATATGGGGCATGGGACTATGCTTCCAACCAGCAAGTGATTGACCGTTTTTTCCGTGAAGGTATGGAGCGTGCGGCCGATACGGAAGATTTGATTACCATTGGTATGAGAGGTGACGGTGATACTCCGATGGGTGGAAAGGAAGGAGAAGATGACAAATATGTGCCGCGTGATGAGGAAAACATGCGCCTGATGGAGAAGATATTCCGGAATCAGCGTCGTATTATCAAGGAAGTGACGGGAAAAGCACCGGAGAAACGTCCGCAGGTATGGGCTATTTATAAAGAAGTGCAACGCTATTATGACATGGGACTCCGTGTGCCCGATGATGTGATTATGTTGCTGAGTGATGACAACTGGGGGGATGTGCGCCGGTTGCCGGATGCAAAGGAGCGGAAGCATTCCGGCGGATGGGGGATGTATTATCATGTAGATTATGTGGGGGCTCCCCGTAATTCCAAATGGTTGAATGTAACTCCTGTACAAAATATGTGGGAACAGCTTCAGTTGACTTACAGCTATGGGGTGGATAAGCTTTGGATATTGAATGTGGGTGATTTGAAGCCGATGGAGTATCCTATCACTCTTTTTATGAATATGGCTTGGAATCCGGAACGCTATGCGGCAGGGAATCTGTTGGAGCATACACGAGCGTTCTGTGCGCAGCAGTTCGGTGAGGAACAGGCGGATGAGGCCATGCGTATCCTGAACCTGTATTGCAAGTACAATGGACGCGTGACTCCCGAGATGCTGGATAAGGATACTTATCACTTGGCTTCGGGGGAATGGAGGCAGGTGGCCGATGAATATGTGAAGCTGGAGGCGGAAGCCTTGCGGCAGTATTTGAAACTGGAGGCCGCTTACAGGGATGCTTATCGCCAACTGATTCTTTTTCCTGTGCAGGCGATGGCCAATCTGTATGAAATGTACTATGCACAAGCCATGAATCACAAATTGTACCAGGAGAACAATCCGCAGGCGAATGAGTGGGCCGACAAGGTGGAGAAGGCGTTTAGGCGCGATGCGGAATTGTGCAGGGAATACAACGAAGAAATGTCGGGAGGCAAGTGGAACGGAATGATGACGCAGAAACATATAGGCTATACTTCGTGGAACGATGATTTCCCTGCCGACCGTTTGCCGGAAGTTTACCGGATAGAGCAACCGGAACAGGCTGTAGGAGGATATTTGTTTGCCGGTGACAAAGGGGTGGTTTCCATGGAGGCGGAGCATTATTTTGCATCATCTGCGGCACCGGAAACTGCCTGGACAGTCATACCGCACATGGGACGTACGCTGAGCGGAGTGGCTTTGATGCCTTATACACAGTCTGCTGAGGGAGCTTCGCTCTCTTATAAAATGAAAATACCGCAAAAAGTAGATACGGTAAATGTGTATGTCGTTGTGAAATCCACCCTGCCCTTCCTCAGACGGGAAGGTCATCGCTACACGGTAGGTTTTGAAGGAGGGGAGGAGCAGACTGTCTGTTTCAATGCGGAGTTGAACGAGCATCCGGATAATGTATATCGCGTACTGTATCCCACAGTGGCCCGTCGGGTGGTGAAGACCCGGGTGAAGTTGAGCCTGCCCGACCGTGCGGACGGAACCTATACATTGGTTCTGAAACCGGTGGAGCCTGCCATCGTATTTGAAAAGATTGTGGTGGATTATGGCGGTTATGAGGATAGTTATCTGTTTATGGACGAATCTCCTTGCCGGAGAAATAAACTGAATGGACAATGAAAAATATAAGATTGACGGTTTGGATAGGAATAATGTGCGGGTGGTTGGCGGCAGGAATGTTGCAGGCCGGTACACGACCGGACAATGCCCGTCCGGCAGAAGAAGACGGTAGCCGCTTGTGGTTGCCGGTGATGCGCCCGGTGGAAGGTGCGGAGGTGGAAGTTATATATAAAGGAAAAGTGTCACCCACCATAGCCGTTGCCATTGCTGAGTTGAAAAACGCCTGGAAGGGAGAGCCTGTACTTTTGGAGAAAAAGAGGACAGGGCAGGGGGATGGGTTTGCCATCACTTCTTCGGAACATCAGGTCCGTATTCTTTCATCCACCGAGGCAGGATTGCTTTATGGTGTTTATAGTCTGTTGCGTATGCAGGCGGCGGGGCAGGTCACAGTACCTCTGTCGGTTACTGAACAATCTGTGTATGATCTTCGCATCTTGAACCATTGGGATAATCTGGATGGTACGGTGGAGCGTGGTTATGCTGGTTGTTCTTTGTGGAATTGGGAAGAACTTCCCGGAACTTTGTCACCACGTTACGAGGCATACGCCCGTGCCAATGCTTCTGTGGGTATTAATGGAACGGTGCTGAATAATGTCAATGCCTCGCCCCAAGTGCTGGCAACCGGCAGTCTGGAGAAAGTCAAGGCATTGGCTGATGTCTTCCGGCCTTATGGTATAAAGGTCTATTTATCGGTTAATTTTGCATCTCCTATCCAGTTGGGCAAGTTGGATACGGCAGATCCGTTGGACAAGGAGGTCATCCGGTGGTGGAGGCGGAAAGTGAAAGAAATCTATACGTTGATACCTGATTTTGGCGGTTTTTTGGTAAAGGCCAATTCGGAGGGGCAGCCGGGACCATGTGATTTCGGGCGTACTCATGCCGAGGGAGCGAATATGCTGGCGGATGCGTTGAAACCCTACGGAGGAATCGTGATGTGGAGGGCGTTTGTCTATAGTCCTACCGACAGTGACCGTGCCAAGCAGGCCTATTTGGAGTTTATGCCTTTAGACGGGCAGTTTCATGACAATGTAATAGTACAGATAAAGAACGGACCGATAGATTTCCAGCCTCGTGAACCTTATAGTCCTTTGTTCACGGCTATGAAGCAGACTTCCATGATGGTGGAGTTTCAAATCACTCAGGAGTATTTAGGCTTTTCCAATCATCTGGCCTATTTGGCTCCTTTATGGGAGGAGTTTTTCGGTGAAGTACGTCCGGATAGGTTGAAAGCTGTGGCGGGTGTGGCAAACATCGGTACGGATGTGAATTGGTGCGGACACCATTTTGCGCAGGCCAACTGGTATGCTTTCGGGCGGTTGGCATGGAATCCGTCGCTGACTTCAGACCGGATTGCGGATGAGTGGTTGCGGCAGACGTTTACTTCCCAGCCGGCATTTGTCCGTCCGGTCAAAGAGATGATGTTGCAGAGCCGGGAGGCGGTGGTGAATTATATGATGCCGTTGGGGCTGCATCATCAGTTTGCATGGGGGCACCATTATGGGCCTGAACCGTGGTGTAGTGTGCCCGGTGCTCGTCCGGACTGGTTACCTTCTTATTATCATAAGGCAGATAAGGAGGGAATCGGTTTCGACCGTAGCAGCAAAGGGAGTGATGCCGTTTCTCAGTATCCCGATTCACTTCGTCAGATTTACAATGACAAGGCAACTTGCCCCGAGATTTATTTGCTTTGGTTCCATCATGTGCCTTGGCAGCATCAGATGAAAAGCGGACGTACGCTTTGGGGGGAGTTGTGCCATGCATACGATAGAGGTGTGCGGCAGGTACGTGGTTTTCAAGAAGTATGGGACAGTGTGGAACCTTTTGTAGATGTACGCCGGTTCAGGGAAGTGCAGTCGAAATTGAAAATCCAGATGCGTGACGCCGTGTGGTGGAAAGATGCTTGTCTGCTTTATTTCCAGACTTTCTCAGGGATGCCTATCCCGGCTGGCATAGAACGTCCTGTACACGAGTTGGAGGATATGAAACGCTTCCGGTTGGAAATCTCGAACTATGAATGTCCCGAGAGTGGGTTCAATAAATAAATTACGGTTTTTAACTTTATAAGAAACATGAAATATAAGTTAGCTTTAGTAATGTCGGTTCTTTGTGCATTTTCCGCATGGACCGAAGCAAAGGTGAAATTGCCTGCCATCCTATCGGACGGTATGGTATTGCAACGTGAGCGGCCCGTTAAAATATGGGGAAATGCCGATAAAGGAGAGAATGTGACCGTTGTTTTTAAAAAGAAGAAATTCAGTACGGTAGCCGGGGAAGATGGTAAGTGGCTGGTGGAGCTGCCTCCCATGAAGGCAGGCGGCCCTTTTGAAATGACCGTGAATGATATCCGGTTGAAAGATATTCTAGTGGGTGATGTCTGGCTTTGCTCCGGACAGTCCAACATGGAATTGACCGCCGGACGGGTGACTGATAAATTTGCCGAGGAAATAGCAAGGGATGAGAATCCGATGATACGGTATGTGAAGATTCCTTTAGGCAATGATTTGCATGGACCTAAAGACGATTTGCCGGGAGCGGACTGGATGCCGCTGACTAAAGAAACTGCTCCTTCTTTCTCTGCTTTGGCTTATTTCTTTGCCAAGGAGATGTATAGGGAGACGCAAGTACCTGTGGGCATTGTTAACTCCAGTTGGGGGGGAAGTTCCGTCGAGGCTTGGATGAGTGAGGAGGCCTTGCAGAAGTTTCCGCGTCAGTTGCACGAGCGTGATTTGTTTGATTCGGATGAGTATCGTGAGTTGTGCAACCGTTCGGGACAGATGATGAACCGTTTTTGGGATACCGCTTTGTACAAAGGAGACCGGGGACTTCATGACGGGATATGCTGGAATCGTCCGGAACTGGATGATACGGACTGGCAGACTGTAGATATGTTTTCCAAGGAATGGGGAAGAAAGAATGGATATCCGGTGAGTGGCTCTCATTGGTTCCGTCAGAAAGTGAATGTATCAGCGGAACAAGCCGGAAAAGAGGCTGTTCTTCGTTTGGGGTGCATGGTGGATGCCGATTCGGTGTTTGTGAACGGGATTTTTGTAGGTAACACTTTCTATCAGTATCCGCCGCGTATTTATCGGGTGCCGGCTTCTATATTGAAACCCGGTGAGAATCTGGTGACTGTCCGGCT